>Ga0181422_1000483_pt1 | contig 12957 bp, 7 predicted proteins | sample 45SPOviralmetaG_FD_130147 | JGI IMG/M metagenome (GOLD analysis project Ga0181422, IMG submission 130147) | Marine viral communities from the oligotrophic San Pedro Time Series (SPOT) site, San Pedro Channel, CA, USA - 45 SPOT_SRF_2013-07-18 | ecosystem: Environmental > Aquatic > Marine > Strait...
GTGAAGTTGCTGATGGTGGTACTGGATGGGTAAACTATGTAGTAATAGGCGACACAAGAGGCGGTGTAGAAAGAAACTTTAAATATGCTTCTACTTTCGCAGAAACTGGTAATACAGAATTAAGAGTAAAATGGACTTTACAAACCAGTACTCAAGACTTTCAGTTTAGCATTGAAGCAGAAAATATTTATCATAAAGGTTTGGTGAAAATTACTAACGTAAGTACAACTGTAGGTACAGCAGTAACAACTGCAACCGCTACTGTAGTATCAATGATTCAGGGTGGTAACTTTAGTGATCCTGATAATCCTACTGTTCCTCAAGACCCTGATCCAACTTTGCATTGGTCTGAGGGTGCATTTTCTACTTATCGTGGGTTCTGTCCTGCTTCTGAGTTTTTTGAAAACAGACTATGGTTAGCAGGTTCTAAAGACCAACCAGCAGATATTTTTGCTTCTGTATTTGGTGAGATATTTAATTTCCTATCCGGCACACTTTCGACCGATGCTATCAAACGTACAATCGATTCACCAGAAGAACCCAAGTGGTTAGAAAGCAAACGGTATTTATTCTTGGGTACATCAGGTACAGCGGTATCTATTCGTTCAGCAGACCGTGACTCTTTGATTACGCAAAACAACATTACTACATTGGTAGAAAACGCATACGGTTCTGCAACATTGCAAGCCGAGGTAGCCAACGATGTTATTGTATATGTGCAACGTGACGGACTTAAAGTTCGTGAATTGGTTTACTCTCAAGGTGAGGATACCTTTGTTGGTAACGATCTTAACTTGATTAGCGAAGACATTACCGACTCTGGTATTGTTGAGATGTTTATTCAAAAGCAACCCAACCAGTTTATCTGGTGCATAAAAGAAAACGGTGACGCTTGTGTATTAACTTATGAGCGTGGACAAGACGTTCGTGGGTGGGCTAGAATTGATACCGATGGTAAATATTATAGTGCAGCATCTATTCATAACGGTGGTGAAGATACTGTATGGGCTTGTATAGAGCGTAATGGTAAGTACTGCATTGAGAAGTTTCATCCCCGAAAAGATTTAGATTGGTATGTAGACTCTGGTAAAAGGTTAGATGGTGGTGCTAGTAAATCAATTAGTTCTTCCACTATTACTACTGATATTCTTATTACAAGTAATTCACACGGATTTTCAAATAGTGATGTTGTAAAACTTGATAAGACTATATCTAGTCAATTAAACAATACAGCATATAAAGTATCTGATAGTACAACTAATACATTTAAGTTGAAAACAATAGATGAATCTTCATACATTAAATATGTTACTGCTCAAAATATTATAGCAGAAGGCACAGGCATATACGCTGGAACTTGGGAGTTAGTTGATTTAGGAATAAAAACTTGGCAAGAAATAGTTATGGGAAATCCCGTCGGGTCAATTATAACATATCGTGACTATAAATGGGTATTAAAAGATTCTGCTGAGGCATCAGAAATAATTTTAACTACAACTGATGGTCAAACTTTCACGTGGGATTTACTAGAAAACAATACTGGAAATCAACAAACTTTAGGTTCTTCTATTGTTAATCCTGCAAATAGAGTTAATATTCCGTGGTGGGAAGAGTCTATTGATTGGATTGATGACGAAATTTATAACCTTAGCTTTGGGTCTGGTGCGACAGTACAGCTTGCTTATAATGAGATTACTGGATTAGATCACATTAATAACAAAAAGGTTCAGGTGGTAGGTGATGGCTCACTTGTAAAAGAAGCTACTGTAACTAACAATAAAATTACAACAACAGATTATTACAACACTTTACTTGTTGGATTGCCTTACACCTCCACGTTACGTCCTATGCCTATTGAACCAAACCTTGTTGATAAGCTATCACAAAGCCGAGTTAAAGCTGTGGCTAAGATTATTGTGCGGTTCTTTAAGACTAAGGGTGCTAAGGTTGGAGAGGCTGGTAGACAGCTAACTACATTCCCTGTAGCGGATACACAAGACCCATCAGGACAAGTGATTGATTTAAAAACTGGACAACAGAGATTCTTTGTGGGGTCAGATTATGAGCGTGAAAAACTAATAGAAGTGCGGCAGGACTTACCATACCCAATGACGGTACTAAGCATAGCGACGCACGTTAATGCGGAGGGTGCGTAATGGCTATTGATCCATTTACAGCAGTTCAGGTAGGGAGTTCGTTGCTTGGTGGTATATTTGGCAGTCGTGCCGCTAAAAAACAAGCTAGACGAGCTAAACAAATTGGCGAGTACAACGCTAAAGTTGCACAAATACAAGCTGAAGCCGAACAAGCATCTATTGACTTTCAATCACGGCAGTTAGTTAAGCAACAACGTGAAATCAAAGCACAACAACGTATGAGCATTGCGGGTCGTGGTGGATTAGAAGCAGGTACGGACTTGCTAAGTCTTATTGAATCTGCTAAAAATATGCAACTTGATTTGTTAGAGTTAGAACGTCAACAAGATATTGCACGAATTAGCGGGGAAACACAGGCACAAATGGCTAGAATGGGAGCAGAGGCACAAGAATCAGCATATAAAGCACAAGGTCGTCAGGCTATGATTGGTGGCGTATTAGGTGCGGCAAGTGCGTTATCTAAAATGCCAACTAAAACTCCACCAACTTATGTTCAAGCAATGCCTTCTAGATACTCTGTTATGATGGGAGGAAGATAATGGCTATTTCACTTAAAAGATATGAACCACAAGTAGGGGTGTCAGCTCAGACAGGAACTCAACCTATTAGTGGTGGGCTAGCTAGTGCAATGATTCAGGAAGCTGGTATGCAAGATCAGTTAATTGGTGATGCGATTGGCGCATTAGGTGATGTTGCAGTTGATTTTTTTGAACACAAAGCTAAAGGGGAAGTAGCTAAGTATGAAGCCTACAAGCAAGAGTGGGCTAACGGATTAGAAGTTAAAAAACAGCAAGGTTTACTTGATGGTGGATTAAGTGCAACAGATTTATATGACAAAGTTGTAGTTCCAGAGCAAATGGCGTTTGAAAAGTGGGTATCAGATCAAGGGTTTTCTAAATTAGCTCGACAGCAAATTGACCTAGATGTAGTAAACTTTGCTAAAAAAGTAAATGCTTCTGAGCGTTTAAATCTTATTCAACGCCAAACAGAAGAAAGTAATTATAATTTACAACAGTCAGCAGAAGCAAAAACTTATGCAGCATACCAAGCTAAAAAAATTGGCAATTTAGATGAATATAATACATTAACTGAAGAAGCAAATCAAATTTTTAATGATTTAAAACGTACTACAAAGCTCGGTGTAATTTAAAATCCACAATCATCTATAGCTAATGGCATTTATAATATGGAAAGTGCTACATTTTCTAATCAATTAAAAAACAATCAAATTACTCCCAACCAGTATATTGATGGAATTAATAATCTTATTAAAGATATTGATGAAAATAAATCAATAGATGAAAAAAGTAAATTAGCATTAATGGGGTCATTAACATTTAATGTTGGTAATGCAGCAGCTCAACAAGCACAAGATGCTCAAGTTTTAGAAAATAAAATTAGATTAGATTTTGCACAAGGTAAAATGGATTTAGGATGGGTTGATTCAGCAATAGCAAAATACGGACAAGAAAATACAGATTTAATAGTTAGTACTTTGCAAAATTCTTTAAATAATGTAGCGGCAGAAAATAAAGATATAAAAGAAATAATGGACTTAATATTTACTATTCCTACTTCGCCAACAACTTATATTGATGTTTTAAAACTGGCAGCATCAAAAGGCGGTAAATACGGTGAGGAATTGCGTGAACTTTCTGCTATTATTGCTAGTGAATATGTGCAAACTAATGCTACTTTAGCTTATGAAAAATTTGGTGGATGGGAATATGGAATAGCTGGAATCCCTAAAGAAACAGGTGCTGCACCGTATAATGGTTGGGTTGCTGGAGTTCATAAAGAAATTATAGAATCATCTAAGTATTTATCCGAAGATAATTATGCTCAAACAATTCAAGATCAAATAGCACAATTAATTATTGCTTATAATAATAACCCAAATGCTACCCCTGAAGAAGTGAAAGAAATTAAATCTGAAATATTAACTGGGTCAGCAATAAATCTATCGCAAAAAATTACAGCTCCACAGCAAAAAGTTTTACCTCCAAAATCGAAAAAATATATAGAAGGAAAAATATATGTAGATGATTCTGGTAATGAAGCAAGATATGAAAATGGTACATTTGTGGAGATAAAATAATGGCTTTTGACCCATCTTCTGCACAATTAAAAACGCAAACAACTTTTGACCAATCTTCAGCAAAGTTAAAAGATCAATTTCAACAAGAATCTACACTTACAGCTAATCCATATAAAGCTAATGAAATACTTGATAAAGGTATTGGTTATAATGCTGATGCAGAACAAGTTAATTTTATTGATGGAATATTAAGCACTAATGATATTGATTTGGAAACTTCAAGAGCTTATTACAATAATAAATTTGGAGAAAATTTTTCTGATATAGAACTAAAAGAACAAATACGTTTTGAGTATGGCGATAAAGCTACTCCAAGTTTTGCTAATTCTTATAATAAAGCTATGAGATATAGCGAAAATGTACTAAAAAACTTTGCATATCAATTAGCTAATATACCAGCACAAATGCCTCAAATGATAAAAGAGGCAAATCAATTAATGACTAAGTTTGAAGAAAATGTTTGGCGTTTTGCAGGAGTTTCAGAAGAAGGAATAGAAAACTTTAAAAAAGTAAAAGATTTAAAAAAAGAAAATATTTTACTTAACCCATTAAATTGGTCTGATGGAGTTGTAAAAAAAGCCGAAGAGTTTGTTCCTGATTTATCCGTTAAAGCTTCTGAGTTTGGCAAAGAGCAAATAGCTAAGTCTGAAAAAATACAAGCTAAGTATCAGGGTAGTAAAACAATCGAAGAAGCATTTAAAGATGGTGATGCTGAGTCTATTGCAAAAATTATTGGTAATGCTATAGCTTTTGAAACTCCAGCGTTAGCAGCTCAAATAGGTATATCTTTAGGGCTTAGTCCTGCGGCTGGTATTGCATTTCAAGCTGGTAGATCAGCAACTATTGAAAGAGCTGATTTAGGAGAAGAAACATCACTAGAGCGTAAAGTTCTTGACCCTATGGTTACTGCTACAATAGAGGCTGTAACTGAACGTATAGGTACTGGTAAAATTTTAAGCGATATAACTAAAAAACAAATATCAAATAATGTTAAAAAAGAATTATTAACCGCAGTTGCTAGAGGTAGTATATCGGAAGGCACATCTCAGTTTGGTGCTAATGTTGTTGATTTAGCTTTTGGTGATGATGTTGATTTAAGAGATGGCGTGCTTTTATCTACTATTGTTGGCGGTATAATGGATGGTGGAGTATCCGGGCTGGCTTCTATGCCATATACACTTGGTGATGCGAATAGAACTCGCAAGCAAAACTCTAATGAAGAGATAGATGCTATTGTTGAAAGTAATAAATTAATTCCTCTTAATGATACTGAGGGGAAAGAAAAAATGTCAACAATGTTAAAAAGCCCTACACCCGAATCAGTAAAAGAATACAACGAATATGTTGATGAACAATTAGATAATTTAATTTTAAATGAGTTAGCTGATTATAAAGTTGGTGATAAAGTATTAGTTGATGGAGTTGAAGGCGAAGTTACTTTTGCACTTAATGTAAAAGGTGTTACGCAAGATATTATGGTTGATGGAAAGTCTGTTGATATGGCTAATGTGCAACCTGTAGCTGAACCAACGCCTGCGGAAATAGATCCATTAGCAGATTTAAATATACAAAGAGTAAAAGACATTATTTCTGGTAAACTTCCAGTTCAAGAAACTAGAGGAACTGGTGTTAGATTTCACGGTACTACTTCTCCAGAATTAATGTTTGATGAAGCATTTCGTTTTGGTGGTTCTGAACTAAATATATATGGTGGAGGATTTTATACTACTGATGCTGCTGATGTTGTTACAGGATATGCAACAAAAGGTCGAGGAAAAAATAATGCTATTTATAGAGTAGAAGAAATTAATGATCTAAATATTTATGATATGGAGCAGCCTATTAATGAAATTGATACAGTAGAAATCAATAAATTACTTCCAGATTGGACTGACCCTATTTCAAAAGGTGAATCTTTAGTAAAAGTATTTGATCGTATGCGTGATGATTCAGTTAACGAACAAATTCCATCTGTTGAAGTTCAAGAGGATTTTACTTTAATACAAGATTATTTAGCAAAAACTTATAACGGAATGAGACATATTGGAGGTAAATTTTTTAAAAAAGCACCTCACGATGTTATAATATATTTTAACCCTAAAGATGATGTTAAAATTACAAGAATTAATCCTATAGACCTTAGTGTTGCGTTTGCTAAAAAACCTATACAAGAAAGTGTTTATCAAGAGCCAACGCCTATAGCTGAACCAACAGAACCACAAGAGTTAAAATCTGTTAAGCAAATGCGTAGAGAGATCGATGTAACTGAGGATTCATTCGCAGATATTCAAAACAACTTAGAAGAAGATGTAAACCCTATAGCAGATGAAGTCAATAAATCACGCAGTAAGTTTGTTAATGATGTTATGACACCTCTTCTTTCTGCTGTAGAAGATATTAACCCGCAAGTAGGTGTTAGACTAAGAAAATTTGAATTTGATGTGCATAGAAAAAAACGTGACGATGGTCGTGAGATTATTGATTTTGTAAAAGAAATGACTCAATTAGCTAAAAAAGATTCATATAAATTTACAAAAGTCAGCGATATGCTTTTAAATGGTAAATACAAAGAAGCCAGTAAAGTTATTGATAATAAAAATCTTAAAAAAGTTCGTAACTTATTAGAAAAATATGCAGATGAACTTGAGTCTGTTGGCTTTGATGTTAGCCGTCAAACAGATTATTTTCCACGAAGAGTAAAAGATTACGAAGGTTTAAAAGATGAGCTTGGTCAAGAAATAGCAGGTAAAATTGATAATGCACTTGCAGAGCAACAAGCGAAGGCTATAAAGAAAGGTTATGTTCTTAGCCCTATAGAAGAATCAAAAATTATTAATAATGTAATTACTGGTGCTTATAGACCTGTTGGCGGTGTAAAACCAAGAGCATTAAAAGAACGTAAAATAGAAGAAATAACCTCTGATATATCTCCGTATTATTACGATGCACAAGAATCACTTATGATGTATTTAAACGAAGCAGCAGATGTTATAGAAACTCGTAAACTATTTGGTAAAAATTTAAATTTAGATGGAGATGTAATTGATATTAATGAATCTGTTGGTGGGTATATTAATGAAATATCAAAAGGTTTAGACGCTAAAGATCAAGCTGACCTTATATCATTATTTAGAACAAGATTTAGTTATAGACCAACCGGGAAAGGATTGCAAAAATATAAAACAATAGTTGGTTTAACAACACTAGGTCAGGTTCAAAACGCTGTTACTCAAATGGGTGATATGACTTGGTCTGTTTATGAAAATGGATTTTCTCAAACATTAAAAGCTGCATTTGGTGATAAAAAAATTACTACCGAAGATTTAGGCATTAAAGAAGTTGCAGAAGAATTTAGAAGTTTTGATGGATTAAAAAATGCTTTAAATACAGTATTTCAAATTTCAGGATTTAAAAAAATTGACCAGCTTGGTAAAGAGACTTTAGTAAATTCAACCCTTTTAGAGTATCAACAACAAGCTAAAGACGGTAGGTTTGATCGAAAAAAACAAGAAAGATTAGATGTATTGTTTCCAACAAAAGAAAAACAACAGGAAGTAATACAGCAGTTAAAAGACAAAAAATCTACAGAGGATGTAGACTTTTTAATGTTTAGTACACTTCTTGATTATCAACCAGTATCGCTTTCTAATATGCCTGTTAAGTATTTAGAAATGCCTAATGGTCGTGTTCTTTATACATTAAAAACATTTACTATTAAACAGTTAGATACATACCGTCAAAACGGTGTAGATAATATACAACGTGGTATTGCATCTGGTGATAAAGAATTAATTAAACGTGGGTTTACCGATTTATTAAGATTAGTAGGTATATTTTATTTTATGAATGTACCAACAGATTTAATTAAAGATTTACTGTCTGGTAAAAAAATATATTTAACAGATACACTAATTGACAACTTCTATAAACTATTGGGTGTATCACGTTATAATGTAGAATATGCAACTAGAGGTGGTAAAAAACCATCAGAAGTTTTAGTTAGAACAGTAGTTCCACCATTTAGTTTTCTTGATGTTCCTGCTGGTGATCTTGTTTCTATTATAAGCAACCTTAAAAAAGGTGAAGAAACAGATATTTCTAAACTAGAAAGCTGGAGATTTTTACCATTTGCAGGAAGAACTTTGTATTACACAGTAGGCAAAGGTAAAGAAAAAGAAGAGAAAAAAGCTAAACAAAAAGAAAAAGAAAAATAATCTTGACATCAGTATAAATAGTTTATTATAACAATAAGCGAGGTTTGGTTATGGCATTGTCTGGTACAACAAATAAAGTTAGTTTTACTCCTACTACGGGTACGACTTCATTAACATTTAGTATTCCGTTTTTTGACGCAACTACAGTTAGCGTAGCAAACAAAAAATACGGTGACATTAAGGTTACACGAACAAGAAGCGGAACAGACTTACTTCTTACACCAGTAACAAGCAGCCCTACCGCAGATCAATTTCAACTATCCGCAACTAATAACGACCCATCGCAGGGTGGTGTCATAACTATTGCAGCATCTAGTAGTGGTGACAAGTTTACCGTTGAACGTGACGTTGAGTACACACAGCAGTATGATTTGCAGCAAGGTGCAACCATTGACCCAACAGCATTGAACAAAGCGTTTGATCGGGTTGTTGCACAGAACCAACAGCAAAATGATTCTTTTACCCGCACAGTAGAGTTTCCAGTATCAGATGATTCATCTCGTACATATACTGTAGGAACTGAAACAGCTCGTGCTAACAAAGCTCTTGGGTTTGACGCTAATGGTAATGTAACAGAATTAAATTTATCTAGTACAAATACAGTAGGAGGAAATAATAATAAAGGTATTAATTTAGTTAATAGCATAATAGAAGCCAAAGTAGATTCTGTTACTACAACTTTTGATGTTAATGGTAACATTATTGTAAAGGATTCTGGCATTACAGCAGCCAAGCTAAATACTGATTCGGTTACAACAGCTAAGATTTTAAATGACAATGTAACTTATGATAAGCTACAGGACATTAGTACATCTAACAGCGTACTAGGTAACACAGGCACAGGTACAGTAGCAGAGAGAGCATTGGTTGGTGACATTCTTTTAGATCAAGATACTATGACTAGCAACTCAGCGGTTAAGGGTGCTACACAGCAGTCAATCAAAACCTATGTAGATAATAAAGTTTCTACTTTACGACCAAGTTATATTCCATTAACAGGTGGGTCACGAAGTCTCAGTCAAGCTTATACAACCACTGACTTTACGCATACGTTTACTATATCAGAATTTACGGGTACTGGATTGGTAACATCAGATATTACAGGTCTTGTTATTGAGGCAGAAGCAGGTGGAAATGGTTACGGGGAATTAAAAACAACCCTTCCTGATGGCACAAATACCACTGCTGCAAGAGGTGATGGCGCAGCTGCCAACTATTCAGACAAAACTAAAACAACTGTAACTATTCCGATTAATGCTAATCAAACAAATATTGTTATACAAGGTTTGTCAAGCGGTGGAACAGCGGGTGTTAGTTATACAATCCGTGGAGCAATAGTTGTTGGTGTTGTTAGTATTCTACTATTAACATCTTTTTTGTACTCGAACAATGGGATTCCTTTATTTGATTCATCACTAGTAAAAGTAACGGAAAATAATTTATCTTTAAGTATTAATAATATTAATAATAAACTGAGTTCTATTTAATGAAAAAATATTATATACATACCAATAATAAACAAGAAATATTATCGTTAGTATCTAATGTATTAGATGAAAAACCAACTCATCCTACATTTTTTAGTGCTGAGTGTACTGATATAGAAATAAAAAATTTAAAACTTAATTCTAATGTTTTGAAAATTGAATCGTTTGATGAATTAATAGAAGTAGAAGATGCTACTAGATCAATTAATTCTATAGGAAGAACGTCTACACCTTATGCTACAGGAAGTTATCAGGGAAACGGAAACTGGGGTTTAATTAGACACACTAATGATTCAAATCCTTTTCCTTTAATGGATTCTACAGCAAGTTATACTTACACTTATAATTATGATGGTGATGGTGTAGATATGATTTTTTTATCTGCCGCAATGGTGGATGTGGATAATGCCGAATATAAAACAGGTGGAGTAAGTAGAATACAGCAGTATCAATGGAACACTTTGTCTAATATGAGTGGTATGGAAACTATTGATTATAGTTCAAGTGCTTCAACAAGTAATCACGCTGAAGGAGTATTAGCCTTAGCTTGCTCTAATACCTACGGATGGGCTACTGGTGCTAGAATTTATATTATACCTAGAGATCAAGTTAGTGATTCAACACATTATTTTGATGCCGCTAAAGAATTTCATAAGGCTAAAGTTAATGCTGGGGGAACAGTAAGACCTACTGTATTTTTTGCTTCTTATGGTTACGCTGGCTCATCGACCACTCAATCAGAAAGAAACATAAATTTTAGAGGAAATGATTTTACAGAATACAAAGGAGTTCCATTAACTGTAAGAGTAGCTGAGAACTTTGGTGGTGCATCTATGTTGGAAATGGGATGTCACCCTCAATTTAAATCAGGATATAGTGAAACTTATTTAGATAAAAATTCTATTGGTCAAGCCGCACAAGACCTAGAAGATGAAGGAGTTATTACTATTTATAGTGCTGGAAACGAGGCTCAAAAATGTGACTATCCGAGTGGAGCAGATTGGAATAATCATTTTACAAATACTAATGTTAGTAGTGATTTTTATTATAATAGAGGCTCTGCACAATGGGCTAATAATTCAATAGTTGTTGCCAATTTAAGCTCACGTTTTAATACTATTACAAGTGGTAAAGAAGAACTTTATACATCTTCAAATAGAGGGGATAGAGTTGATTGTGCAGCCGCTGGAAATGTAATACGTTTAACCATTCCAAGTGGTGATGTTACTGTAACCGGAACATCTTACTCCTGCCCTCAAATAGCAGGTATGGCGGCATTAGTTCTGGAAAAATATCCTTCTACAACTCCGTATCAAATGCGTAAATTTTTCAGAGAAGAAGCAATATCTAGTAGCACATTACAAACAGGAAAGTCTACATTAACTACTGATCTGGGAAGTTATGGTGATCCTGAATATTTTAATAATGGTTTAAATTTACAAGGGTATTCTGGAAACATTACTTATCTTGATCCAACAATTCCATTTGACCCAACTACTTATGGTTCTGGCACTATTTCATATACAGCACCATCTACTGAAAGTCAAAAAATTAATTTTACAATAGATCAAATTAAAACCAAACTAGCGAGTATTTAAAATATGGCTTTAAGTACAACAAATAATAGACAAGAGTTTACACCATCAGCGGGGCAAACTAATTTTCAATTTACTTTACCTTTTTTTGATGTTAGTGATATTAAGGTATCTATTCTATTAGCTAATGGAAACATTGTACCCTCTTCTAATTTTTCTTTTACAGTATCAGCTACCAATGGCGACGTAGAGTTAGGTGCAGATGTTGTTATTACAATATTTCCTGCATTAACTATCCACGACAAAGTAGTTATATTTAGAGAAGTGCCTTACACTCAGGAATATGATCTTCAGGAAGGATCAACTATTGCTCCAACGGCTTTAAATAAATCATTCGACCGGATAGTAGCACAGAATCAACAGCAAAATGATCAGTTAAATCGAACAGTTGTTTTTCCTGAAACTGATCCATCTACAACTACATATACAGTAGGCTCAACTACTAGACGGGCTAATAAAGCATTAGGCTTTGATACTAATGGTAATATTTCTGAGTTAGATTTACTTAATTTACAAGCAGGTGCTGCAAATAACAATAAAGGTATTGAGGTTACTAACTCTCTTATATCAGGAAAAGTTGATAACACTACAATGGAGTTTGATACTAATGGAAACTTTGCTGTAAAAGCTATTCCGTTTGCAAAGTTAAGTGATGTTATAGATGATGATACAATGGGTACTGCTACAGCTACTAATCTATCTACGTCTGAAGCAATTAAATCTTATATTGATTCACAGATAACAAATACATTTCCTAGATTTATTGAAATAAATGGAACAAATGGAGCAACTGCTTCTGGTTCATATTGGACAGCAGGATCAACAGCCGCTAAACCTGCATCAGATACTAATACTTATATTGAGTATGTAAATAATTTTGGTCAAAATACAGGTGAGTTTATTATAACAACTTATCTTAATGACTTATTATCTACCGCTGAAACTGGATGGCAAAGTAAATGTTATGCTTTAATACTAAGAGCGACAACACTTCTTGGTAGCGGAGATCTAGGACAAAATAGGCGATGCTTTGTTAGAGGTAGATACTATAGGGGTGGAACTTCTACACTTTATAAGGAACACATATTAAGTACGCTAACAAATAATAAATATAGTACTGCTAGTGGGTTACAATTTAACACTAGTTCTTGTGCAGTATTACCTGTTACCCAAGCTATGAGAGATGGTCAACCATTAGTTTTTAGAATTAATGTAGAAGGAACAACAACTGATGCTTCTTCTAATGGAGATTCTGCACGTATTCACATTCAAGGAGCAATGCTTAGAGGATAAGCAAAATTTTTTAACAAAAAGGTAAGGTAAATTATGAACGTAAAAATAGCAGAAGATAGATACCAAAATAAAATGCAGTTTGCACATCTTAGAGTGTCGTCTGCACAAAATTTA
>Ga0181422_1000484_pt1 | contig 12954 bp, 12 predicted proteins | sample 45SPOviralmetaG_FD_130147 | JGI IMG/M metagenome (GOLD analysis project Ga0181422, IMG submission 130147) | Marine viral communities from the oligotrophic San Pedro Time Series (SPOT) site, San Pedro Channel, CA, USA - 45 SPOT_SRF_2013-07-18 | ecosystem: Environmental > Aquatic > Marine > Strait...
CACAAAAATCAATCATAATATCTACTACTTTTGATGGTGTATAAATTTTATCATTTGGTTTTTTACGGTGTTTTATACTATTCATAACTTTCGCACTCATTATATATAATAATATAGATTATTATTATATATTTTTAATATCCATACATCTTTCTTAACGATGGTGGTAGATTTCGTATATAGTCTGGAATTTTTGGTTTTCTAGGAGGAGGAATATCAACTGGTTTTGATACTTTTTTTTGTACTGGTTCTTCTACAAATCTAACTTTTTTCTTTTTTTCCTCTGCTTCAAGTTTAACTCTTCTAATTTCATCTTCTTTCTTTTTCTTTTGTTTTTGTTCCTTTTCAAATCTTTCTTCAAAAGCTAACATTTTTTTTTTATAAGCATCATATTCATTCTCTTCATTAACTTCTTTTATAATTTCATTTTCTTCTTTTAATTTTTTCTTTCTTCTATTTCTTACTGCTTTAATCCGTTTTGAATTAAACATTACTTGTTCTTTATCAAAATTCTCATCTATAACAACTGGTTCGGGTTCTTTTATTTCTTCTTCAATATCAATTTTAGGTAATCGGTCCATATTTATATATATTATAGATTTTTATAATATATTTAAATTTAAAATTTAATGACATCCACAATCTCCTTGTTTTATTAAAATAGAAGCAAATGTTTTACCTATATAAGATGCTTGAATACCATCTTTATCAATAAGCCTCATACCTAATGAATTAACCACTAATGGACGAGGATTATTTAAATCAACATATGTCATATTATTCGGCTCATAATAAAGTGCTGTATGTGAATTATCTTCTGATGCTTCTAATTTATGGGCTACATCTAAAATTTGATATGTTGTATTATTTTTACCCATATTAGAACGAAGTCCTAAACCTGTTAATGTAATTATTAATGGTTGTAGAGTTGCTCTTTTATTTAGAATATCTCCAAATTTGACTAACTGAGTTAATGGATTTTCTGTAGTATGAGCTCCGAGTTCGTCATATGATTCTTCTAAACAATTATCAAATCCTAAAGTATCGTGCATATTACCCTCTGTTGAATAATAAAAATCATCAAAAGTAAAATCGTCTAAATTATAAACCCAAGAAGATTGGGTTGTTGGACAACCAGAATACCAAAAAGTCATTTCAATTTGATTATCATTTGTCATTGTGGATACTGATTTAGCATTTTTATATTGTGTAATATATCTACCATCACCTCTAACAGCTGTGTTATAATTTCTACCAATTGCTTTATTACCAGTTGCTAAAAAGGTATCACATCTTGTATAAGTTATAACTTCACTAGCTACAATTGTTGTATAAACTGATGGTAATAATGGAAAATGACAATTTGAAATGCCGTGAGATGTAGTTTTATAAAGCTCATTTGTATCTGCTTCAAATGTTTTAGATGAATTTAATGTTAAACCAAATGAATTACAATGGTCATTAATAGGGTGAATATCAAAATAATATGTGTCATCTGCTGTAAGAGCTACATTACCTAAATTTACAATTCCACCTTTTTCATAATCAATTTGAAAAAAAGCACAAGTATGATAATTCTCTTCAAATGATATAGTTTCACTAGCTGCGGGTTTTCCACCACCACTCCACGCTGCGTGTGTAAATACACCATTAATAGAATCAAAACTTTCAACATCAGCTGTTTTGCCACCACTTGCTGTTAAGGTCATAGCCACCCATAATTCCTCTAAGATACCACCATTCATAGATATACCATTGTGTTCTAAATATTGTAATCTATCATCAGTCCAATTTGTTGTCATTGTTGTTTTTTCTGTTGAATCAAAATCACAAACAATACCAGTAGCTAAAGCAGCACCCAAAATACTTCTAACACAAGTAGCTACCATTCCAACTTCCATTCTGTTTGGTGTTTCATCTACTAATAAACCATTATCATTTGTAGAATTATATCTTTCACCTGCTCCTGCTGTTAAACCTATAACATATGTATGTTCTGTATTTGTTGGTGTAAATTCTGAAATAAAAGAAGATTTAAATCCTGTAGGAGCTTCAGCTGTATATCCATCAAAATTATTATTAGGCTCTATCCACATACCACGATTTAAATATGCTAATCCTCCTGCTTTTTCAGCATCATTATTATCATCTACTGCTTTCCTTACAAGTTTAACACCATTATATTCTATTCCATTTTCTTTTTCGGTTGCTTCTGCTGTTATAGTATAACAAGCGGTTGTATTTGTGGTTGTAGCTCCTTCTTTCCATAAATTTTTATTTTTTTGAAAATCAACACTTTTTGTTGTAGTCTGAAAATTTTGAATTAATAAATTAGTTGCTCCATCAGCTCCACTATCTCCATCATCTCTAAAAAAAGTATCTACTAACCAACCACCATCTGTTTTATTACCATCACTTGTTAAAGATTTATTATTAGATAAAGCACCAAAAATACAATTATCTATTAATTTTTTTTGTAAATATTTTCTAATATCAACCCAAGTCCAAATACCAGGTGAAAAAAATATAAATCTTAGTCCTGCTAAATCTGATGTATCACCAATACGATAAACCAACCTATCATTTACACCTTTTTCAATTCTGACTTTTTCTCCTCTTTGACAGTAGAGTGTTTTAAGTGCTATTTTAGAATATGGTTCAAAAACAATAGAGTCGTTAAAATTATTAACGAAATTTGACCCCTCTTGTTCTTGCTTACTTTCCATTACTATGAAACTCATATATATATATATATAGATTATAATAAAAATTAAATATTAAAATCTAAGTATATTATATATGATATGCTCACAGTGTAAATACAAAAATAAACATTTAGATGATATAATAGAACTAGAACAAAAAGCAAAGACACCACATAAAAAAATGTTTAGTAAAGGTAAAGATAAAAAAAAAGATAAAGATAAAAAAAAGAAAAAACCAAAACCAAAGAAAAAACCAAAAAAAAAATATTAGTTTTAAACATTTAAATTTATATAATAATTTCTATTTATTATTATATATGTATTCTTCTTCAGAGAAGGTAAATGAAACATCGTTAGATGTCAATCCAACTAATCTTGATTTAGGACAAGTCAGTTCAAACTATAAATCACAAAACCAACAAAAGTATGTAGAAAATGGACAAATTAAATTATTTATTCCATCATTCGCAGGATTTATGGACTCTAAAAGTTCATATCTCAAATTTAATGTTTTACTTTCTGGTAATGTAAAACAAGCCCTTACACCAAAAGCAGACGCTCACGGTTTATTTTCCACAATTTCTATTTATGATGGAACAAACAGCACTCTAATTGAAAGAATTGAAAATTACCCTCTATTGGTATCATCAATAGCACCATATACTGAAAATCAAAGTGTTATAAATAAAAAACAGCTTTTAGAAGCTCGTAGTGATGAATTTGATATGGACTTATGCCCATTTTTTGATAACCCAAAAGAGGGTTCATCAAACACAGATTATGAATTTGTTCAAAAAAAAGTAGCCGTATGCTTACAACTTCAAACCGGTATTTTCACATCCGAAAATTTAATTCCAATTATGGCTTTAGAAGGTTTGAATATTGTTATAGATTTAAATACAGTTAAAAGAGCTATTAAGGTATTTCCTTATGGTATTAATGGAACTGGAACAGCTTATGAAGCAAAAAATAAAACCTTAACAGCCTCAGGAACACAAACTACAATCACAGTAAAACAAGATATTTCTAAATGTGGATTTATTAAAGGTCAAACTATTGTATATCCAAAGACTGGCGGTGGTAGTGGTGAAGTAGTTTTAACTAAAGTTTCATCTACAACAGCCGATGAAACAGTTTTAACTTTCGCATCTACAGATATGACAGGAACAAATGCGATAGCAGAAGATGCCGTAATTATAATTAAAGATACAGAACTTGATGCTTGTGCTTTTGAAATATCAGATGTAGAATTATCTATCAAAGATGTCACCCCACCAAAACAATATATGGATAGTTTAATGAAAGCTATGAATACTAAAGATGGTTATAATTTTGATATTAAAACTTATGATTTATATAAAAATAATTTAGTATCTTCAGAATTAACATCTAATATGTTTATTCCTTGCTTGAATCATAGGGCGGTTGCTATTATGTCATTGCCAATGAATAACTCTGATTCTGTAGATGTCAAAAGTGATTCATACCAAACAATTTTAGATGCTTGCGACAACTATGTATATTCCATTCACGGGAAACATCAACCAAATCAAAAAGTAGATTTAACTATGTTAAGAAATAGTAGAACGGACCAATTACAGCTTTTTGAATTATCAAAAGCAATTGAAGCTTGTGGATATTCACTTTTAGATGTGAGAGATAGTTATAAAAATTTTATAATTGCTCGTAGTGTAGGACGTATGAACTCAACTTCAAATCTTTCAGACGGTAGTTTAAATTTAGAAATTTCATATTTATCTACCGCTAATAAAAATAAATTATTCCACCATTATGTGTGCCATAAACGAAGAGTTATTCTTCATTCTGGAGTTCCTCCACTTGTCATAATGTAAATTTTAAAATATTAAATTTTATTATATATATATATATATATATATAATGTCTATTCCTTCACAGAAGAAATTTATTCAAATTAAGCCCACTAATAACGCATCGGCTAATGAATACACATATAAAAATGGAGTTTCAACAATTGATTTTGATATACCTGCTCAACCCGCTCTTTTAAGAGCAAAAACCATCCGATTTTCTGGTATATGTTCAATTTTACAAGGTGCTTCAGAAAATGGAGTAAATAAAAGAACAAATAATGCCTCATCTGTTTCACCTTTTATATCTCGTATAGATTCAAGAGTAGGACTACACTCATTGATTGATAATATTACTATTTCTAGTTCTCAGACTGGGACAGTTTATGAAACAATTAAAAATTATAATAGATTAGCATCAATGCTTCTTACTCAAAATAATGCTCTTAGTGATTACCAAAATGAACAAGGTATGCTCTCTGGAGCTCTTGGAAAAGAATCTTCTACCTCAAAATTATGCGATTGTGATTTTGCTTTTAGTTTAAATTTCTTTACTGGATTTTTAAACGCTGAGGTAATTGATTTACTCCTCGTAGGTGGTCTTAGAATTTCAATTTATTTAAATTCAGATGTAGATGTAATTTATGATAATAATTATTTAGTAAATACCCAAACTGATGCGTCTAGTGGTGGAGGTTCATTTTTCAAAATTAAAGATTTATCATTAAATTATGATTTAGATATAATTAAAGACCCAAAACAACTTCAAGTTTTAGGTCAAGCTGGTCAATGGTCTTATAACAGTTGGTCTTCTTTCTTCCAAAATTTACAATCAAATATTCATCAATCATCAATTAATATTTCTAAAGCTTCAGTGAGAACTGTTTTAATGAATATGTGCCCTTCAAATTTTAGTAATAACTATAGTAGAAATGGACAATTAAATCTTAGAATTATGAAATCTGGAACATTAAATGCTGTTACTAGAAATTCAGTAATATGTCCATTATCTAAAGTTTTATTTTTAAGAAATGGTCTAAGATACCCTCTTAATTACGAAATGGAGTCTGAAAATGGTCTCAATCCTGCCGAATTAGTCTTACAAGGTCTTAATGGTGAAAAATACACAGCCTTAAATAAAAGATTCTTACAATCTCAAAAAACATTAAGTAATGGTGCTTTAGTTGCTGATTCTCGTTTTAGTAATGAAGCAAGTGGTGATGATGCTATTAATGCTTTTGTTGTAGCAATGAATTATTCTCATATTTCTGGAGGTGCTAATTTCAAAAATACACCTTTACAATTTAGATTAGAATCTGATACATTTACAGACCAAACCCCGCAATCATTATTCATTTTTGTAAATAGTTTAAACACTGTCACAATTCAACAAGGAAGTGTCAATATAATAAATTAAAAAAAACATATAAATTAAATTATTTTAAAACAATTTGAATGTTTAATAATATAAAAAATATTATATTATTATATATATATATGGATATTGAAAACGATGTCGCAATCCTCAATGATTTACTCTCTACAAAAGTATCTCAACTCCCCTCAGATGTAAATATTGAAACAAAATTATTACATCCAATTTATAATTCCGATAGTGAATGTAAATTTGTATTTGATAGAAATGGTATTTTATCTAGTGATTCTAGGTTATCACTCCAACTTACACAACCCAAAGTTCCTGCTTACACCGAAACTGTAACAATGACTGCTGCTGTCACCTCTGGTGTTAATATGTATAAATACACTGGAGCTGACATTACAACTGGTGCTGTTACCGCTGGAAATACAACAATAACTATTGCTGATGGTGCTAAGCTAAAACTTGAAGGTGAGCATTTACCTGTTAAAGCTGACGCTGCTCTAGCTGGTGATATTTTATTTATTAAAAAAGAAGGAACTGGTGCTACTTTAGACAATAAATATTTTACAATAACATCAGTAGCGGATACTCTTATAACTGTTCCCGATATGGGTTCTGTTTTAACTGCTGGTTCAACAATATGTATTTTCTCAAAAAATTCATTTGTAATTCCTAATGGAAACATAAAAGCAACAACAACGTATGCTGGTCTTGAATCTTCTGTAGCTGTAGCTGGTGCTGCTATTACTGGAACAATTCAAACTGGTAATGCTGAAACAGTTAAACAAAACGCTTTATTTACTTCTGGTGTGTTTGTAATTGGTGATGCTGCTGGAGCAAATGTTCCACAAAATACAAAAGTAGCTACTTTTACTAGAGCTGAACTCCAAGAAGTTGCTGCTTTCCCTCTTATGACTGGTGTTCATTCTATGATTGAGAGTGCTACGTTTTCAATTGGTGGTTCTATTGTAAATAGAGTATCAAATAGTGCTGATTACAAAACTTTTAAAAATTGGGCTACAACCCCTGAACAAAGAAAATTAAGAAAATCAATTGAAGAAGGTATTATTTTTGATTTAGAAGGTGCTAGTGGAACATCAACTGTAGCTGGCGAAGCTATTACTGGTTTATTTAAAATTCCTGGAACTGAACCAAGAACTGAAAATCGTATAACTAGTGATTCTAATACATCACCTGTTTATTCAATAAAATTATCTGATATTATTCCAATGCTTCAAGATTTTGAAGTTCCTCTTTTTGCTATCAAAGAAGAAGTAGCATTAAATATTAAATGGAGCAAAAATGCTGTTAATGTGAGAGTTGTTCAAGGTGATATCCACGATGGTCTTCCTTTCCAAACTACATCAATAGTTGCTAAAAAATTATACATTATGGCTGATTACATTTATTATCCTGCTTTAATGGAACGTATGAGTCAAGTAGTCGCTAGAGGCTACTCAATACCATACAAAGATGTTATTAATATTAAAATGAATGAATTAGGTTCTACCACTGCTCCTTCTGGTCAAGATGACACCGCAAGAGGTCGTTATTTAGATTTAAAATATACTAAACAATTGGGTTTAGGTGGTAAAAATGTAAAATCTATTGTTTTACAACGAAGGACTACACCTAATAATTTATTTGGTCAATATGTAAGTAATGATTTATACCGCCCTGACAGTTTCAATCTTAGATATAATTCAGAAAATCACTATCAAACAGACATCAGTAATAAATCGGTTATGTATAATGAAGTTTCAAAAGTTATGAATGGACAATTCAAATGTAATAATTATCTTTATACATTTATGGGGCAGCAACAAAACGGAGACCATCAAAAATTAATAGCTGGTAGTGCTGATGAAGGTAATTTTGAGGTGACCCGTAATACTTGCGGATTATCCAAGCAAACATTTATGAAAACTGAAATATCATCTTTAGCCGGTTCTCAAAATTGGACTGGTGTAGATTTAAGAAATAGTTCCGGTCAATCTCTTAAAATGTCAAATCTTCCAATTGTTCTTACTCATACTACACAAAAAACTGATTACTTAGTTGATTTAGGATTAGCTGAACACGCCGGAGCTGCTAAAGCTGATGACACACAAGAGGAATACAAAAAAAATACTGAAATAAACGCATTTTGTGAAGTGATTAAAACCTGTGCTCTTAAAAATGGTATAGCTGTAGTTTATGAATAGATTTTTATTTAAATTAAATATTATTATATATAATCTATCAATTATATATATTAAGATGGCAACTAAAACTATTCTTTTAGAATGTAATAAAAATTTAGCAAGTTCCGATAACTCAACAAATATTTGGAGAAATAATCTTGACAAAGGTGTTGTATTAAATGCTGGTGATGTTGTAAGTATTTCATCTGTGGTAGTTGAAGATAAAAATTTAGACGCTAATGCTGTTGAAATTAGTAGTAATGTTAATAAATTTGGAGCTAAAATGAATGAATTTGGATTAAAAGTAGCTTATTATATTAATAATTGTGGTCAATATTCTGTTAAATTACCATTTACCATAGGAACGGCAAAATTCCCTTTAAAAGATGGGCAAGATAAATTTGAATATGGAGTGTTAAACGATGCTACTTTTACATTAGATGTAGATAAAACTACTGTATTAGCTAATTCACCTACTAAATTTGATTCTTTACCTTATTATTTTTTAATAGATAAAGATAGATATAAGATTGGCGGATATACTGGAATTGATGATTTATTTACATATAATTTTAAAAACACAACTTTATTAACAAGAACAATAAAAACTACTTTAAGTAATTCATTTTATACACCCTCTCAATTAGCCGCAAAAATAACCGAATTTTGGAATAAATCATATCCATTACAATCTGAATATAATAATGAAAATTTAATAATACCAAGAGCAAATTATACTACAAATCTGCCTGTTTTACAATTTTCTGGAGACAATTGTATGTTAATGTATGCTAACGGTGATTATCCTGCCGAAGCCACCGATGCGGCGGTGGCTGCTGGTTATACTGTGAATAAATTTTATAACACTACGGCTTATAAAGAACCATTTCGTGTTAAATATGGTAATATTTTATTATTTAATGTTGAAGCTATAGATGTAGATATTCCTGGAACATCTTATAATACTAGTGTTTTGAATAGGAATTCAGAACCAAAAAATGATATTTTTTTATTATATGATACTTTTGATTATACTAATCCACACGCGACGACTAATGCTCCACAATCTACTTCAAATACAAATATTTCTGAAAATCAATTACTTATATCAAATATTAAATATACTGAAGCTAATATAAAATTAATATCTGATTTTTTTAATAATACAAAAAAATATATTGGAGATGAAATGACATTAAAAAACGCATTAGGTGATTATAAATGGACAACAAAATGTGATATTAATATTACAGATGATAGTGTTGGTTTGTATAATCAAGGCGTCAAAACTCTACCATTATTACCAAGAACATATTGGACAAAATATAATAATACTCCTCCTGTTGCTGCTACTATCCCGCTCTTAGCAACATTTAATATTTATACTAATTATTCCGATTACTTATTTAATGAAGTTTTAAATAGTGTCAGTAATTCAAAAGTATTTGATACTGGTCAAGCTAATATTAATAAAAATTTAGATGGTAATATGTTATCATTGGCTAAAAAATATAATGTTGCTTGTTTTCCTGCTAAATCAAATAATTTACAAAAAAATTATACAACTATAGCATTTATTATATCTGATACGATAACTATAGATGGTCATATTAAACACGGTAAGGCGGCTAGTGAGATTCTGGTTTTGAGACAATTTGATAGGATTTTATACGATTTTTCATTTTGCCGAAATCCTGCGATTATGCCAATGAATGCTGATAAGACAAATCAAAAGCTTGGACCACAACATACCGTTAATGTTGTTCAAATAGGTGCTCCATCACCTGCTATAGTATATGATTCTATAACCAATCATTCACATATTGTTGGATTACATTTTCAGAATAAAATAGGTAATTTAAATGTTAATACACCAAATCTAGAATCTAACACTGGACAAATTATAATATCTGATGACCATCAGATTACAATGTTTAAAGATGTAGGAGGAACAGCTGGAGAACCACAAGTAATAACATCATTAACAAGTGCTATTTCTGGACTAGGAATTGTAGATATAGTTTTGTACAAAAAAGATTTAGTTGAAAGCGAAGACGGAAAACTTGTTGAACAAAAATTATTTGTATCAGATAATCCTGAATATTTTACACACACACCATTAAGCCGAATGGGTTTTACCGTAGATGATTTAATTGGAAATTATGGAGTAGTATCAGGAACATATAATGATATAATTCAAAAGAATTTTAATAGCTCTACACGTCAATATATGATAAAATTATTTACAACACAAGGAGCTGAAGATACGGCTCTTAATGGCTCATTAAATATAATTCTAGACACTGGATTTGACCCACCTATATATAACGGTAAGGCTGTATTATTAAATGGTTTATCAAATGGTTTTCCTGTTAAACTTGAAGTATCTAGTTGTAAGATAATAGCAACTAATCCACCTGAAAAATTATTATATCCTGTATTTTTAATACAAAGCAATATAATCCCTGCTATTGAATATTACCAAAATTCTAATAGAAGCAATACTATTTATGTATTAAATAGAAGTTATGTTTCCGGTAATATGATATACGGAGATGGTGGAAGTTCTACACGTTATACGGTGTCTAAACCACATTCAATTACTGATATTGAAACTAAGATTATATATCCGAATGGAGATACTCCAACTAATTTAGGTAATAATTGTATTATTACATATAAAATAGAAAAAACACAGAATATAGTTCAAACTATTGATACAAACCAATTACAAGTATTAGTAAAAAAAGGTATAATTAAATTAAAAAAATAATCTACTCTATTATATATGAGTAATATCACAGAACAAGCCTATCTGGAATTATGTGAAGATAGTAAAAATCGTATAAAAGATAAAAACGAAATTATAGAATTACAAAAGACAAGAATTGAAAATTTATTAGATACTGTAGAAACTAATTATGAAAAACAAAAATGCTATATAATGATAATTCAAATATTATTATCTATAGTCTAGTATATGATAAATGAATTGTGTTCAAGTATTTCCGGAATAACTGGATTAATAGCATTATATGCTGCCTTAAGTGAAGCTTTACCTTTTTTAAAATGTAAAAGTAATGGTTTATTACATACAGCCTATATATTAGCAAAACATTGTATAAAAAGAAGAAAAGAAATAAAAAATCAAGAGGAAGAACCCTCTTTAGTTATTTTTACTGAAGATGTATAAATTAAATATTATAATAAATATTATTTAATTTAGGTAGTATCAGAATCTCCATCATTTCCTAGAGAATCAATGGATTTTAATTTAAATTTAGCCTGTGCCTTTCTATTTGCTATTTTAAATTTCTCAGTTTTGCGGTATTTTTGGTGTGCTGTTTTATTTTTTTCTTTTAATCGGTTAGCTCTTGCTTTTAATTTCATAAAGTAGTCATATTCTTTTTGTGTGATTTCAATCATTATATATATACATAATGTTCATTTCTTTAAGTCATTATGTATCTTTGTATTAAATTTTTTGGTTCTAAAATATTATCAATTTGTTCAACTGTATATTTTTTTTATGGTAATATAAGCTCCAAGGATTTGTAGTATTACAATTTTTGTTTAACTCAAAAATTAAAGGAAAATTACAACAACAACAACCTTTAAGAAAATCACATTTAACACACCCCACCTCATATTCATCTAAACTCATTTCATCAGCATTTTTATTACATAATTCTTTGTAATCATTCCATTCTTGAAAAGTGTTTTTAATTTTAATTTGTTCTTTATTTGAAATTTTAATCATTTGATTCATTATAATATAGTATGTATTTATTTCTTTAAGTCATTATGTATTAAATTAATTTTTAAAATCAAATTTTTAATATATTTATATATATATATAAATAGATGGCACATCCAGGTCCAAGACACGATATGGAAGAGTTAGAACGAATACAAAGAGCAAATGCTACAAGAAATTTACATACATCAATAGTAAATAGACATATAAGTGATAGATTACGAATTCATTTTGATTTACGAGACCAAGCCTTTGCTGATTATAATGATGTTTTAGATAATCAAAACGACAATTTTACCGAACATTCACATCTTTATAATGAAACATTTAGGCATTACGGAATTCAAGCTCCACCGCGACCATACGGTGGAATCCGACAAATCAACGACAGATACGCGTATGACGCACCCGGAGGAATAAATTTATTACGAGATGTTTTAACGATGGGACACGAATTAAATGTAGGATTTGGTGAAGAAAATGTTGAAACATTGGCTCGTGTTATGGGTATGAATGTAATTTATGGTGGTATGGGCGGCGATAGACTACGCCAACAAGGAGGTGGTTCATCGTGGGGGGGAGGCGGCGGCGGCGGGATGCTTGAGGAAGAATCAGAAGAAGATGATTCTGTGCCACGTAATCTCATAATTAGAGGTGTTGGAGTAGATTTTACATCAGAATATGAGGGAGGTAGGAATATGGATGCGATTGTGAGGTCCATACAAAACCGAATTGACGACAGAGATAGAAACGCACAATTTGACCAATTTAGACGTGATGAGGAATTACATCAACGAGCAATTGAAAATTTACGAAGAGGTGGTCTAGGTATCAGGCACGGAGAGCGTGATGAGAGGCAACAGGGAGGAGGAGGCGGACCACTTCCTCCACGAGCTGAAATAGAACTCACTCTAACACCGGAACAAATAGAAAAAGCGATAAAAGAAGGGAAAGGTCCGGCACGTGGAGCTTAGCGATAAACAGATGACAAGTTGTTTATTTATTATTATTATATATATTTCAGAAAAAACTAGTCTTGTAAATCTAGTCTCGCAATTCAGTCTCGTTTTGAAGGGTATTTTTTACCCTTTCTAGCTAC
>Ga0181422_1000485_pt1 | contig 12942 bp, 9 predicted proteins | sample 45SPOviralmetaG_FD_130147 | JGI IMG/M metagenome (GOLD analysis project Ga0181422, IMG submission 130147) | Marine viral communities from the oligotrophic San Pedro Time Series (SPOT) site, San Pedro Channel, CA, USA - 45 SPOT_SRF_2013-07-18 | ecosystem: Environmental > Aquatic > Marine > Strait...
TCAGGTGATACTTTAAGTGCTTTAAATAAACTTCTTATTGTTTTACCTTTTTTACCACAGACCCAACATTGAAACGGGTTGTAGCCTTTTTTATTTTCTGTGAAATTAACCTCTAGTTTAGGTTTGTGATGATTGCAGAAGGGACAATGGTATGCTTGATTACCTCGTGCTGTCCTCTTCCCTGCCCCTAAAACCGTATTAACTAGATTAACTAGTAGCTCATTTACCATAAATTGTAATATACGAAATATATTTTATAGTTCAAAATCTTTTGTGAAAAACTTGCCTAGTATATTGTCATTAAAATATTCATCTGGTTTTTCTAAAACTTGATGGACAAATTGATATTGTGTTTCGTAGTAGGTTAAAAGTTTTTTGTCTGGGGCTGTTTTGATTATGTGACGTTCAAAATTTTCTATTGGTTCTAATTCCATTACTTCTTTAAGTAATTTATTTGAACCCCAATAAGATTCCCAATCAGATTCTTTTATTGCTATTTTATAAGATGGTTTTCTACCTACTACACCTTCATATAAAGCTAAATCTTTTTTAGTTAATTTAACTTTTCTATTGTAGTATAATACTTTTTTACCTATGTAAGATTTACCTGTAGGTTTATGTACTATTCTATAAACGAATCCGAATGTATTATCTGGGAAATCTGAAATTGTTGATATTGGTTCTCCTTTGAGTCCTATCCATTTCATATAATTGTTTTAGTTAATAAATCGCCCTTTTAAGGCCTTGTAATTTTGTTGAACTTCATTTTGATTTAATACTCTATTATATATTTTTAATGTAGATAAGTCTCCATTGTAAAATATATTATTATTATTTACATTTCTTCCAAAATCTATAAAATCATAATTATTTGAAGCTCCTGTATAGTTCCAGTTGCCAGAGGCAGCTATACTTTGGGGACTAAAGTTATCTTTAATACCATTAATGTACATATTTGCTGTATTTGTATCATAATTAGCAGTGTGGGTTATTTGTTGCCATTTGAGTGCTGAAATTACTCCTGTAGAGGTATAATATGATTGTTCAGTTGTTGCTTTTAAATAATATTGTATTTGTCCAGTATTTTTTATAAAAAATCTTATTGAAGGTGCATACCCCCAAGCAAATGTAGTACCTACAATATTATTACTAGTAGCAGGACCAGATAAAGTAGAAGGATTAATCCAAAATTCAATAGTATGGGTACTAGTAAAATCAAATTGGGGGAATGAAAAATAATCATCGGCTCCATCAAATGTAAAACTTTTATTAGCCCCATAACTACCTGATGTATCATAGGAAATGGAACCTGTAGAAGATGATTTTAAATCATTAATTGTATCCGAGTCAGGACCAAGCCATGATTTTGGGTTCATGGGGTCTATAGAAAATACTAATCCCTCTCTTACTATATCTGTACCAATAATTCGTCCCATTAGTTAAATCTTCCTCCTAAAGCATTATAGTTTTTTAAAACTTCTTTTGGTGATAAAGCACGATTGTAAATTTGAGCTAGATAAATATTACCTTTTAAAGGTAAAGAATTATCGTCTCGAGTACCCATTAAAAGTGGTTTTGGAGCTATAATAGAACCAAATGGAGTAATATATTCGGGAGATTCTAACATACTAGCAAACCCTCCCGAAGGGTTTTTACCATCTAAATATCCAAAAAATTTATTTTGTTCTCTATCTATAACTAAAGTTGCCATGTAAACTCTATCTGTGTCTATGGAATATGAACGAGAAGATCTTTGATTGCTATTAAGTTCTTCTCCACAACATCTTATATATAAAGTTCCTTGTGGTTTATTATAATACATTAACCAACCTACCCTATTAGAACTTTTATTTCCTTTACTAAATATTACACCACTAGTATTAGGAGCATTGGGATCTATTTTGAAAAAAATATTTGCTGTGAAACTATTTAATTGAGGATCTAAAGAAGAAGTAAATGTGCTAGTAGCAGTTTCATTAAAATTTATTTTTTGATTATTTACATTTCCACTAAATTCCCAACTCCCCAAAGAAGAAGTTGTAAAAGTAGGTAAAGTACTTCCTTGAAAACTACCCGAATACCCTCCCATAAAACTATTTACAATAGTACTATCCGAAACATATGATTTATGATTCGCAGCATCAACATAAAATATTAAGTCATTTCTTACTACCTCAGTTCCACAAGTATATCCCATTATATAAATCTATTTTTTAATGCTTTGTAATTTACATTAATTTCTTCTTGAGTCAAAGCTTTATTGTAAATTTTTATATTATTTATTTTACCTTTAAAATTCCTTTCTTGGGATTGTGTATATGCCCCTATTCTAGTATTAGTTGATAATGTGGAAAGTGTGGATGTTCCTGTATTTTGTTGGGATAAAATTCCATTAATATATAATTTATATTCTGTGTTATTTTTTGTAGCTATAATGTTTAACCATTTATAAGGGGATACTTTACATGCTACCATATCTTTATTAGTACCATCATTTACAATGTAATATATCATATTAAGTGTAGGATGATAGATTAAGGCGTAACCATTTAAACCATTATTACCATTACTTTTATCTATAATTCTTTGATACACAGGACCTTCATTTTCTAATTTTACCCAAACTTCTAAGGTTTGCTCTGTTGTGAATGTAAAGTTATTAGGTATGTTGATATACGTGTTTACTCCATTGAAATTTAAACAGCCTTTACTTTCATTAAAATATGAAACATTGTTTTCAACTTCTCCTGTAGTTTGTCCTACTAAACTATAACATTTATTTTGGTTGGAATGATAGCATAAAGGATTTGGTATATCTAAATGATATATTAATCCATTTGTTGTAATTGTTGATGTGCCTCTTGTATAACTCATAATTTATTATAAATATTTAAACTGTCCCCCCATCTGTAAGTGTAATACCAAGATCATCTTCAATAAATACATGAGATGCTGATGGAGCAGATCCTGGGGTGCCTGTATATTTAGCACTACCAAAATGAATTTCATTTATACTAGGACTTAAACTTGAACTCCAACCTACTAATATTAAATCATAATTTGTAGTTGTTATATTTGTAATTTGTGCAAAAGCATCTCCAAAACTAGATACATTACCTACATTCCAAGTACCTAGTCCTGCTCCTTCAAAATTATCTGCATATCTAAACATATTATTAAGACTAACACTTGAAGAAAAATTCCAGGAAGTATATGAAACTCCCCCATGTAAGTTAACATTTTGAGACTCAAAAGATACATCAGTTAAACTATCAGCACCAGCAAACATTGAAACCAATGTAGAAGAACCTGTAATATTCCAGGTTGATACAGATTTATTAAAAGATGTAGCACCTATAAACATCCTACTTAAATCTTTATTTAAAGGGAAATACCAAGCATTATAAGTTTCACCTCCTACTGTTTGTATAGAGGCACTTATATCTTGATTAAAAACCGGATTATATTCAAATAATGTTCTGGAATTAAGAACATTTGATAAATTCCAATTTCCAATGGGTTTATTAAAATTACTTAATTCAAATGTACCATATAAATTATTTACTCTTTTTGTATCCCAAGCTGTGTAGGTTTTACTTCCTACAGTTACTACAGATGAGCTAATATCTTGATTAAAAGCTTTAGAATTTCTAAACATTGATTTTAGAGAAACATCTATACCACTACCAGTATTAATTTGCCAATTCCCAATAGGTTGGTTAAAATGATGATTTTGAGCAAACATTCCTAATTGATCATCGGCACTTCTATCTGTTAAAGGAGTATTGCCAAACTTTTCTACACTAGAAACATCCCAAGCATTATATGTTCTCTCTAATGTAGTGCTCGCTCCTACTGTAACTTGTTTTGTTGAAATGTCTTGGTTAAATGAAGCGGTATTAGTAGACAAAGCCACACCTGAAAACATAGCAGACATATCATTTACATTACTAGTATCCCAATTAGTAATATCTCCATCATACCCAGGGTATATATTACTAGAGTCAGTAGGGTTTGCTTTTCTAAACATGTTACTCATACTAGTTACATTTCTAGTATCCCAAGCTATATATTCATCTCCATTTGATGTTGCAGGTTGATAAGAAGAACTTAAATCAGCTGTCATATGTGCCCCCTGAAACATAGCAGCCATATTATTTACATTCATGGTATTCCACTTAGATAGATCTTGATCAAAAGAATTTGCGATTGCAAACATGCTAGATAAATTTCTACTACTACTCATATTCCAATTGCTAATATCTTGATTGAAACTTCTATTATAGGAAAACATTTTTCTAAAGTTTCCAATATTTCTAACATCCCAAGCTCTATAAGTTTTAGTTCCTACTGTTACTATAGATTCACTTAAAGGTTGGTTAAATATATCATTGTATGTAAACATACTTCTCATTGATGAAACTTTTAATCCACTAGATACATGAGCACTTGAGGTGTTTATTTGCCAATTTCCAATAGGTTGGTTAAAATGTCTATTATTATGAAAAGTACCATAGGCATCAAAACTGGTATTAATATCATCATTAAAACGTCCAAACCTATATACATTTTCTACATTCCAAGCATTATAAGTAGTTTCTAAAGCTGTACCTGCTCCTACTGTAACTTGTTTTGTTGAAATATCTTGATTAAATGAAGCTGTGGGAGAACTAATAAGTGATCCTCCTGCAAATGTTCCTCTTAAATCTATTAAACTATCAGTATTCCAATTTGTTATATCTCCATTATATCCGGGCATATCAATAGTTACACTATGATAAGTATTAACTAAATTATTTGCAAATGTGCTAAACATAGTAGTAACTTTTGAAGTATCCCATGCTATATAAGGGTTTCCATTATTATCTTGATAGGAAGAACTTAAATCTACCTGGATGGAAGTACCTCTAAAAGTCTCAGATAATGATGTTACTTTACTTGTATTCCATTTAGATACATCTTGATTAAAAGTCCTATTATAGCGAAACATGTTGGCAAGGCTTTCAACATTTCTGGTATTGTTTCCCCATTCTCCAATAGGTTGAGCAAAAGACATAGTGTGAAAACCATAGTAATCATTTCTAAACATGGATCTAAAATCAGTTACAGCTGAAACATCCCAAGCTTTATATGTATTACTTCCTACTGTTACTGTAGATCCAGTTATAGGTTGATTAAAATCTTTACTAGACATAAACATTCCATGCATTATAACAGCACTAGAAGTGTTAATTTGCCAATTAGAAATATCTGAGTTAAAAGTTGTTTTAGCAAAAGTTCCAAAAGCATGGTTAACATTAGTAGTATGCCCAAATGAGGTTACTTTAGATACATCCCAAGCATTATAAGTTTTTTCTAAAGATGTACCCGCTCCTACTGTGACTTGTTTAGTTGAAAGATCTAAATTTGGGTTGAATTTAGAAAAGTAACTGTTTACTGAATATGACCCCGCAAAAGCCCCTCTAAGTTGTGTTACATTACTTGTATTCCAATTACTTATACCATTTATAGTAATATCCCTTGCACCTGGTAAATTAGATATACATCTAAAGGTTTGATCTAAATTAGTTATATTTTCTGTATCCCAAGCTATGTATTCTCTTCCATATTTTTTAACATATTTAGTAGCTAAGCTACAACTGAGAGGGTTTCCATAAAAAGTATTTATTAAACCACTTCCTATTAACCCTGAAGTATCCCAATCTCCTAAATCTATTCCTCCATCCAAATATAAAGTATTAACAAATAACCTCTCCAGGGTTGATACCTTTTTAATTTCCCAGTTTTTTAAAGAATGATTGTTATTTTTTACTCCACTAGTTTGAAACCATCTGTACAGAGAAGCATTGTTCGCAGTATTATTAGATCCTTGTAATAAAGGACAATCAGAGGCAGAAATATCAAAATTAGGACAGAAAGAAAAGGCATCAATTGTGTTGTAATATAAAGGATAATTCCCCCAGTTATCAATACTTAGTATTTGATCCTTTTGAGTATTGTTTAAAGCAGGAGTTGTTGTACTTGTAGAACCAAATCGAAGGCTAATCCTTTTTAAATGGCTATAATCAGAACCACTTGGTCTAACATATAACTTATATTTGCCTGATGAAGGGACTGAAATATCTGTAAAATAAGGACCATTTAAAATTTCACCCGAACCTTTAACTGAGGGGTCGCCTACTTTTTCATATTCATATAGGATATTAGAACTACCATTAACATCCCAAAATTTAATTGTATTAGTAGCCGAAGCACTAAAAGTTAATACTAACCTATCCTCTCGAGTAGATTGTGCTATGGACCCAAACATACTCATACTATATAGTTAAATCTCCAACTAAGTGAAATGTTTGACCTGAGATATATTTTAGAGTTCCTGCAGATCCTACAGCTGCTAGTTTTTTATGGTTATTTCTTGATATTATTTCTACTCCAGTACCTTCTGTAAAAGTAAAACTATCTCCTGATGATGTTTGAAAGAAATTCCATTCCATTCCTGGGGTAAGATCTGTTGGAGTACTACCTGTTGTAACTGTTATAGATAAAGTTCCTCCTACTATATTATAATGACCTGCGTATGATGATGTTGAAGTAAAATTAGTAGTGTGGGTAGTTATAGGCATGAAATTATTCTCAGGTTGAACATTCATAGCATGTGATGCCGTTAACTCATTTATAGTTCCTTGTGGAGTTGTTATGCTACCATCTAAAACTTCTACTAAACCTGAACCTGATATCTTAAACAAAGATTCTCCTGAAATATCTGTAACTAAAAATAAATTATGTAATAAATCATCATCTATATTAAATAATTGACCTTGAGATCCTTGTACATTAAGTATGTCAGATCCTGATGATACTATATCTACAGAACCCGATAAGAAAGAACTATTATTTACTTCTAATCTATTAAATGAACCTGTGTTTCCTATTATGCTATTGCTTGCACTTATATTACCTGATGCTGTAATGTTTCCATTTATTACATTAATTCCACCATCTGTTATTTTAATTAAATCTGGGGTAGTAGTAAGAGCAGATCCTGTTATTTCTATTGAACCTGTTATTTGGTTTGGGTTAGCATTTCCTCTAAGGATAAGTCTTCCATTATATGTATCTGCTATTACTGTTGTTGCACTTGTAGCTAATCCTTCAGCACCAATTACAGCTTTAAAATCAGCACCATTTACCCCAAATCCATACCCTTGATTATTTGTGGTGTGAAATTGAAATAAACCCTGTGATGTAATGTTAGTTTCTAAAGTACCCGGGAAATAAATTTCAGTACCTGTACCATTATTAATGGTTAAGGGGTTAGATGTATTAGCTTGGGTTAAAGTTAAAGGACCATCTATAGTAGCAGATCCACTAATATCTAAATTACTAGCCTTAATATCCCCACTTGCACTTATATTTCCAGATGCTGTTATGTTCCCATGTGTATCTATTATAAATTGATCAATACCATCTTTTTGTATTTTAAAATTATTAGCACCTATACCCCCAAAATCTCTACCTAAAATAAAATTGTGTGGCATATTTGAATCTGGATCTTGTTTAGCTAATATAATATTATCATAATCACCTACTCCAATTCCTATATACTGTGAATCCGTTCTACCTACTCTAAATTTTGAGCCTGTAGTTACAGGTAAATTTACAAAAACATCCAGTGATTTAAAACTTCCAGATAAACCATTTATTATTCCACTTGCACTTATATTACCTGATGCTGTAATATTTGTAAAAGGTTGATTTATATTAGATGCTAAAATATAAGATGCAGTTTGAGCAGTTTCTACATATGAAGCTGTATCTGCATATGAAGATGAAACTTCTTTTCTTACTTCAACTGAGGCTGAAATAGCATATGAAGCTGTCAGTTGATTTATTACTCCTGGAGGTGCATTAAAAGATGAGGCAGATATAAAAGAATTGAAATTAACGCTGGAACCTGAGTGGTATATGGATCCTGTTATTAATATTTTAGCATCAGCATCATTAGGTAATGGGTTAGATCCTGATATTATTATACCAAAACCATTTTGTTTACCTAATTTTACTGTGTTATCTTCATGTACTTCTAAAACAGGAGTACCAGATACATTATTTACAGAAAATAATTTACCATCGCTTTCATCATCATCTATAGAAAATAAAGTACCTCTAGAACCTTCTATACTAAATATTGTTGAACCACTCCCATATAATTGTAAAGATTGGGATTGGTTTGATGAAGATATTATTAGTGAACCCGTTATAACAGCATCTCCTACAAAGGGGAATCCTGATCCTTCACCAGCGTTTAAGGCATGTGATGCTGTTAAAGCATATGAACTTGAAATTACTTCTAAGGCATGTGATGCTGTTAAAGCATATGAACTTGAAATTGCTTCTAAAGCTGATCCTGATAAAGAACCTGTAAATGAAGGGGATATTATAGCTCCACTTGAACTTATACCAGCACTAGCGGTTATAGTTAATGTAGTTATAGAACCAGATTCCATTACTTGTTGCAACGTACCTACACTGCCTTCTCCTCCACTACCACCATTTAAGGCGTATGAAGCTGTTAAAGCATATGAAGATGAAAAATTATTTAATGTACCATCTGTACCTTGAACTGGACCTTGTACTGTTAAAGAGCCCGAAACTGTTATATCATATGCTTCTGCTCCTGTAAATGCCTCTATGGATTGAGTAACATGTTTAGCTTCAATAGCTTGTCCTGTTTGTATGCCTGATAAGGATAAATTTTTAGCCATTGGACTTTATTTTTTACATTTCACCATTAATCTGTGCCTCTAGTGCTTCTACTCTTGCTGTTAGTTCTTGTACTGCTTTTATTAAAGGAACTGTTAATAAACCATATTTTACTGATTGTTTACCTATGTCATTTATATTCCAAACATCTGAGGTAGTTCCTTGGGCACTTATAGATGCTGATACTTCTTGTGCTATTAGTCCTACATAATGATTTTCATCTGTTAGGGGTGCTGGTTCTGCAGGAATTATTTCACCATCTGATCCTGTTCTAGAAGTATATATTTTAGGTCTAATAGCTTCATCCCAAGTTGCAGGATTTTTCTTTTTAAACCTTACTGGGTTTAAAGAATTGATAAAATCTAATCCTAAACTTCCACTAACAACGTCTATTTTAATCCTAGCATCTGAATCTACAGTTAAAGATGCAGCGGCTGCTACTTTAGTTACTGTTGAATTACCTAATCTAACTGATCGGGAACCTTCTCCTTGGGCTTGATTTCCTATAACAGTTTCATTAAATACTCCTGCTGTATCGGCTCCTCCACTAAAAGCTCTTGATCCTACATAAGTATTACCATTACCTATTATTCTAGTTTCATCAGTTTTCCATCCTATTATAACATTTTCTTTAGAAAAAGTACCATTGTTACTAATAGAATAACCTGCTCTATATCCCATAAAAACATGACCACTTCCAGTTTCTATTCCATAAGCAGCATCATTACCTATAAAAACACTTTCTTCAACTCTTTTAATATTGGCAGAACCCCCAGAATATCCAAAAGCTGAGTTTTGTCCTATTACAACATTATCTATAAAATTACCTTGATAAAATGCGGCACCATCTCCAATTCCTATATTTCCATCTGAAATTCCAGTAGCTGCACTCGCTGATAAAAAATATAAACTATTATTTCCAATAGCTATATTTCTATCTACTCCATATGCAAATTTCATAGAAGAATTTCCAATAGCTACATTTAAAGTTCCTAAACCTTCTTGATATGCTGAATCCCCTATGGCAACATTATTACTTCCATTAACATTTTTATATAAAGCTTGTTGCCCTATTGCTATATTACCCGCAGCGGTTGTTAAATTTTGAGCTGCATCGTCTCCAATAGCTATATTATAAAAAGTAGAACTATTTGCAGCTGCTAAAGTATTATTATTTCCTATAGCTATACTACCTACTGAAGTTGATGTAACTTGAGTTTGGATTCTTCCTGTGTTTTTAATGTCTCCTGAAGAAGATATAACACCTGTATATGGGAATGGGTTTGGAATTTTCCATGTATTATCATACCCTAAAAATTGTTTAGCACCATTAGCTCCTCCACCCCCAGTAGCATTTAGCTCTGCTGAAATAGTACCTGTACCTGTAATAGGGGAAGGTGAAACTAGAATATCAACAAAATCTGTACTACTATTATCAGCTGTTATAGAAACAGGACTACTACTACCACCTGCAGAATAAGAACCTGTTTTATATATCCTTCCACTACCATCTATAGTTAAAACATTAGTACCCGTACTTGCTTGTGTAACACCATTCAAGGTTACGATACCATCTAAAACAATATCTGTAGCGTCAGTCCCATCTAAAGCTTGTATAATGTTAAGAATTTGAGATGCTTGAATTGCGTCTCCTGTTGATATGCCTGTTTTTGGAATTGTTGCCATGTTTATAAATATTATAAATCTAAATTAACTAATATAGTAGTATCAGTAACATTTGAACTCTGCAAAGGTTGGGATAGTTTTCCTACTGCTACTAATTGATTTGCATTATTATATAATCCTACTGTTGTAATGTATGGTTCAAAATATGAACCTGTTAGAAAATCATATACTATTCCACTATTTAAACTCCCAGAAATAGCAGATGGGTTTTGTGTGTATGTGTATTCGTTTGGAGAAAAAGTACATTTATATTGGGATTCATGTATAGTCATTGTACTTTGAAATGAACAAGTAACATTTCCTGTGGTTAATAAATAATTTAATTCACTAGAATTTGCATTACTATATACCCCAGTGCCATATAAAGCTGTACCATAAACACTTCCTGTAATTGAAGAACCTGCTGATGTAATGATAGCCATACCATGTTGATATATTATATCTCCAATTTTAGCTCCATCTTGGAATAAACCTCCATTACCATCATCTGTTATAGTCCCTGTTAGAGTACCGCTATATTCAAATCTAAATGTTCCAGGTTTAATATATTCTCCAAATAAATTAGAAGGTATAGCTATAACTCCTATTTCATCATTAGATGCTGTTGGGAATAATCTACTTGCTTCTAATGTGTTTGATAAGTAATTATCAAACATAGGTTGATTAGCACTTCCTTCAGCCGTTATAGTACCATCAGTATTAAAAATTGGCAGAATAGCAGGAGAACCATCTTCACCCCTTAAATAATTAGAATAATAAAGTTGTTTTACAGAACTGTAAATTAATGATTTATATTGGGTTGAAATATAGCCTGTTGTATTAGATCCAGATATAAAAGGAATGTTTTGTCCTATAAATCTATCTATACCTATATTAGAGGAAGTAAAATCCCCACCATTAAAAGAAAATGTTTTGTTTGTTTTAAATGGAGTTATTATAACATCCGATGTAGTTAATGGCTTGTAAATACTCATTCATCCTAAAAATCTAATTTTACTCTTACTAAAGTTTCTTTTGTAAAGTCTTTAAGTAATGGTCTAGAAAGTTTTGCTACAGCTACTAATTCATTAGCATCATTATACATTCCTACTGTAGTCATATAGACTTGAGGATTATTAATAAATTGATTAAATGCAACTTCTCCAGTTGAGCCTGTTATAAATGAAGGGTTTGCTGAGTAATTAAATTCTGAATTTCTTGCTCTACAAAAAACATAATCTGAGGTAATAGTTTCTTGGGAATTTACTGTAAAAGCTCCTCCTAAACTTATGGCATCAAATAGTTTATTCTGATTAGTTCCATTTGATAAGTTTGAAGTTCTAGTTGGTATTACTCCTATTGATTGATTTATTGCATCTGGATTTAATAATATAGTTCCTAATTCAGGGAATAAAAAACCATATGAACCTGAATTAGTTACAAATCCTCCTCCTGATATTGAAGAACCATTAGATCCAGATACTATTTGGTATACTCTAGAAGATCCTAAAAAAGTTTGAATTGAAACATCTTTAGAATTATCTGTTAATTGTAATAACCCTCCAGACCCAGATAAAGCTAAATTAAATGATCCTGGGAATATTGATTCTTTATATCTTGCTCTATCTACTGATATTACCCAAAAATCATCTGGTGTTAGAATATTTTGTCCATCTCCAAAAGAAAAATTAGAATTTTCATCTTCTAATATCATAGTTTTATACTGGCCATAGGTTGTAGAAGATGGGGTAAATTGGGGAAATGAACCATTAAAATAACTACTCCCAAGTCCTAACCTATTACCGTAGGCTATATCAAATTGTACAGCTGCTCCTGCAGTACTTGGATTAACTTGGTATACACTAGTATAATAATCACCCGATGATCCTGCTAATTGAGTAGGTGAAGTGAAAAATGATGTTATAGTTGGTGTACCAGTTGACCATGCAGTAGATTGTACTGCATCAGCACTAACTACAAAATCTTGAGCGTCTAATCTTTTAAATCCCATTTTTTAATTAATTTTGTGTTGTTTGAGTAATTGTAACAGGTATTGTTAATCTAGCTCCACTATCTAAACCTACTACAGTTATTGTAGTATTTAATTGAGTATTAGAACCAAATAATGTGTTTATTGTTGTTGCTCTTAAATTAATTTGTGATCCTATTACTGTTGATGAAACATTTGTTCCTAATGTTGTTGTTGAAGTAGAGTTTTGATCTTGAGCTGCTGTGCTTTGGATCCCTACACCATTAAAAGTAGATAAAGTTCTAACATCTGATATGGTAGCAGTATAACCTGAGGTTTCAAATGTGGTTGCATTACCTAAATAGTTTAATGTTTGTGGGGTAATTGAAATTGAAGCTCCTTGTTTTAAACTTATAGATGCATATCCTAAATCCAGTACAGGTAAAACTGCTGTTCCTCTTGGTAGAGTAGCTAATTTATATTTCATCATTTGATTTCCATCAGGAAATGCTTCTAATAGGGGCATATTGTCTATAGCTTCTCCA
>Ga0181422_1000486_pt1 | contig 12930 bp, 15 predicted proteins | sample 45SPOviralmetaG_FD_130147 | JGI IMG/M metagenome (GOLD analysis project Ga0181422, IMG submission 130147) | Marine viral communities from the oligotrophic San Pedro Time Series (SPOT) site, San Pedro Channel, CA, USA - 45 SPOT_SRF_2013-07-18 | ecosystem: Environmental > Aquatic > Marine > Strait...
ATACTGCATATTCAGTTGTTCTTACTTTATTTTGTAAGTTACCATTATTCAATCTCATTAACTCGTAGAAGTTTGAATCTTCGGTTGATGATATTGTTTTCTTAGCTAATGTTAATAGGATTTTAAATCTGTGAGCACCTGGAGCATTTACGTTTGATGAACCAGCTGCATTGTCATTTAAACTTGTGTCATCATTTGAGGTTTCAAAACTTTCTGTTACAGTTAAACCTACTCTGTATGATGGTGTGTTTGTATACTTGTCTAATATTAAAGTTTGATTATTTACTTCTACATGAAAACCATTAATATAGTAAATACCTTCTTGTACTTCAGCAGCTGAACCTGTATGACAAGAAGCAACTACAGCGCTTGGTGTACCAGCTGCATTTGAGTTAATTGTTTCGCCATGTGTAAAATTAATTTGTGAATTATCTGTAGTAGCAGTTTTTATATACTTAACAAATAATGTATCAGGATCAGTACCGTCTGTTGCCACAGCATTTATAACTGTAGCAGTTACACCAGATGTAGCACCTGTTAAAGTTGATCCAACATAATCACTTACATTTGAAGCTGACTTTGAGGTAAGTTTTATAGCGTAGTAGTATAAGTCATATCCTATTTCACCAGGAATAATCATTGCACCTTTTTCAAAAAGGTGGTCAGATACTCTTTCGATCTGATTTTGTAAGATAGTCTGTGATTGTGTTAATTCTCTCGCCTGTACAGCAAATGCTGGTCTGAACAAAACTCGGTGAAACTTTTTAGTTTCCGAGAAATCATCAAAATAAGGCGAAAGATTAAAGTCTGTTGGACTTGGCATTTATCTTTCCTCTAAAATTCAATTATTAATTTAACATTTTCAGTTTGATCTGAAGCTCTTGTAATAGGTGCTCTATTTTCAACATACATAACATCTCCAACGTCAGCGTCTAATTCTGAAGACGCATAACCAGATGTTAAAGAAACATTATCTACTGTTTCAGTTGATGTTGAAGGTGTACCTGTAGCAGATGAGTTAATACCTGATATTACATTTGCACCAGAAAAAGCTGTTAAGTTACCGTTAGTATCTAAACCTTCGTCATTGTATCTTGTTTGTACATAATATAAAAGTCTGTTTGTCGGATCCCATTCTACAACTTTACCTACTGCACCTGTTGTTGCTTGATTTATTTCTTCATCAATTACAAATGTGCCTGGAGTTGGAGAAGCCGCAAATCTAACTACTTTCATTCCTCTTAAAGTGTTTGCTGTAGCAGCTGAACCACCTGATTTTGGATCTCTAACTAATGCAACTCTTCTAAAATCGTTTGCTACTGTAAAGTCGCCAGAGTTTGAAGTTTCTGATCCTTCAAAGTTAGTGTTTAACATTACAAAAAAACCACCTAATTCTTCTACTGCATTAAAACCGTGTCCGCCTTTTGGTTCTATGATACAATCTAATTCAGCACCTGTCAAGTTTGTCGCACCTGCAGCTACTATGTCTGCAAGTCTAATATAACCAAAAGTATAACCTGAACCTTTTGCTGTAACTGTTACTGCTGAAATGGCACCTGAACTTACTGTTACTGAAACTTTACCAGCTGTACCATCACCTCTGATATTAATATTTGCATGTGTACCGTCTGCACCACCTGTACCGGCAGATTTAATTTTTACTATGTTAATTGCACCGTCAACAGCAGCTGATGATATTGTTGAGTCAGTTGCAACTGCCATAAAATCTGTTGATAAGAAATTTGTTTGTTGACCAGCAGTTAATGTGTACATATATTTCCACTTGTAACCATCTCCTAATGAGTAGATAGTTGAATTTGTTCCTGTTGGTTCTACAGTTGAATTTGCATTACCATTATTATCTAAACATTTGTAAACTTGAAAAGAACTGTTTATAACATAGAAAGCACTATCATATAAAGTAGTTGCACCACTATTTGCTGATTGTGTTGTAGTACCACCTGTAATTCTATTTCCGTAATCGTGTCTGTAATAATCGTAAACTGTACCAGTTGTCCAGTTTCTTCTTTGAATAACAAAAGATACGTCTGTTGTTTGAACTTTCTTTGCAGCTAAGAAATCATCAAAATAATAAAACTCGTCTGATATTGAATCTACTGGTGTTAAAGGTGCTGTATCAGTACCCTCATTATTTGTTCTACTGTCACCTCTGGTTTTTGTACCAAAAGCTTGAGGTCTGCCCATTGCTAGATAATATACACTAGCGGCTGCCTCTGAAAATGATTCCACAAACTGTTCTGAGTTGTGGATTCTAAATTTGTTTGTTATAATCGCTGCCATTTGTTATTCCTTTAACTATATTTATAACGTTAATATGAACCTAAACTTACTCTTTTCCAAATTATAGTAGAGCCATCGTATGGTCCTGTACAAATGTAAAGATGTGTATTGTCATGTGTTATTAGACCTACTCCGTCGCCAGCTTGACCTGTATTTGCTGGTGTTCTGAAATCTATTTTAATTGTTGATGGTAGAGTATTGCCACCTAAAAAAGCGTACAACTCATTAAAATTATCATTAATCTTATCACCACCGGTTCTGATTGGATCTCCGTTTCCGTCATTAGCTGTTGATCCGATACCTATAGTTTGTTTTGCCATATCTTTTATTTTTTCCTAATACTATTTATACAACTATGCGACATCAAATTTCAAATTCGACTGGTCAAATGTAATATTTGTTTCATCAAATGAGTTACTATCTATCTCACCAATTTCAGTTGATATTGCAAAGTTAATTTTTATATCTGTGTTAAAATCATCAAAAGTTGGTACTATATTATATAGTGAAGTATTTTTAAGACTTTCCATACGAATTGCTTGTATCTGATCTAATCTAACTTGACTACCCATGTTAAGACCTAAAACGTACTTATCTATTGATTTCATTCTCGGACCTGCAACTGCAAGACCAAATTTAGTTGTATTTTCTCTATGTGTAGATAATGCTTTTGATTGTTGTCGAATTATCATGTGACGTGATAAAGTTACATCTCTCTCATTTGCACCTAATGAAGCGATAACACTATCGCCTGCTTCTACATCTATTGCTAATTCTGGATTTGAAGCTAATGATGTGCCACCGTCTGTTGTTCCTAATCTTCTACCTAAAAGTTTAGAGTATAGTGTATTCAATACATCTTTGATTGGTGTACCAGTAGCACCAGAATTTAAACCTGTTATACTTTGAATTTGTGCGTCTACCTGTGTTGATATGTTTACAAGACCTGTAAAGTAAAAACCACCTGTATGCATTGTCTTTTTAAATGAATCTCTCCAGTCATTAATTGTACGACCAACTTTGATAACGTATGAAAAATCTTGGTAATATAAACTGTCTTGTACTTTCATTGTAGTTTCTGAAATAAAACCATCCTGATTAATATATGTACCGTCTGTATCAATAACACTAGCAACTGTAGTTGTCGCTGTAGCAGAATCTACTTTTTTAATTATACCAGTACCACCGCCACTTGAAGTTAATTCTCTATCTTCATCAAAAGTACCTGTAGCACTTGATAAAGTTAAAACATTTGTACTGCCATTAAAACTTGCAACTGTAGCTGTAATAGTTGAACTTGCACTATCAACCGAAGTTACAGTTTCGTTTGCTAAAAAACCACCTGATACATTTCCTAAAACAATGTGTGTTCTCATAGATACTGTAGGTGGCGAAGGAGAATTTTGATATTCAGCACCAGTTTCAATTACTTTAATTGCCTGTACTTTACCAATTTCATCACCAAAACAAAATACACTTGCATTTGATCCACCTGTAACTGCAATTGTTGGTAATGAACTGTAACCACTACCACTATTAATAATTCTTATATCTGTAATATCACCGTTGCCGTTTTCTTGTACAACTTTGTTACCTGTGTACATATCACCTCTTACGGTTTCATCTTCTAAAACTATATGATCGTCAACAGTTGATGTGGATTCTTCTTGTGTAAAACCACCGTTGACAACTGAAACTTTTGCAACAGCAGAACCACCACCTGTATCTGTATTATTAAAAACTAAATCATCACCTATTGAATAACCTGTACCTGCGTTATCAATAATGAAATCTGTTATACCACCAGAACCAACAGCTTCAACTTGCATGATCGCACCTTGACCGCCACCTATTACAGCAATTGATTCTTGTGGAGAATGTAACGCACCGTCATTTGAAATTGTTGGTGAAGTTGGAATACCTGTTATGTTAGCTTTGATAAAAGTATCAATATCATCATTTTCAGTACCTCTAATTTCTTCTCCTATTGCAAAACTACCAGAAATACTATCATCATTTAAAATAAATTCAGATATTGTATTTGCACCTATTTGAAATTTAAATACGTTTTCAATAATAGCAGTTGCCTGAGATGTTTGACCTGTAACTGTACGACCAACTAATTTTAAAGTTTCGCCCTCAGTACCAATCGCTCTTATAATTTTTTTAGTATCAAACTTACCGTCTGAAGTTTTTAACATTTGTTCTCTAGGATAAATTGTTTCTGATCCTAAATTAAATAATAGTTTAAAAAATAATTCATGTCCTCTAGCAGTACCTTTTGCTCTGTAAACTGATTTGATATTTTTAATTAGTTTTCTTTTATCTACATTATTATCTAAAGTTTCAGGTAAAGTATTTAAGAACTCATTTCTAAATTTTGTTAAGAAGTTAGATATAACTTTATCTGGATCTCTAAAGTTTACTAAGTCTTGGATATTTTGAACTGGATTTGGTCTGTAATCATTTAACGTAGCAGAAGCAGCTGATGAATTACCTGTTATAGTTTCACCGTCTTTAAATTTATCTTGTGCTGAAATAAAAAGTCTACCATTATCTAAGTCTTCAGCTAATATAGTTGCCGTTGCACCAGATGTAGAACCTGTAATAGTTTCACCTACTGTAAATTTACCATATACAGAACTTTCTAATAATACTTTATCATTTTCGTCAATTTGTGTTTGACCGTCAGTTGATAATTTTGTACCTTCTAAAAGTAATTCGTTATTTTGGTTTGTTTCTGTTTCTAATAAAATACCTTCAGTTGTCTGTACACTTGTTACCAACAACTCTGCTGATTCCATAAATGTGTAGTATGATCTTAAAAACTCTACAAATTTAGGATGATCTGCAAGTACGAAATCAGGAGTTTGGCCTCCTATTAACTTGGATATTTTTTTAGTAAACTTCGCCATTTATTAATAGCTACTTGTTGTTGTATAACCTACGCCTGCGTCCGATGAGCCGCCAACAAAAGTATCTGCCTCTACATTAATTGATGAGTTTGATGTATCAATATTTAATACTTGATCTCTTACTGGTACCACATCATTTGATTTTGGTTTTACCGTTAATTCGATTTTATTAGAAGTTGCACCTCTAATATTTTCTATACTTGTTACATTTAGTGAATTAATTGTAATTTGACCAGTTGCATAATTAATTGTACCTTGTGTATTATTAGTATATGTTCTTACAGAACCTACTAAGTAATATGTTCTTACATTTCCCTCACCATCATCATCTAAGAAATAAACATTAGTTGTATCACCACTTATTTTAAAACCAGATGTTTCCAAAATACCACCCATTGCTGAATTGTGTCCTGAATGTGGATTGTATAATGCATTTCTATAATAGATGTCGTATCTTGTTGATGAACTTAATGTTGGTATAAATGTTTTTCTTATTTTTAAAGTTGTAATATTAGATAATATTGAGGTATCTGTATTATCAATTTCTTTTGAAACTTTTGAAAATCTATAAACACCATCAAATTGATTTAGTGTATTTGTGTTGTAATTATTTAAAGTTGTAATCACATTTGATTTTAATGTTTCTGAATTTTTATCTGTAGCTGAATTATCATATTTTATAGTAGATGTTAATATAATATCTGTAATTTCTGGATCAACAATAACTGGTGTTACTGAAGCAACATTATATCTTTTTAATTGTTGTACGATATCTGATTTTGTAGTTGCTGTTAAAGTAGAACCTGAAGCTGCCTTAATTGCAATCTTAACTTGACCATAAACCGGTGTTTCATCATCTTCACCACCCCAAGCACTTACTGATTGTGCATTAGGATATATTTGTAAAACTTTTGTTTCATAATCAGCAGTTGTAACTGCTCTGTCTTGTGCTGAGAATTGAAGTGGAGCATTATAACGTATTGACTCTTTAGATTGAGGTTCTGATCCGCCTTGTGCTGATGAATTAGTTGTTATAGAAACATTTGAAAAACCACCAATAGAACCAGATAAAGCAAATACGTTTGCACCATTAGCTTCGTCTTTATTTGTAACTATGTATTGTAATTTTACAATGTTACCATTTGATAATGTTTTTCCTAAAACACCGTCACCAAAATATACTTCAAATTTACCGTCTTCACTTTCTTGTGTAAAGTAAACTTTAGATGTAGAGTTTAACTCTGATAATGAACTAACAAGTGAATACGTTGATGTTGTTGTATCACTTGAAGAATTTTGTACTGTTACTTTTAAAGTTGATGTATCTGCATTTATACTTGGTATAGTAAATCTTTGGTCTGGATCTGAATTATCCACAATGTAATTAAACGAAACTAAAGAACCTTCATGTATCGATACATTATTAAATCTATAAACACCATTCACAGGCGTTGTTGTTATATCAGCATTAGTAACAAACTGATATGTTATATTATTATTTGTTGTAGTAAACGCTGTACCTTTTGACATTGTTATTTCTGTGCCTGAGGCATTGTTTACTAGAATGTCAATATTAGCTGTTGATGATTTTGCACTTGTTGGTGTATAACCTAACATCTTTGCTAATGACACAATATTTTTTCTTATGTCTGCTGAATCTAAATACATTTCATTAGTCAGCATGTTTGCATTGAAACCTAAGTAATGTGTATTGTAAGCTAAAACATCTAATAGAACGGCAAAACCTGATCCTTCAAAATCATAATCCTGAAATTCTGATTGATCTTGTAAAAATGTTTTTAAATTTTGTTTGATTGCGTCAAAGTCTAATTGTGAAACTTCTAATTTGTTACTGGCCATTTTATCTTAATCTCTCTAAAAATGTTTCAACTGTAACAGGTTGAGTTGTACCTATTACATAAAAACTAATTGTTAAATTATATGCATTAGCGTCAATATTTGGTCTAGCTACTATTTGAACTAACTTAATTCTTGGTTCAAAGTTAACTAATACTTCTTCTACTTTTCTTTGTAAGTTTAAAGCAGTAAGTGGTGTTACCAATTCAAACAACATTGCTCTCACATTAGAACCTATCTCAGGATGAAATGGTCTCTCAAAGTGAGAGGTATTAATTAAATTTCTAACACTTCTTTTTACAGCTTCAACATCTGTTAATTTATTAACGTCACTTGTAACAGTATTACGGCCAAAGTCTAAATCTAAATCTTTGTAGATTCTACTTGATCTATTACTCTCGTTGTTTATAGAAGCGTCATAGTTTGCCATATGTGTAATATTTATCCAGTTTTTATGAACCTATTGACACATTATTTGAACCTGTTGCTGGCTCAGCACATATAGAAGCAGGATCTCCAACAACTACAACTTTTACACCACCAATTTTTACAGTAGATTGATTTGTAGAGTTTACTACTTGAGCAATATGTGGAAAAGTACCATGTGCTGCTACAGGATCACCGTCAACGATAACCTTGATACCATTCACACTAACAGTTGATTGAGTATTACTCATTACACCACCTGCTGTATCACCACTTCTACTAACACCGGCCATTATCGCCTATTAGCCTCTAATTTCGCTTTTTGAGCAAGTCTATTTTTTTCTGATATTATAGCTTGTCTTATTTTTCTACCCATTGGTATATCAATAGAATGGCACATCTCTTTGCCTTTTTTACTGATATATTCAACACTTATTGATTGATCTTTAAAATCACCTTGTACAGCTCTTACTGCTTTCTTTAAACTTATATCTTCTTTTTCTTTTTCAACGCCATCAGCGTTCCAAAACTTAAATAATCTCATTTTTGGCATGATTTAACTTTCTATATTATATTTTTCTTCATCAATATACGAATCACAACGGCAATGATTACAACAAAGTATTAAAATGTCTTTATTATCGCCATCTTTGTGTTCCTGTGTACAGGATGTTCCACAATGACACTTATGTCCGCAATTTTTACAATTTTCCATGTTAAAACTATTTATACTAGTAATTACACTTTACATTTGCGGCTCGCCACTCAGTTTCACTTAAATTTTCTACGTTTTCTATAGCTGATTCGCCGATTCGCTCTAAATCTGGTTTAATTTTGCAATTTTCACGCATTCCAGAGCAGGAAATAGTGAAAAAGAACAAAATGAGAACAAAATAGTTCATAAATTGTTGATTTTACTCGCTTTTTTCTTTAATTTTATTGAATTTTTTGCTTGACTATTGCTTATATTTAGTGTATAGTATATGTATATTATGAAAAAAGATAAAAAAACACTAAAACAAAGAATTTTAGAAGCTAAGCAAAGAAATTGCTTGACTCTGCTACAAATCTTTGATATACTATTATTAACAAACAACAAAGGAGAACAACACTATGTCTAAAACAAAAAACTACTATTGGGATTTAGCTGAAACAGCTGTTGACGCAATATTACTCGAACTTAAAAACCAATCTATTAGCAAAGAAGCTGCTAAAGCAAAAATCATGCAAGTTGATAACCTTGACTTGATTGATATTGACGAATGGAATATTGATGAAATACTTGATATAGAAATGGGTAATGCTTAATGACTACATTTTTTTCAATATCTACTATATTATCTGCCATATTAGCTGTCGGTTCAATTGAGGATTGTGGCGGTCATTGTATGGGAAATGAAAACTGGACAATGTTTTTTATTTGCTTGACAATCATGCTAATTTGTGGTATACTTACCGTATTAACAATGAACAAAGAAGGACAATAACACTATGATAAAAGTTGAACAAACAGCAAACACACTAGAACAAGGCGTAGCTAATATGATGGCAGGCGCTAAAGAAGATTATAAAAGATGGTCTACCCACGGCGATAAAGAGTTAACTGGTTACTGTAAAGAACAAGTTGACAATTGGGATAATAAAACAAAAGTATCACAAGGTAAAAAGTACATTAAGATTGTGCAAGACACCGGTGTATTTGCTTTTATTGTAAAAGAAGATTTTAAACACTTTAAAAAAGGTGATATATTGAAAGCTGCTGGCTACAATGCACCTGCTTTAAACTCACCAAGAGGTAATGTACTTTCTGGTAATTATGCAATTCAATGGACTGGTCCATTATATTTAAGATAGGAGATACTATGAATAGAAGAAAAAAAGTTTTTGACAAAGTTGTAATGCCATTATTATCAAAATATATGGTCGACCCTTTTAAATACAAAGGCCCTTGTATAGCCTATAATATACCAATTAAGTATTTAAAATATTTTAAAGAAATTTCGGCATCTAAAAATGCTATGAATGTGAGATACAGATATAGAGGTAAATCAAAACCTGGTTATGATAGACCTCAATCTTTTATACACATGGATATGGCTGATACTTTCGCCGTATATACAAGATAACAGTTCCTTTTTGTTGTTGTTTCCCCCTAGTAGATAATACTAGGGGGTTTTTATTTTTAGATATTTTGCAATCTTGGATCTTTAGAAGTAATATTTGATTTTGCTTTAGGTCTAGCTAAAGATTGTTTACTTCTTTCTCTCAATTGAGCCTTTTTAGAAATCTCTTGTTGTTTTTTCTTAAACAATGATTTTAAATCCCATTTGAAATTCATACCACCCTCCTTGTTAAAGTTAGGTGCGTTGCTTCGGCATTTGCCTACTTCCGACTTAATAGTTCAACGTATAGGATTATTTATCCGATTCTTCTTCGTATGTAGAAGGACAACCACCCCAATCGTGGTCATCATCATTTAGAATTAAACCCTTGTTGTGCTTTTCTTGTAGGTACTTTTTATCTTCTTCGCTCATAATAATACTTATATGACAAACTTTACAAAATTTACAGCTATTTTGTAAATCGAGTCAATAAATTGTAAAGATAAATTGACTCTAATTTACTAAGACTTTAATACGGTAAAGATACTTTGTAAGAGGACTATTTGGTTGATATCCCCAAGGTTGCTTTTTCTTAGGTTTTCTTTTCTTCTTTTTAGACACGAAGTTTATTTTTATTTATATTGGACTTGACTTTAGGAAGGAATAATATATAATGGTGTTATGAAAAAGTATATTAAGACGTATGATGATATTTTAAAACCTAACTTATGCAAAACTCTTATTGATAAGTTTGAAGCAAACAAAGACCAACAAGTTTCCACAGATTTAGAAAACCATAGACACTTTACAGAAATCAATCTAAACCAACATGAAGATTGGAAAGCTATGGTGCAAGGTCTTTATTTACATTTAAGACCTTATGTACACAAGTATAAAGAAGATTGTAATATAAAAGAAAAACAATGGCCTGAACAATATGGTTTTGAACAAATAAGAATGAAACGATATTTACCTAATGATAAAGATGAATTTAAAAATCATGTAGATGTTGGTGACTATGATAGTGCTAGGAGATTTTTAGTATTCTTTTTATATTTAAATGATAACTTTGGTGGTCAAACATCATTTAGTGAATACGATACAGTTGTACAACCTAAGGCAGGTAGACTTCTAATGTTTCCACCCACATGGACATATCTTCATGCCGGACACAAACCTATTAAAACACCAAAGTACATTATTGGTAGCTATTTGCATTATGTGTAAGTCTGCTATAGAAAGTTAGCACAGCAAAAAAAGATTTTTTCTCGCTAAATATTTGCGAAAGAAAAAGGTGATAAAAACATGTTCTCAGTTACAAATAAAGCAAAAGACTTCTATCTTAATATATTTAAAATTTTTAGTGTGCGTGATGATGACAGTATCGATTCTGGCGTCAAATCTTACTGCCAGGCCGAATACGGTAACGATTGGTATTGGGCGTACAACTCTTACAAAGCAGACGGTAGATTTCCAAAACCAGAAATATCAAAAATTAATAGAGGTATAAGATAATGTCTAATACAGTACAATACAAATTTAGTAAACTAAATATTCAACGAATACAGTTTGCAGGAAAGATACAACCAAAGAAAGAGTCCAAACGTGTGGCCATATAACGAAGAAGAAAACGATTTTATTTCAAAGACCGCCAAAAGTTAAGAATAGGGTTATTTACCTCTTTCTTAGCTTCTTCTGGTGATTCAGCATAAAAAATAACTCCCATTACAATAAACGATAAGATACAACCTAACAGTAATAGTAGTAGTCCGTGGAATAGATCCATAGAGATATTTAGAAAATTTCCGATTTCCGAAATTGCGATCTTTTCTGACTTATTGCGTGGAGACGGTTCCTGGAGTGGTACCTGGAGCTTCCTCTGAAGGACGTACACCGTTATATATAAGACTTACGAGCTTGACAATATGCGACAAATGATGTATACTACACCTATGAATGATATAAAAGAAAGTGTAATAGATGTAGGTAGTGGTTTTGTATTGGCCGTTCTTATACAACTCCTAATATTTCCTTTATTTGATTTACATCCAACAATCTTTGATAGTATGGGTATTGCGTTAATCTTTACTGTGGTGTCCATGACACGATCTGCATTATGGAGAAGATACTTTCGAAAGAAGAGATTATGATAGGTTTATTTTTTATTGGTATACCAGTTACGATACTTGTTTTTTATGTATTAATAAAAGCAAGAGATTATGATTAGAGGAGTAATAGGGTTTTCTTATATAGAGAACAACCTTTATGGTACTATGATGATTGTAAGAGGGAAACGTGTAATTAATGTTATCTTACCTATAGGGATATACGGTCTAATGAGGCGACTTTGGGGTAGTAAAAATATCCTCCGAAAAATTTTCTATAAAGAAAGTATCGAATTTAATCAGCTGGAAAACAATAAAAAGTGATCTGTATATGGCCGTTGGATGTTATTACATTTATAGATTAAACTTTGTTAACTGCCACGGATAGCGTTTTTTCTAAGGGTTTAAATCTATTGTAGAACCACGTATTGTTACAGACTGCGTTGTGTTCTGAGTACTACTGCCTTCTACTGTCTTTAATTCATTACCTAGTATTTGTTGTGTGTAATTACCAGCAACTCGTAGGTTGTAATCACCACCTGAGTTTACATTAATGTTACCATCTACGGTAACCATGTTAATGTTTCCTTTATCTACTTGTATATTAATGTTGGCGTTTGGACCTATTTGTATATCGTAGTTGTTATTTGAATTGCCGTCTTTGTTAATGAATAGCTTGTGTCTGCCGTTTATAGTGGTGTCTGAGTTACCCTCAATAAAGTTTTGGTCTTTGCCCTTTACATTGGTAAACTGGTCGCCTACTATCAAATTGGTTTTATTACCACCATTATCTATTTCGTAAGCAGTACCACTTGTGTGTCTTTCATGTATACGATAAAAGTTGGTACGGATGCCATTTTCATCTATTGTAAAACTATCGTCATATTCTCTGATATGACCTGATTCGCTTTCAAACACGTGGTTGTAAGGGTAAACTGCATTGTAAGTAATAGAGGGCTGGTCAAATGTGTCGCTGTCTGAACCAGGTATTTCTGATTCGTCTGCCACTATGACAGGATTAAAGTCAGCTGTTGCAATACCAGTAATACGATTTGCTTTACGTGTAGTTAAACTGCCATGCTCATTCTCGCCGTTAACTGCAAGCCGATTGGTGTCCACTTCACTTAAACGTGGATAAACGGAGACATTGTAATCGTCCTCAGATTCAATATCACTTCTTCTATTAGGGTCATTATAACCTACGTTAGGGTTGCCTAACTCACC
>Ga0181422_1000487_pt1 | contig 12930 bp, 18 predicted proteins | sample 45SPOviralmetaG_FD_130147 | JGI IMG/M metagenome (GOLD analysis project Ga0181422, IMG submission 130147) | Marine viral communities from the oligotrophic San Pedro Time Series (SPOT) site, San Pedro Channel, CA, USA - 45 SPOT_SRF_2013-07-18 | ecosystem: Environmental > Aquatic > Marine > Strait...
CCTACATTGTTTGTGCGCGAGGTGCTTGGCGTAGAGCCTTTAGATTACCAGGCGGAGTTCTTGGAAGCTATTGCGTCTGGTGAGCGTAAGATTAGCATAAGGTCTGGGCATGGTACGGGTAAGAGTACTGCTGCATCTTGGGCTATGCTTTGGTATTTTTTGATGCATTACCCAAATAAGGTTGTTGTAACTGCGCCGACTTCTAGTCAGTTGTTTGATGCTTTATTTGCTGAAATGAAGCGGTGGATTAATGAGTTGCCCGAAGCGTTTCAAGCGTTATTGAATGTGAAGTCGGATCGTGTTGAGCATACTTCTGCGCCTAGTGAGATGTTTATTTCGGCGAGAACTAGTCGAGCGGAAACGCCAGAAGCTTTGGCTGGTGTGCATTCGGAACACGTTATGTTGGTTGTTGATGAGGCTAGTGGTGTGCCAGAGCAGGTATTTGAGGCGGCGGCAGGTTCTATGTCTGGTCATAATGCGACCACGATTATGTTGAGCAACCCTACTCGAAGTAGCGGCACGTTTTTTGAGAGCCAGAATAGGTTAGCTTCTAGTTGGTGGACAAGGCGTTGGTCTTGTGTGGATAGTCCTTTAGTTAGCGAGGAGTTCATTGATGAGATGAAGTTGCGCTATGGTGAGGAAAGCAATGCGTTTCGCATTCGTGTGTTGGGTGAGTTCCCTCTTGCAGATGATGATACGATTATTCCGTTTCACCTGGTAGAGAATGCATTGCATAGAGATGTTAAGATTGATGAGGAAACGACTAGTGTCTGGGGATTGGATGTGGCTAGGTTTGGTACGGACAAAACAGCGTTATGTAAGCGCCAAGGTCCGATTGTGACGGAAATGCGGTCGTGGAATGGGTTAGATTTGATGCAGACTGTTGGTCGAGTTGTGGCGGAATATGAGAGTTTGCCTCCTTCACGTCAACCTACACAGATCCTTGTGGACAGTATTGGTGTAGGTTCGGGTGTGGTCGATAGGTTAAAAGAGATTGGCTTGCCTGTTCGTGGTGTGAATGTGGCGGAAGCGCCGAGTATGGGTGATACTTACCTAAATTTACGGTCTGAGTTGTGGTTTAAAACGAAGGGTTGGCTTGAGGATCGAGCGTGTAAGTTGCCGAAAGACGATCAGTTGGTGGCTGAGTTGACAGGTATTCGGTATAGTTTTACGTCTAGTGGTAAGATGAAAGCTGAGAGTAAGGATGAGATGCGTAAGCGTGGATTAGCGTCACCTGATTTAGCTGATGCACTTTGTTTAACGATGGCGAGTGATGCGGCAACGGCTTTGTCTGGCGCATTTAGTAGTTGGAGAAATAATATAAAACGTAATTTGCGTGGGATTGCATAATGTGTTACGTTGCAAAAAAAGGAGATAGCTATGCCTCATGGAAAAGGTACTTACGGAAGTAAGAAGGGCAGACCACCTAAAAAGGGCGGTAAGAAAAAATAATGGCTAAGAAACCTGGGCTATACGCCAATATTGCAGCTAAACGCCGTAGAATTAAGGGTGGTAGTGGCGAAACAATGAGGAAACCTGGGTCTAAAGGTGCGCCCACGGCTAAAAACTTTAAACAAGCGGCAAAGACGGCAAAGCCTGTTAAGCGGAAGAAAAAGTAATGCCGTTTAAAAAATATAGTCCAAAGCAGAAAAAGCTTGCAGCCTTAGCCCCACCTCGTAAAAAGATTACAGGTGCAGATTTAAAAAAATTGAGCAGAAAAAAGAAGGGTAAGAAGTAATGGCTGAGATGACACACGCTGAAAAAATACAGCGGCATTTTGATATAATTGGTAAACCTAATCCGTTTAAAGCTGCGCACTCTGCCCAAGCTAGGGCGGGAGAGAGAAAAGGTGGCCTGGGATCAAACAAGGGAGCGGCTCGATACGAGAGTACATCTGCTGAAGATAGGGCAGCCGCTAATTCTGATGGTAAGTTTGGTTACTTTGATGAAGCTAACAAGCGTTACATTCCAGGTTTTATTGATGCTATGGATGGCGGTGGTCGTGATACTCGCGGTGACACTTTTAAGGGTGGCCCTTTAAGTGAGATATTAAACAACATTGGTATTAACCCATATGGCTCACAACGTGAGCGTGCTTTTGGTGGTCCAACAACTTCACCTATTCAACAAGCTGTTTCAGGTGAAATACCAAGGCCAAGGATTAGGCCAGAAGGTTTTGGTGAGCGTATTGCAAATCGGGATGCAATGGCGGCTCAAGAGGCAAGTTTTACACAACCTGCAAGTGCGTTAGACCCATTCGGCGGTCCAGGACCGAATATTACTGGTGTAGCTGCGGAGCGTGGTATGGGGCTTGAGCCGTTTGGTGGTGCAAGTATGAACATGGACTATATGGACCCACGTTCACAAGGTTATGATTCGGGTTACAGAAATCCGCCTGTTTCTACTTATGGTAATGACATTGATCCTACCCAGGATGGTCGTATCCAGGCACAACAAAACATAGATAATCGTGAGCGTATGCGTATAGCTATGAACAAAGTAAGCCAGGCAGAGTATGATGCTATGTCTCGCGGTCAAAGAGCGGATATGGGTTTGCCAGTTAGGGGTATAGATTTATTGTTTGCCGGGTCAGACGCTTTTAAACAACCCGTAATTCCCGGTCGAGTTGTTGACAATCCTAACATGATAGGAAACGGCGATCCCGATTTTGATGCATTTATGGATTTGGTTAGAAGAACCCCAGGTCAAGGAGCTTTATTAAATGATCCAGCCGCAGCTTACGAAATGTTTGAAAGAATGAAGGCCGCAGGGCAGTTGTAATAATGCCGCGAAAAGCTGAGAAAGCCATACGCAAAACGACCAAGGGTAAGGGTCGTAATTACCGCACTGCAAAAGAAGGTGCGGGTATGACGGCAAAGGGTGTAGCGGCGCATAGGCGTGCTAATCCTGGTTCAAAGCTTAAAACGGCGGTAACGAAAAAGAAAAACTTAACTGCAAAAGACAAGGCTCGTAAGAAGTCATTTTGCGCTAGGTCTAGAGGTTGGACAGGTGAACGTGGCAAAGCTGCTCGTAGAAGATGGAATTGTTAGATGGCTTTAAGTAATTACAACGATTTAAAAGCAAGCATAGCTGATTTTCTAAATAGAGATGATTTAACATCAGTTATTCCTGACTTTATTAGTCTTGCAGAAGCTCAACTAAATAGGGAAATAAGACACTGGCGTATGGAAGATAGAGTTATTGCAACGGTTGACTCCCAGTATACAGCTTTGCCAAACAATTTTCTTGAAGCGGTAAGAATGGTAAAGACTTCAGGAAACTTTCAAATATTAGAACTTGTTGGAGCTTTGGAAATATCAAAGTTAAGGCAGGGAAACAATGATAACGCTGGTGTTCCTAAAGTTTATACAATCCTAGATCAAGCTTTTGAGGTATTTCCAAAGCCTGATGGAGATACGGTTTTCGAACTTACCTACTACGAAGAGATACCAGACTTAGCTGTAAACAGTACAAACTGGTTAATGACTTATTATCCTTCCGCATATCTATATGGTTCTTTACTTCATTCTGCTCCATATCTATCTGAGGGTAATAGAATACCAGAATGGAGTGCATTGTATCAAAAGGCAATCAATGATATAAATGCGGAAAGTGAACGGGCAAAAACTGGCGGCTCTGGTCGCAGGATGAAAATAAGGAGCTACTAAATGGCAAGTTTTACTAAAGTAAATGACTTTGTAGTCAATCTGGCTAACACAATGGACCTAGATGGAGATACTTTAAAAGTGGCTCTTTCTAACACAGACCCTACGGCTGGAACAAACGCAGCGGCTGATGGAAATGGTATTTTAGGAAATATTACAGAGATTTCTTACACCAACCTATCGTCACGAACATTATCAAGTGTCACAAGCACACAAACTTCTGGTACTTATAAGCTATCAGCTAGTGACTTAGTTTTGACAGCATCAGGTGGTGCAGTGGCAGCTTTTAGATATGTGATTATCTATGATGACACAGTGACGTCACCAGCAGATCCATTGATAGGTTATTATGATTACGGATCATCACTTACGCTAAATGATGGTGATACTTTCACAGTAGATATTGGAACTAACGGTATCTTAACACTTACATAATAGGAGATCGTCATGGCGAAACTTTTTAACAGAGCCAAAATGACGACTAGCACTACTGGAACTGGTACGGTTACATTAGGTAGTGCTTCTGTAGGCTTTCAAAGCTTTGCAGACGCTGGGGTAAGTAACAGTGATGTTGTCCAATATGTAATTGAGGAAGGTGCTAATTTTGAGATAGGCACTGGAACGTATAGTAGTAGTGGAACGTCACTTACAAGAACGCCCAGCGAAAGTAGCAACAGCGATAATGCTATTTCTTTAACTGGTACTGCTACAGTATCAGTGACAGCCATCAATACTGACTTTAATGAATTGCAACACGCTGGCGTCACAAAAGTTGCTGCATCAGCGACAGGTGCGACAGTAACAGGTACTTTGGCGGCTACAGCTTTAACTGGTGACGGTTCTGCGCTGACAGGTATTGTTTCTATACCGTCAGGTTTAATTGCCATGTGGTCAGGAACAAATGCAAACATTCCGTCAGGTTGGCACTTATGCGATGGAAATAACAGTACCCCAGATTTAACAGAAAGATTTATTATAGGTCGGGAGGCTTCAACCAACACAAATAGCACTGGTGGATCGAACACTGTTACTTTGGCAGAAGGAAACTTGCCAAGTCACACGCATGACAGTGGCAACTTAGCGGCTGCGGCAGGAGGTGATCACTCTCATAGCTTCAGCGGAAATACTAGCAACACTGGCGCTCACTCTCATAGTGGAAGCACTTCTAATACTGGAAACCATAGTCATGGTGGAACACTTTGGACTAATAGTGTTGTCAACGTGCGTGGTAATGCACTTCCCTTAAACTTTTGGTATCCTAGCAGTGGTGCTAATTATAGACATAACACAAGCAACACTGGAGCGCACAGCCATAATTTTAACACAAGCAACACTGGAAACCACAGCCACAGTTTTAGTGGAAATACTGGCAACTCTGGAAATCATACGCATAGTATATCAGGTAATACTGGGGCAACTGGAAGCGGTTCGGCGTTAACAACGACACCAATATTTTTCACTTTGGCGTTCATTATGAAATCATAAAATGGCAAACAAAATTAAATTTCATGCGAAACAGGAAGTATTAGACGCTTATCCTCATCCTTTTCCATCAGCCAAAGCTTTGCCAGAATGGTTTAAGGCTTTACCACCCTCAACAAATCCACATCCTAGAAGCAGTTCTGTAAAGCGTTGTATTCCATTTTTAGAAGCTTGCAGCGAAGGATTTATTATTCCTTTTTATTGTGATGTTTGGGTCACAGCGCAGAATGGAAATATAGACTTTGAATTTTCAGAAAAACACTTATGCGATGGGATGTCACCTCACGCAATAGAACAAGTAGAAGGCCATCCTTTTGAAAGCTTGCCTTACGGCACAATACCGTTAAAATTTCATAATCCTTGGGTAATAGAAACTCCAAAAGGTTATAGTTGTTATTTTATGGCACCTTTAAATGGAATGGAAAAAAGGTTTAAACTTTTTGATGGTGTTGTTGATACTGACAGATATTATAATACGATTAATTTTCCGTTTATTTGGACAGGTGGTGACGGTGAGTTTTTTATTGAAAAAGGAACTCCACTTGTTCAAGTTATACCGTTTAAAAGAGATGTGTTCAAAAGAGAAGTTGGTTTAGTTGATGAAAAAAGACTGAACAGAGATAAATTTAAATTACTCACTTTTTTTAGAGATGCCTATAGGCGTCTTTTCTGGCACAAAATGGAGCAAAAAAATGAAAACACTTAACGTAAAATCAACAGGAAACGTAGAGATGGCTTTAAATTCAGACCATTTCTTAGTAGAGCAAACACATGAGGCACTTTCTGTTGAGCAGCAAAATTCACTGAATGAATTAGTCGCGTCTATACAATCAGAAGGTTTGCAAGAGTTACATATAGAGCAAACAGATTTTAATAGTTTTGTGCATAAAGTAAAAAGTGGCGAAGTTTTAGTAAGTGATAACGTAAATTCTTATCAGGTTTTTGAAGATTTAGAAAATTACATAACAGCATTTAAATCCTTTGAAGAAGGAGAGTAACGCATGACTATTGCATCTGGCCCGATAGGTAATGGCCCGATTGGATCTAGCGGTGGTGCTAACTATTCGATGTCAGTCACGCATGGCACGTTTACGCTGTCGATGGCTGGGGCTGGTAAACTCATCACAGATTTATTTCCAAGTGGTCAGTTTACGCTAAGTGGTCAACCACTCTTAAACCCTGTCGCATATAACTACGCAATTCAAAGCGGTTCTTTTGGTTTAACAGGTAACACTGTAATTGTGTCATTAGGTAAAGGTGTATTTTTAGAGCCAATTGGAACTTTTACGACAACAGGCCATGCTGTAAGTTTTCAGAAAAATTTAAGCCCAAATGCACAAGTGGGAACATTTACACTAACTGGTCAAGATCAAAGCTACGAAATACATATATCAATCACTCCACCAACAGCAACTTTTACGCTTTCTGGTAACGATGTTATATTTAATTTCCCAATCGAAGCAGAGGTTGGAGCTTTTGCTTTAACTGGCGTTGCCGCCACACTAAGACATGGCAGGGTTCTATCAGTCGCTGATGCGGCAGAATACACATATCAAGGAAAAGACGTTAAGTTTAGGGGATGGTTTAGCCCTACCCCTACACCAGCAATATGGACGGATGCCGCTTAACGTGGTACTGTTTTCTTAATAGGAGATTAAAATGGCTATTACTATAACAAAACCTACAGTCGGAGGTTCAGAAGGAACTTGGGGTTCTACCATTAATACTGGATTAACCGCTATTGAAAGCACTATGAACGGTTCGGGAACTGGCAAAGCTACGGTTGCTCCTGATCTTTCAACGCTTACAATTAACGGAGCAAATGTAACCTCTACAGCGGCTGAACTAAATTTATTAGATGGTTCAGTAGCAAACACAGTAGTTAATAGTAAGGGTGTTGTTTACGGTGCGGCTGGAGAGGTGCAAGCCGTAAAGGTTGATTTAGGAGATTGGACAATTACACAATCTGGATCAGATTTAAAATTTGCTTATCAAGGCACAGATAGACTTAAATTAAGTTCTACTGGCGCATTAACTGTAGAAAACGATGTAACTGCTTTCGGAAGTGCTTAATAATGACTTTACCAAGTAGCGGAACTCTAACCATAAACAACATAGTGGGCGAATTTGGTGGTTCTGCGCCGCATGGTTTAAGTGAATATTATAGAAATGGCGGTTTAGTTACTCCACAAAATACTACTGTTCCGACTTCTGGAACTATAAGTATTAGTGATTTTTATGGTACGGTTGCTCAAACGACAACCACCATAACATCTTCTGCAACAATAAACGGACAATCTAATAGAAAACAAATAACCGCTTCTAGTTTCGTAACTACTGGTAACATACTGAGAATACCGTCAGGTTTTTGGGTATGGTCAGATGATGTAACAGTGCCAGCTTTAATAATTGATATTCCTTGCGAAATCCAAAACGAAGGTAAGATTATTGGTAAGGGTGGTTACGGCTCATTTGGAACTACTACGCCACCGCAAGATGGCGGCCCTGCTATAAAAATTAACTCTGGGGTTAGTGGTGTTGTTATTACAAATGCATCTGGCGCATTTATAGCTGGAGGCGGCGGCGGCGGTGGCGGTTCGGGTACAAATGGAACAGTAAATAATGGATTTGGTGGAGGTGGTGCTGGTGGTGGCCCAGCGGAATTAGGAAATGCCAATCCACCCTCAAATGCGGCTCAAGGTGGTGTTCTCAACGCAAAAGGTGGTGACGCTGTAAGCGGTACTGGAGGTGGTGCTGGGGGTGGCGGGGGCAGTTTTGCAACTGGTGCAGGAGGGTTCGCTTCATCGGGCGGTGGCGGTGGCCGTATTCTTGGATCGGGCGCAACTGGCGGTACTACTGGTGGTGGTGCAAATGGTAGCGCTGGTGCAAGTTCTTCAAATATAAATTTAGGCGGTGGCGGCGGCGGCTGGGGTGCGGCTGGTGGTAACGGAACAGCAAATAACGGTGGTGCTGGTGGTAAGGCCATTGAAGATACTGGAAACACTTACACATTAAGTAATAGCGGAACGATTTATGGAGCGACAACGTAATGCCTCTAATACCATTAGATTTAAAAGCTGGTTTTTATCGTAACGGTACAGACTTAGATGCATCAAACCGCTGGCGCGATGGTTCTTTGGTTAGGTGGCGTGATGGTTCGTTGCGTCCGATTGGTGGTTGGCAGTCTATGAAAAGTGGGTTTTGCGCCAATCCAATAAGAGGCGCACACGCTTGGGAAGATAACGGTGGCACTGCTTATTTTGCGGCTGGTTCGTATAACGAATTAAAAGCAATGACAGGGGCTGGAACAGTTTACACCATTACACCGTCAACAATGTCGGCTGGTCGTGAAGATGCTGCTTTAAATTTAGGTTTTGGCGGTGGGTTTTACGGAACTGGTTACTTTGGAACACAAAGACCAGCGACAGGTACTTATTCTGAGGCAACTAGTTGGTCACTAGATAACTTTGGTCAGTATTTGCTTGGGGTTCATTTTGATACTGGAACTTTAGTAGAATGGCAACTTGGATCATCGGCTGTAGCAGTGCCAGTAGCTAACGCACCAATTAACAATCTTGGATTGGTTGTGACAGAGGAACGGTTTGTTTTTCTTTTAGGGGCTGGTGGAAATCCCCGTAGAGTGGCTTTCTCAGATAAAGAAAATAATACCGTTTGGACGCCAGCGGCAACGAATGAAGCTGGTGATATTGATTTACAGACTACTGGTCAAATTATGCAGGGATTAAAAACCAGAGGGCAAACATTAATTATAACAGATAGCGATGCTTTCGCTGCAAAATATATTGGGCCTCCGTATGTTTATGGTTTTGATCGTGTAGGAACTTCTTGCGGTGCTGTTTCGCGTATGTCGGCTGTAGATACTGACATGGGTGCATTTTGGATGGGGCAGAAGGGCTTTTTTACGTTCGATGGTAACTCCATAAAAGAATTGCCTTGTGAAGTGCATGACTATGTTTTTGACGATATTAACGTAAACCAGCAATCAAAAATCTGGGGATTTAGCAATGCAGAGTTTAGTGAGGTTTGGTGGTTTTACCCTTCTGCTGGAAGTTTAGAAATAGATAGGTATGTTGCGTTAGATTTATTAGAAAATCACTGGCTAATTGGTGACTTATCAAGAACAGGCGGTGTTCCTAGAGGTGTTTTTAGAACGCCATTAATGGGTGGTGAACGCGCCGAAACTATTACTTATGATGTTACTGTGGCTGATGATGGTGGCAACAAATATTTCTTGTCTGGTTATTCTGGCTCTGCGCCAACAATTAGTCTTAAAAAAGGCAATACTTATATATTTGACCAGTCAGATGCAACAAACTCAACGCATCCAATACAGTTTTCTACAACATCAGATGGAACGCATGGCAGTGGATCAGCTTATTCTTCGGGTGTCACAACAGTAGGAACGGCTGGCAGTGCTGGAAGTTATGTTCAGATAGTTGTCTCAGATAGTACACCATCAACGCTTTATTATTATTGCGTTAACCACTCAGGTATGGGTGGAACTGCAAATGTAATCGAACCAGTTGTAATTTATAACCATGAGCAAGGTTTGAACTACGACAGCGGTTCTGTATTTTGCGAAACTGGCCCTGTATCTATAGGTAACGGTGATAATATTATGTACGTTACATCAGTTATACCTGATGAGAAAACGCAAGGTGACGTAAACATGACTTTTAAAACAAGGTATCACCCTAACGATACAGAAACATCACATGGGCCATTTGCTCCTGCAAACCCTACAGACGCTAGGTTTAGTGGTAGACAAATACGAATGAGGGTGGACGGAACCAACGCAACAAATTGGCGTGTTGGTACTATGCGCTTAGAAACAAGGACTGGGGGTACTAGATAATATGCCAGTTACTCCACCAGTTATAGGTACAGACATTCGTCAATGGGGCAGGGAGCTTAATCTTTTTCTTAGCAGAAATTTAGGTAAGTTGTTCTTTAAGCAGTCTGATGATGTTCCAGCCGACAATGGTATTTTTCTATGGGATGAGCAAAACAACTATCCTGTCGTTTCAGCGCAGAACGCATTTAAGCAAGTTGCTATGAAGCAAACCACACCTAGTTCAAGTGTCGGCGCGGCTGGCGATGGGGCTGGCATGATAGCTTGGGATGCGTCTTATATTTATATTTGTACTGCTGCACATGATGGCAGTACAGCAATTTGGAAGAGGGTAGCATTGTCTACATATTAAATGCCTAAAGATACACAAGTAAATGAATTAGAAAGATGCCGCCCTTGGATAGAGGCGGCTTTAGAGTATTCTGGCGGTACGCATGAGTTTGAAGATGTGGCAAAAGGTATTGTTGAGGGTCGTATGCAGTTATGGCCTAGCCCCAGGGGGTGCATTGTTACAGAAATTGTGGTATATCCTAAAAAAAAGGTGCTAAATGTGTTTTTAGGCGGTGGTGAGCTAGATCAGTTGTTAGATATGCACAATGATGTTACAGATTGGGCAAAGAGCTATGGATGTGAGGCTTTGACGATTACAGGTCGTTTTGGATGGAAGAAACCTTTGAAGGCGCATGGTTGGAAACCATTGCACGCTTCATTTCAAAAGGAGATATAAGATGAGTGGTGGTAAAGGTGGAAGGTCTAATACCGAAACAACAATGCCAAAGTTTGCGGAAACTGCTTTGCAACAAGGTATTGGAATGGCAAGTGATGTTTCTGCGTTAGGGTATACTCCATATTATGGCCCAGATGTTGCGGCGTTTTCTCCACAACAACAAGCTGCATTTCAAGGTACAAACCAAATGGCAGATGCTTTTGGAATGCCAAGCGCAAGCGGTCAGCAATATATGCCGCAAGCCACTACAATGAACGGAATGACAGGATATTCATCTGGTGATGGTTTTGATGCGGCTGTTGGAGAGTTAGCAAATAGGCGACCTGGACAAGCAGAATATCTTGAAAGCTTTACTATAGACCCAATGACGGGTGAGCCTGGGTCCAGGGCCGGGGTAAATCAACCAGTGGCGTTAGAAATGTCTGGCGGAAGAAGGGGTAAGTAACATGGGTGCTTCAGCAAATCCAAATATGGTGGCAAATCCATACCAACGTGCTTCAATGGCAAATATGGGTGCAATGCAGACTTTTTCTAATCCAGGCGCAGCTGCGGCAGGTTTAATGAACCCATACGAAAACCAAGTTGTTCAAGCAACAATGAGGGATGTAGGTCAGCAAGCCCTTCAAGCTCAAAACACTTTAGGCGCACAAGCTCAAGCGGCAGGTGCTTTTGGCGGCTCGAGGCATGGGATTGCAGAAGCACAGATGGCTAAAAACTATACTCAACAAATGGCGGATCAATCTGCACGAATGAGACAACAGGGTTATGGCCAGGCTATGAACAATGCTTTTACGGCGGCACAAGGATTGCAAGGCGCAGGGCAACAGGCATTTGGTATGGGGCAAGCTGTAAATCAACAACAAATGCAACAGGGCGCAATGCAACAAGCGGCTATGCAGAGTTTAATTGATGCGGCTAAAAATCAGTTTCAAGGATACACCAAAGGGCCACAAGCAGGGCTTGCCGCAATGTTTGGTGGTGCAGGGCTAACTGAAGGTACAAAAGGTAGCTCATCAACATTTCAACCTGGGTTAATGGATTACTTAACAACTGCGGCTTCAACTTTTTATGGAATGGGCGGATAGATGGCAGAAAGAGATTTTCGTGATGTAGCAGGTCTTTTAGCGTCAGGTTTTAACCAAATGAGGCTAAGACCTGATACTGGTCTTGATGCAAGATTGCAGACAATAGGACAGCAACGTACTGCTAGTCGAGCGAAAAACAAAACTGTTGAATACTTGCGTGGGTTAGATAGCCCAATGGGAAATCAGCTTGCAGGCATGGTTGAAACTGGTGGCATAACTGGTCAACAGGCTTATGCCCAAATACTAGAATTGCAGAAAGAGCAAAGAGCAAGCACAAAAGACACTGCATTAATTAGAAACGCTATAGCGGCAGGGTTTACGCCTGGCACGCAAGAGTTTCAAAGATTTATAACTAGCGGCGGTGATATTTATAGCCAGGAGAGCGCTATTAGAGCGGGATTGCCTAAAGCTGACGATGGCATGACCTATGAATTTGATAGGAATGAAGCAGGCAATATAACAAACGTGAGAATGGTTCCTATAGAGGGCAGTGAGGCTTATAGGGAGCAACAAGACGCACAAAGGGCTATGAGTGAAAAAGGCGCACTAGAAACGCAGAAACGAACAGGAATAAGTAGAAGTGTCAATCAGATATTAACCGCTATAGAAGATGATACTTCTTTGCTTGGCACTACTGGCGTGTATGGTAAGTTTGCCGCAGATTATTTGCCATCCACACCAGCTAGAAACGTTAAAAACCTATTGAAATCTGTGCAGTCAAATGTTGCATTTAACAGACTGCAAGAAATGCGTGATGCAAGTAAAACTGGTGGTGCGCTAGGTAACGTAAGTAACGTAGAACTTAGCTTATTGATGGCCGCGCACGGTGCAATACAACAAGATTTAAGTAAAGAATTATTGGTAGAAAACCTAAAAGAAATTGACAAAATTATGGGTATGGTTGAGGCCGATCCTATTGCGATGGCATATTATGCCGAAGGAAAAGATTTAAGAGGAACGGACTTAGACAGGCAAGTTAAAGCTAAAAAGGGGCAAGGTAGTGGCGGTGGTGGTGCTTCATCATCAACGGCAACGCACAGATTTAACCCCGAAACTGGTAAGGTAGAGGCTATACGATAATGGCTATTGTGGTAGACG
>Ga0181422_1000490_pt1 | contig 12890 bp, 29 predicted proteins | sample 45SPOviralmetaG_FD_130147 | JGI IMG/M metagenome (GOLD analysis project Ga0181422, IMG submission 130147) | Marine viral communities from the oligotrophic San Pedro Time Series (SPOT) site, San Pedro Channel, CA, USA - 45 SPOT_SRF_2013-07-18 | ecosystem: Environmental > Aquatic > Marine > Strait...
AACAAAAACAAACAATGACAGAACAAGAAACAATTAATAATATGTTCATGCAACAGATTGAAAAGGAATGCTTTGTAGATACTACAGAGATTATTTCTTATCCACCTGTAGCATTGTCTTTAGGGGAACATACTATAAACACAAAATCAGGTCTTAAAACGTATCCTATACCTATAGGAACTTATGGGAACTTTAGTTTTGTACAAGCTCCACCTAAGACAAAGAAAACGTTCTTTATTAGCCTACTGGCATCTGTTTACTTATCAGGTAAAAATAGATTTGGAGGAGATATACAAGGTCATAAAGAAGATAGATGTTTAATACATTTTGATACTGAACAAGGTAAGTGGCATTCACAAAGAGTATTTAAGAGAGTCTTAGATATGAATGATGGTAAAGATGTTGGTTGCTACCATACATTTGGTTTAAGAACAGTAGGATATAAAACTAGATTAGATTTTATAGAATACTACTTAAGACATAAGATTGAAAAAGGTAAAGTAGGTTTAGTGGTTATAGATGGTATTGCTGATTTAGTTAGTGATGTAAACAACTTAGAGGAAAGTAATAAAGTAGTACAAAAGATTATGGAATGGAGTGCTAAGTTTGACTGTCACATAATTACAGTTATACATAGTAACTTTGGAAGTTCTAAGCCAACAGGTCATCTTGGTTCTTTATTAGAGAAAAAATGTGAGAGCCAGATAGAATTAGAATTAAATACTGTTCATACAGAGCAAGTAACGGTTAAATGCAAAAGAAGTAGAGGTTACTCATTTGAGACGTTTAGCTTTAAGATTAATGACATAGGATTGCCAGAGGTAGTTGGTAATGTTTATGACCATTTACAAGGATTAGGAATTAAATATAAAAAGATATAATATGAATATAGATGTTAAAATAAAACGATTAGAAGAACAAACAGAATACTATAACTTAAAACTCTCTACATACAAAGAAAGTATTGAGGGAAAGTTTAGTAAAGAAGATTTACGTTACCTAATACAGCAAATAGATAACGAAATAGTATGATTAAATTAATTTGCCCTTTAGCAGTTTATTTACCAAGAGTTAAAAGTAAAGATAAGAGAATAGCAATAAATCTTAATACTTACCGAAACTTGCATCATATAATAAACAATCAGGCTAAAAAGGCTTATTTAAACGCTGTTAGAGAGCAGATTGAAGGACTGACCATACAAACACCTGTAGAGGTCACTTATAAGGTCTATAAAGCTTCTAAAAGACGTTTAGATAAAATGAATGTAATTAGTGTTACTTCAAAGTATTTGATGGATGCTATTACAGAATTAGGTTGCTGGACAGATGATGACGATGAAAACATAAAAACAGAGATTATTTTGCCGACAGAATTAGATGGAGAGAATCCAAGAGTGGAAGTTTTTATAAAATGTATAGATGAGCGATTTAGAAAAGATAGCCAAGAGTCACAAGCTATGGGTGAAGATGGTAATTAACTTAGGATGTAATCCTAGTATAGCAGAAGATATAGTGCAAGAAATGTATCTTAAAGTTCATAGACTTATTGAAGGAGGAAAGAACGTAATGTATAATGATGAATCAGCAAACAGGTTCTATATATATTTAACATTAAAGTCAATGTATTTTGATTATAAAAGAGCTAAAAATAGATATCAGTTCTTCGAGATACTAGAAAATGATGAAGCAAATAATATGTATGAGTCTAGTAGTATATATTCTGGAGTTGATTTAGAGCAACAAGAAGCGTTTACTAAGATATATAACAAGATACTAGATGAAATAAATAGCTGGGATTTCTATAACAAGAACTTATGTATAGCATATTTTACTACAGGTTTATCATTAGACAAGCTAGTGAAAGAATTAGGTATAGGTAGGTCAAGTTTATATAACTCTATAAGAAACTATAGAGAGATAATAAAAGACAAGTTTATGGAAGATGTAGAAGATTTTTACAATAAAGATTACGATAAAATATAATACTATGGAGAAAAATAAAGATTATTACGAGAAGTTAGACAAGAGAACTAAAGAGTACAAGAAGTGGAAAGCATCATTTGATTCTGATAATGGTGTTGGTTTAGGAGATGTAGTAGAGAAGATAACAGAAGCTACAGGAATAAAGAAAGCAGTTAAGTCTATCTTTGGAGATGATTGTGGATGTGATGAAAGAAAGGAAGCTTTAAATAAGATAAGGTTCTTCTCTCAAAGAAATGTAGAATGTTTAACAGAAGAGGAGTACTTTACATTAGAGCATTGGTTTAGTGAGAAAAGAAATGTAGTCACTACAACAGACCAAGATTTATTGTTTACTATATATAACAGAGTGTATAATATGAAACAAAAAAGAACAGGATGTTCTTCTTGTATTAAAACAGTTATACACGAGTTAGAATTATTGTTTAACGAGTATCATAATAATTAGTATGAAAGACTTTAGACCAAGATTAAAAGGTAATAAACTTAAGGCATTCTTAAATATAACTAAGCCAGAAACTAGAGTTTTAGTTATAGGAGATTTACACGAGCCATTTTGTTTAGACTCTTACCTTCAACATTGTAAGGATGTTTATTCTAAATATAATTGCAATAGAGTCGTTTTTATTGGAGATGTTATAGATAATCACTATTCATCATATCATGAAGCATCAGCAGATGGTATGGGTGGAGGAGATGAACTTGACTTAGCTATAAAGAGAATAGGCAGGTGGTATAAAGCATTTCCTAAAGCAGATGTAACTATTGGTAATCACGATAGGATTATAGCAAGGAAGGCACAAACAGGAGGTATACCGAGTAGATGGGTAAGAGATTATAATGAAGTACTTAATACTCCTAAATGGAACTTTATAGAAAGAGTTGTTATTGATAATGTTCAATATATACATGGAGAAGGAGGAACTGCTAGAACAAAGTCTAAGGCAGATATGATGTCTACTGTACAAGGTCACTTACATACACAATGTTACACAGAGTGGACTGTAGGAGCAAAGTTTAGAGTCTTTGGCACACAGGTAGGTTGTGGTATAGACCACGAGAAATATGCCTTTGCTTATGCTAAAGCTGGAAAGAAACCAGCTATTGGTTGTGGAGTAGTTATAGGAGGACATACAGCAATTAACGAACTAATGAATTTATAATATGTTAAAGAATAAGAAGCATACCATTTCACAGAGAATGGGTAGAATGGAAAGAGTACTAAGTCAGTTGTATTTAACAAACGTAAGTATGACTGAAAGATTAAATAAACTAGAAAAAGAAATATTTAAAGAAGAAGAAAGTAATGAGTGATAGCCTAAAGAAATACGAAGAGTTAGTTGGTAGCTTACCAACAGATAGTCAAGAGAGAAAAAAAATACCTATATACACAGGACTCATTAAATACTTTCCTGATGCTGTAGCAGAAGTTGCTAGAGTTTCTTTAATAGGAAACCAACAACACCATCCTGATAAGCCTTTACATTGGGATAGAAACAAGAGTACAGATGAATTAGATGCTTTAGCGAGACATTTAGTAGAAGCAGGTAAGATAGACTCAGATGGTGTTAGGCATTCGGCTAAGGTAGCTTGGAGAGCTTTAGCTAACTTACAAAAAGAATTAGAAAACTCTAACAAAAGAGATGAGCAATGGTATATAGACCAGCACAATAGAAACAGATGAGTTTAATAAGAAATAGCAATCAGACAAAGCAAGGTTTAGACTTTACAGGAGTACAGAACGGTAAGATACATCCTTCTGATATAGATGCTGTTTTAGAGTTTGATAACAAGGCTTTAATATTAATGGAAGTTAAAAGAGCTGGTAACTCTATTCCTACAGGACAAAGACTTTTGTTAGAGAGAATATGTGATAGTTGGCATACAGACAAAGGTATTGCTTTATATGTAACGCATAATTACTTAGATGATACCAGAGACATTCCTTTAGTTAAATGCTTTGTTAATGGTTGTTATTACAAGGGTAAGTGGTCTAAAGTAGATAGCGAACCTTTGATTACTGTTTTGAATAAGTTAGGCTTTAATTGGAATATAAGTAAATTAATGTTTGATAATTAAAATAATTATATTATATTGCAGACATAAACAATAAAACAAAAGCAATATGAAAAAAGAAGTAACAGTTGAATACGATAACATAGTCTTAGTTCTTGTAGGAGACTATCAAAAAGGACAAGATGGTAGTTATATGCACCCAAATATCAGTAGTGATTTTAATTGTCATCAAGTGTTATCTGGAGGACAGGACATTATAGATATACTTCAGCAAAACATTATAGAAGAACTAGAAGAAGAAGCAGTTAAAAACCTAGAAGAAGTATGGTAGCATTGTTTGATGCAGATAGTTTAGTATGGGCATCATCTTATGGTGTCGAAGAGGATATTGATTTAGCTATAGAAAAGTATAATGATTCCTTTACAAACATAATATACGATTTGAATGAAATATATGATATATCAGAAGTAATAACCTTTAACAATAGTAAGGGTAACTTTAGAAAGATACTAGATACCAACTACAAAGCTAATAGAAAGTCTTCAGGAATACCTAGTGTTTTAACACATCTACATGATTATGTAACACAAACCTATAATAGTGTAAGTAAATATAGTTTAGAGACAGATGACTTAGTTGCTACTTATTGGAACAGTATAGCAGAAGAAGATGGTAGAGATACTGTGATTATAGTTTCTATAGATAAAGACTATAAACAACTACCAGCTTTAATATACAACTATCACTATAAACATAGGTGTGTATATGACATAGAAGCTGTAGAAGCTTTGTATAACTTTTATGAGCAAATGATTATAGGAGATAGTATAGACAATGTAAACTACTGCAAAGGGTATGGTAAGAAGTATGCTGAGAAATTGCTAAAAGATTGTACAAGTCATTATCAATTTACTAAGAAAGTATATGAATTATTTAAAACAATATACAAAAGCAAAGCTAAGTTAAAATACATACAATGTTATAACTTACTAAAGTTAAGAACTGAATGAATGAAGGCTTATCAAACAAAACTATTAATGAATATTTTATGCTAACCTTGTATGAGATAGAACAAGGAACTCTATATGAAGATATAGAAATAATGTTAAAGGAATACGAAGAAAGAGAAATGTATTTAGAATGTGCTGGAATAAATAAAGCAATGGAATATTCTAAATTTAACTCACTAGTTTCAATAACAAAACAATTAAATGAGTACGAACAATTAAACAGAATAAAAATTATAAACGAAGATGAAAACAACACAAGAGATTAAAGAAGCAATAGAACAAAGAACAGGATTAAAGCTAGACTCTAAAGGTAGAAGAAGAGAATTAGTTTATTGTAGAGCAATTTACTTTAAATTATGTAGAGAGAACACAGAGCTTAGTTTACATAAAATATCAGATACTTTAGGAATGAGTCATTGTAATGTAATATACTCTCTAAGGAATACATTCCCTTTAATAATGAAGCATGAGTATAAGTATAGTTCAATGTATAAGATACTTAAATCTCCTGACCCTATAGAAGACATACAAGAGAAATACATAAGACTTAAAGAGGATTATGAAGCTTTACTTGAATCAACAAAAGCTCCTGATGATGCAGAGTTAGTAGATATGATAAGACAAATACCTGAACAACAAATAGATGTAGCAAAGCTTAGAATAAATGCTATGGTACAAATGCTAAAAACATATTAAGATGAACAAGAAAGAAACAATTAAATTAGCTTTATTAGTAATAGGATTATGTTACTCTTTTTTTAAGCTAGGTCAAGGTAATCCAGAAATAATAACAAAAGAAGTTATTAAGGAAGTAGAAGTAAGCGACAAAGGGTTTTGTGTAGCTTGTTATAAGAAACATAACTATGACCAGATTTATGTCTTAGTTAATGATTATACAGATTAATGTACTTAGAGAACCTAAGGCAGAAAGCTTTAAGATGGTGTTTTAAGAATGACTTTGTTATATACCCTGTAACTAAAAACAATAAGGATTATAATATAGTTATAGAGAAAGGAGTAAAGAAAGTATTTATTGAAGATGTATATACTAAAACAACTATACATCAAGGTATTACAGATATATACTTAAAGCTATACAAAAAACATAATACTAAATAATCGTTATCATATTATGGCTAGAGCAAAAAAGAATAAATCACAAGAGATAAAACCTACAGATGGTAGGAAACATAATAAGAGACTTGCACCGAAACCTATATCTACTACAAACAAATTACCTTCGGCTAGACAGAATAAAGCTAAGAGAGACAGGATAGCATCTTATGCTACCTCAGCTATGAAAGATGTATTTGGTAGCGAGAAAGAAGCGTTTAAACACCTAGCAAGTTTAGCTAAGAATAACTTTACTCACATGAAGCTACTACTAGAGTATGCTTATGGTAAACCTTCTGATAGTATAAATGATGCTAAGAAGTCTAACAAGGTACAAGTACCTGTAATAAATTTCTTTAACAATAAAGATATACAAAACATAGAAGATACAATAGATGTAACTCCAGACGATGAATAGTAATATAAATCTACATAGTAAATACATTCCTCTGTTTCAATCTAAAAGCAGATACTATATTGTAACTGGTGGTAGAGGTTCAGGTAAATCATTTGGTGTAGCTTTGTTTCTACTTAACCTAACGTATGAAGAAGGGCATAAAGTATTGTTTACTAGATATACTTTAACATCAGCTAACACCTCTATTATTCCTGAGTTTATTGAGAAGATAGACCTTATGAATGTACATAGTGATTTTAGGATAACTAAAGATGAGATTATAAATCTTAAGACAGGAAGCTCTATAATGTTTAAAGGTATACGAACATCCTCTGGTAACCAAACAGCAGCTCTAAAGTCCTTAAATGGCGTTACAACGTTTGTTGTAGATGAAGCAGAAGAGCTTATGGAAGAAGATGTGTTTAACAAGATAGACTTTTCTATACGTTCACAGAATAAACAGAATAGATGTATTTTAATATTAAACCCTGCTACAAAAGAGCATTGGATATATCAAAGGTATTTTTTATATAAAAGTATAAAAGGTGGTTTTAACGGTATAAAGGATGATGCTACTTATATACATACTACATACGAAGATAATAAAGATAATCTATCAGACTCATTCTTAACACAGTTATATGAGATGAAGAGAAGAAACCCTTCTAAGTTTGAGCACGTTATCTTAGGTGGTTGGATGGAGAAAGCTGAAGGAACAATTATAAGGAATTGGAAAGTAGGAGAGTTTGCACAGACAGAATTAACCTGTTATGGTCAAGATTTTGGTTTCTCTATGGATATGACAACACTTGTAAAGGTTTCTATTGATAAAGAGGTTAGAAAGGTATATGTTAAAGAAATATATGGAAAGACTGGTTTATCTACTTCTGACATAGCATTTAGGAATAGACAGGAATGTGCAGCAGATTTAATAATATGTGATAGTGCAGAACCTAGACTTATAAATGAGTTAAGAAACACAGGACTAAACATAAGACCTACTATTAAGAAGAAGGGTAGTATACTATCTGGTATTGCTTTAATGCAAGATTATGAGATTATAGTAGAGAGAAACTCTAGTGGTATTATACGAGAGCTAAACAATTATGTATGGCACGATAAAGGAGAGAAGCCAATAGATAAGTATAATCACTTTATAGATGCAATAAGATATTCTTTACAATATTTAATTCAAGGAGTCAATTCTGGAAAATATGTTATCCGATAATTTGTTTAACATTAAGGTGTTTAACATTATGGGGTCTGTTTAATATTATGCCTTGTTTAACATTATCCCCTGTTTAACATTATGGGGGTCGTTTAATATTATCCCCCCTCTTTTCTATTTAGATTTATTCTAAATAATATCTATATTTTTACACAATTATAAAAACAAATTAAGCCAGTAGAAAAGCATAAAATATTTTTGTAGTGTAAAATATATTTTGTATACACGCACGCACGCAATATTAAAGGTGTATAAAATTTTAACATTTACATTTCTACTTATTTATATTAGTTTTATATATTTGATTATAATTATTAACTAAAACTAAAACAATGCAAAATTTAACACCATTACAAAGACAATATTTAAAAGATTGCGAATTACTCCAGTCTTTAGGCTATAAGGATAATTTATTTGATAGCTTATATTTAACACATGCAAAAACAAAAAAAGAAACTAACCAATAAAACAAAACAAACTAAAAAAAATGGATACAACACACTTTAAAAACCACATAATTAATTCAATAGTAGATACTCTTGAAGATTATGAAAACCAAACTAATTTTGATTATATAATTTCAGATGTAATTTATTTTATAATATATTATAATCGTTGTAATGAATTTATAAATAATTCTTTTTCTAATGCTTTTGAAGTTATTGCTCACGCTTCGGAATTATACAACGATATGACTGGAGAAAATTTACCGACAGAAAATATTAATTCTGAATATATAGTAAATTACATATTAAATTATTATGCTCACGAAATAGTGAACGATTTGCAAAATGAGTTTGAAGGGTTCGACAATATAAAAAATATTAATAATGATATAATAAAGTATTTACTAACATATCAAAACGGATTAAACAAATTACCATTTTAAAAATAATATTATGACAAAAGAAAAACAACAAAGAAACAAATTAATTGATTTTATTCTTGACTTTGCGAGTGATGAAATAGAAAGTGTAAAAGATGCTTTAAAACTTGCAAGAATGACAAACCAAGAATTAAAAGAAAACATTAAAAGTATTAAAGAATATTACAAAAGAGAACATAAAACAATAATATAAAAACTAAACAACATGAGACAAATTACAAAAGAATCAGTAAAAGCCTTTTTCAATAATACTAATTATAGTAAATCAAATACATTCATTGTAAATAATAAATTCTATTTGCATAATAATTTAATCGCTGAAATAAAAGATAATAAACTAATCTTGTCTAATTGTGGCTGGTTCAGTAATACAACCAAAGAAAGATTGAACGGAATTTTAGAGTATATTGGTAAACCTTTAATATATCAAAGGAATTTTATTTGGTATTTAGAGGGTAATAAATGGAACGGAAACAGAACAGAAATAAAATTTTAACATAATTTTAACATTTCTTTAACATTTAATTAAATATAAGTTTATATATTTGAGTATAACAAAAACAAATAATATTAACTAAAAACAAAACAATGAACAAACTAAAACAACAAGACAAAACAACCTTGACAGGTTTAGCAATAGTAACAGGTTTAATTCTTCCGATGCTCTCATTTATTATAATAGAGATAATCAACGGAGCTAAAATATATATCTAATGAGTATAAAAGTTACAAACACAAATCTAGTTATTATTGAGAAAAATAATACTATTAAAGTTTATACATTAAAAGAATATATAAAACTTAAAAGAGATAATAAAATAATTAACCAAATTAACAGAGCATTTAAATACATTACAATTACTTTAATTGGTGCAATGTTGTATAATATAATTAAATAATATGACAAGACAAGACATAAACAATATTAATAATATAGAGGAATTAAAATGTAATTATAGAACTGATTTAAAAGTATTAGACTGGTTCAATTACTTTACAGACTATATACAAGAGACCAATAATAACTTATATAATCAGGCTTGTGAATATGCTGACATAAAAGAGAATATTATTAATAATCCTGATGACTCTATAATATTAAATAAATTAAAACAATGATAGAATATATATTAAACCCTTTTATATTAGTTAACTTTGGTTATATGATAACTGCTATAATAATAACATTAATAATTAAAAAGAAAAGCAAATGACAAGAGCAGAAATAAAAGAAGCTTTAATTCATTACTATGAAATAGATTTAAATAATTGTTTGTTTAATTCTAAAGACTGGGTAAATGAATTGTCTAAAGCCTTAACAGATAAAGAATATTTAAACAACTTTAAAGAAGAATATAAAAACTATATAGAATTTATTAACCAATAAACAATTAAACAAATGACAAAAGAACAACTAAAACAAAATATAAAATATTATCAAACATATAAAGAGCAATTCTTTATAGATTGTTTACAAAGCGACCCAAACGAAAGGCAGTATTTATATAATGATTGGATAGAATATTTTTTTACTTCATCTTATAATGAACAACTAAAACAATTAAACAAATGACAAAAGAAGAACTACAAAAGCAAGTTAACAGACTATTAAAAGAGATAGTTGAACTAAACGAGTTAAACGACAAGCAAGAAGATAAAATAAAAGAACTTAAACAACAATTAAAGGATTCTAACCCTAAAATACAAAACGCTTATCTAACTGACATATATAATATATTTGCTTTAGATGGAGATTTATATCTTCAAAGTGAGCATTTACGTTTAATTATTAATTGTGAAAGTTTTTTAGGTGACTTAGACTTAATCAATCACTTAGTATTAAAAGAGAATAAGAAGACTCAGCAAATGTATTTAGATAATCTAAAAGAAACAATTAATAAATATGCTTAAAATAATACATACTAAACAACATTAAAGACATATAAACAAATTTGTTTTGGTTAGTCAAAAGAGGGTTTAAAACTTAGGTTTTAGCCCTTTTTTTTATACGCTTTATTTACTGCGTTTATTTTTTAATTGTTTGATAATGAGAGATTATATATAGTGATATTGGAACAACCTCATTTAAGCTCATTTAAGAGCCTTTTATTACCTCATCTATACATACATACCTTTATTTAAATATCTTTTGTTAAACATAGCTTAAAACGATTCAGAATATATTATTTTAATGTAATTATATAGTAATTTAACGTAAATTGGAGATGGCTGAGGTAAGTAGCCCACTCTTATGATTTCATTACAAAAACGAATTATTCTAAAACTCATATTCTAAAAATATAAATATAATTTTAAAACGAGTTGAGTAATTAAAAGGTGTATTGATGGAGTTTTATTCGCCCTCCTCTTTATATATGTTACTTTAAATGTTGTTAGCTAAACAACTTGTTAGCAGCTGTACTCGTTGAGTTGAATGATACTAGGGCGTCTACGAAAATAACAAAGGGATTAGTATCGCAATTCTCAAGGAGATTTAGGTTACCTGAACCAATAGGAGTTTATGCCTAAAGTGTAGCAACTTATACAGATTTGCAACTGTCTATATAGATAACGATATTTTTTATTTTTGTTTTTTTATACTGTTAAAACAAAAAGTAGTGGATTTCGTTATCATAGTATGGTAAAAGAATATAAGTTAGAAGTACCTACTAAGTTAGAAGGTATAACATTAAGACAGTATCAGGATTATCTAAAAGTATTAGATAAATGGGATAAGGAAGATGAGGTGTATATTAAGACAAAGATGTTACAGATATTTTGTAACCTAGATATAGAAGATACTTTTAAAGTACCTATAAACAACTTTGATTTTGCTATTGATACAGTAAATAGATGTTTTGATGAAGAGAAGCCTTTAGTCAACAGATTTGAGATGTCTGCTAAAGATGAGTATGGAGATGAGACTATCGTTGAGTTTGGTTTTATACCAAAGTTAGACGAAATGTCATTTGGAGAGTTTATTGATTTAGATAATAATATATCTGATTGGCAGAAGATGCATAAAGCAATGGCTGTCTTATTTAGACCTGTTATCTTTAAGAAGAAGGAGTTTTATAGAGTGATGGATTATGAAGGTAGTCATAAGTACTCAGATGTAATGTTGGATATGCCAGTTAATGTAGCAATAGGTGCGATGGTTTTTTTTTATCGTTTAGGGAGAAAATTACCGAGTTATACGGTGGATTATTTAGTGAAGGTATTGAAGAAGGAGGGAGTTCCACCTCAGCTCAAGCGAACTTTGGACAAAAGTGGGGTTGGTATCAATCAATATTTACAATCGCTAAAGAAGATGCAGCTAGAATTGATGAAGCAACCAGACTTCCAATACATACCTGTTTGATGTATTTGGAATATATAAAGGATAAAACAAATTTAGAGAATGCTTTAATAAAAAGGGCACATAAAAAATAGATATGACACAAGTATATGACTTATTAGACAAGTTAAAGGACGAATTAAGATTAAATAAGCACGTTAATAGTGTTAGTTTCGGAGATATTACTGAAATTAACCTAAATAAGACAGATATATTCCCTTTAACACACTTAAACATCTCAAATGCTGTAATAAGCTCAAATACTATCACTTTTACGCTTCAAGTACTATGTGCAGACATATTAGACTACAATAAACAGGATTATAGCTATGATTTATTCTATGGCAACGATAATTTACAAGATATAATGAATACACAGTTGCAAGTAGTCAATTTAGTGTACTCTAAGCTAAAAAGAGGTACTTTAAGAACAGAATTGCTACAAGTAGACGATAATATCTCTGTTCAGCCATTTAAAGACAGATTTGAGAATGAATTAGTAGGATGGGGAGCTGATATAGACATAATAATGAGAAATGATATAAGTATCTGCTAATGGACACTAGTTTTATAACAATAGCACTTAAAAGACTAGGCGACCAAGTTGTAGATAGGCTTCAGCAGCAGTTACAGACAGATAACACTATGGCTAGTGGTAATTTGTCAAGAAGTATTAAAGGAAAAGCAGTAGGTAACGCTTTAACAGTTACTATGGCTGGTTATGGTGGAGCTATAGATGAAGGTATTGGTAAAGGAGGTAGACCAGCTAACGGATATAGAATAAAAGAGTGGTTAAAAGTCAAAGGTATACGTCTTAGAGACAATACTACTGGCAGATACCTTAAACAGACAGATTATAATTACAATAAGATATCATTTCTTATTAGCAGAAGTATAGCTAGAGAAGGAATTTCCTTTTCTC
>Ga0181422_1000491_pt1 | contig 12888 bp, 8 predicted proteins | sample 45SPOviralmetaG_FD_130147 | JGI IMG/M metagenome (GOLD analysis project Ga0181422, IMG submission 130147) | Marine viral communities from the oligotrophic San Pedro Time Series (SPOT) site, San Pedro Channel, CA, USA - 45 SPOT_SRF_2013-07-18 | ecosystem: Environmental > Aquatic > Marine > Strait...
AGTAACTATGACTCCTATACATACAACAACTTCTGTATTGAATCCATTTCAAGGATATCGTTACAATATTAATCAAGTAGGAGCATCTGCTACATCGGCTGTTCCACCATCTGGAACTGAAAAAGAAATATTTGGAGATCTTCAATGGAATGGGACGACTGCTACGGCTGATGGTGATGATACTTACTTTCAGTTACAACCTACAGATGCTGATGGTGGCCCGATATCATTATTTGGTGGTAATGTAACTTTTGATACTTTTACTGGTAATAATTGGACTGTAGGTTTAGCAAGACCAATATACAATCGTGGAGTAGATTTTGTTGAAGCGAATCCTACATTAGAACACACTTTCTCCTTTTCTGATGATGGACTCGGCCCCGATGAAGACCAATTATATGATTATTCAGCTCAGGTCGGTTTAGATGATGTTCTTAGATTATATCATTTAGTCCCTGAAAGTCGTGGTAATGGTGGCATGGAGATGAGGGAGATTATTTATTATCAGAAAAACAACACAGCGACGGGTGCGAATAATGGTGACAACTCTTCATTCGCTACAGGTGCTCCAATTCCATCTGGTTCAATTACTGATATCACATTCAGAGTTGAAAATGAAAAGGTAATCATCAGTGCATCAGGTAAGGTTGTAGTTGAAACGAATACAATTTCATCCGCATCATTTAAAGACCAAGTCCCTAAACCTGTGAATCAAAACTGTTGGAAAATGTATCCTACTGCGGGTCTTTGGGAAAATGGTGATGATTTAAATGTATCTACATATGAATGTCGCACAAATTCAACGATTCATAAAAATATCCTACCGAATAACTGGGCGTTTAAATCAATCATACATGCGGATATGGATAATGTATTCCTTGACATAAGAGAAGGTGGGGCAGTTGATTTAGATGCTCTATCACCTACCGTGGGTCATTATAAAGTTCAAAGACCATGGTCTGGGGCTGATTATTGGGCGTTGAATGTAGATGACCGACCTTTACTGAAAAGATTCCTTAATCCAGATGGTGTTCAAGATACTCCTTTTACAGATCCTTATGTAAGACCTTACAAGGGTCTCAATGCCTCAAGCATGCAAGATTATGAACCAATATTTATCATGGGTAAATCTGATAGATATACTGATTCAAGGGTTCAAGAATGGACTCCCAATAGTATGAATGTATTAGGATTCGCACCTTTTGCTGTCGGACCTCTTGAAGATTCAGTAACAGCAAATACAGGTCAAGCATCCTTCACATCTACTACAAGACCAAGTATGACATCAGAACATTCTACATTCATAAGAGTGCCGACTTTGAATCACAAGACTTTTAATTTTGGAACAGGTAATCCATCCAAGATATTATTCCAAGTCCCAAGATTTGATAACAGTGGTGCTGAAACAGGAGCATTATTTTTTCAAAACTCTGATAAAACATATTTAGATTTGAATAATCCTACAGATTTTACATTAACTGACTTAGACGTTCATCTTGTAAGGAAGGATGAAAGGTTCGCAAAAGATTTAAGTGGTTCAACTGAAGTCATGTTTCACATTCGTCAAAAGGCAAAGATGTAAATTAAATTTCTATCTTTTCTCTATCTTTTATTTTGTTTATTCATAATATAAATGGATAAATTACTACCTGTTATTGAAGTTCAAAAACCTGAACCTGAGCCTGAACCTCTGGTTACCAATACACCTGATAATAGATTACCTGAAAATGCTTCGGGCATGGATTTAATGTCAGCAGTCATATCTGATTGTGAAAATAAAGAAAACATTGAAGATGATATTATTACAGTTGAAGAACGTGATATACCTGATGAAGATGATGTATTTGGTTCAGCACCAACACCTCGTATAGCACCAGTTACAGAAGAACAACCTTCAGAATTTAATCCTGAACCTAAAAAGGGAAAACGTAAATATACTCGTAAAGCACCCATGTCAGATAAACAGAAGGAACATCTTGCAAAGATTCGTAAGATTGCTATTGAAAAAAGAAAGGCTGAAAAGGAACGTAAAATCAAAGAAAAGGAAGAGGCAGTTATAGCGAAGGCAGAAAAGAAGATTTTAGAAAAGAAGTTAAAGGAAGAAAAGGCAGAACAAGAGGTTATAAATTCACAATTAAAAGAACCTGTAATTCAGCAAAATGGATTTACTAAACAAGATTTAGATAGTGCTGTATTATCAGCGATATCACAATATGATACATTGAGAAAACAACAGAAGAAAGAGAAACGTGAAGCTCAGGTAAAAGAAAGGGAGCAGGCAAAGATGCGTGAAACTCTTGCAAGAGCGATACAACCTCCTCAACCTACTAATGACCCATGGAGAAATCTCTTCACTTAAACAAAAGTGATTTTAAATTTACAATGACTAAGCAATTGAAACGATTAAATATTAAACCTCATTACAATCCAAGACCTATAGCATCTTCGGGTCATCGGTTTGTTAATATCATCAAAAGAAAAAAAATATCATATTTTGTGTGTATTAAGAAAAAACATTCACGCACATTCAAAGAAAAGAAACTCGCTCTTTGTTATAAATTCATAATGATATTAAAAATTAAATCTAATATTATTTAAAAGATGGCAGAAAGAGCCCCTCAAATATTCCCTGTAAAAGACCCACCAAAAGAAAAACCTCGTAAAATTACTCATCCTAATTTACCAGAGCTTCCCTGTATAATGACCTTAGTTATGCCGACCAAATCGGGTAAATCTACGATCTTGAGTAATATGATACTTCGGGATGATTTTTACAAGGGTGCTATGGATAATGTGACGATAATGAGTAATACGATTGATCAGGATGTTACAAGTAGATTCTTACGTAAAGCATGTGACTGTTATACTGGTTATGACGATAATGTTTTAGCAGGAATCATAGAACAACAAAAATCTTTTGAAGATGATGACAGACCATTTATCGGCATGATATTTGACGATATTTTAGGTTCAGTAAAAAGGAATTCATATTTAAATCATTTAGTCACAAGGTCAAGACATTATGGTGTAGGATTACTCGCAATCTCTGTGCAGAGTTTCAAGGCAGTCGGACCAACTATTAGGAACAATACCAACGCATTCATCTGTGGAAATTTACAGAACATGTCAGAACTTGATAAAATCTCTGCAGAGTTTTCAGGCATGTTTGGAGGTGATGAAAAATTTAGAAAAATATATGCGAAGGCAACAGAACAAAGATATGATTTCTTATTTTTAGATTTACAGAGTAATCCAGCCAGAGCATTTAGAAATTTTGAAGAGCAAATAGCAGAAGGTGAAAATTTACTCTTTGAAGGTAATAATGTTGCCGTTGCTATACCAGAGTGAAACACATTCATCCATGAAATATGGATTAGGTGAAGTCACATAAACTTTTTTCTTTTCATTATGAATCAACATTAAATCATGAACTGATTCATTTGGAACTATTTCATTTAACATATGATGTCCTGTAGTTTGAAATACAAGACGTCCTTTCCAAGTATTATAAATCTCCATCTTTTGTTTTTCATATGTTCTTCTTTCACATGTAATCATTATATTTAGAAATAATGGATTTTTTTGCGAAGACCCCATCACTGCATTATATGGGAGCTTCTTTTTATCATCATTCCAAGTTGTAAATACTTCTTCATTATCACTTAAAGAACTTAGATCTTGAATTGGGAAAGCATCACAATCTACATACCATCCTCCGAATTCATATAAAATTAAATATCTTATGAAATCACATTTTTGAATTGGATATCTGAATGAATTCCATAAATCTACATAATGTAAATATTTATCACAGATTAACTCTTCACATTCTTTAAGTCCCCACATTTTGTATTCATATCCATGCTCTTCACAGAACTCTTTAGTTTCACTCGTGCATCTTTTGAACGAAGGTATTTCATGTAAATCTTTATCTTTAAATTTCCAGAACACCTGATGAATAATTTTAGGAATCATAATTTATTTAATCTCATAAAATAATTAAAATAAAAATAACTTATATAAAATGTCTATGTATGGTTACTCTGAGGCCTTATCTCAAGGCACTGCCTTTAACGCCCGTGTAAAAAATTTCAATGATGGTGTTCTACTACATAATGAAGAGGCACGAGAAAAATTCAAAAAAGATACACAACAGAAAAAAGATGATATAGCCACCGATAAAAGGAATGAAGAAGAAGATGTCGGTATCCATGGATTCAAGGATGGAACGGGTCTCGCTGGAGCAGGTATAGGTTTAGTGAGTGCTGGTGCTGGAATTAGAGAGCATGGACTCGCTGGTTATGCTTCAAAAGAATTTAGTGAAAGAACAAATAATATTGCTTCTACAGCACACGCGATGGTATATGGAGAACCTAAACCTAAACCTGCTACATTAGAATTAGGTGAAGTAGGTGGAGATGGTAAAGTCACTACAAGTTTAGTAGATGCTGAAAAGGCAGGACAAGAAGCCATTAACGCAGGTAATATAGCAGGTGATACTACTAAAAATATCGCTCAGGCAACAGAACGTGAAAGTTCAGGTCTCGTATCTAATGTTGTAAAGAAAACTTTAAAATTAGGATTAGGGGGTAAAGTGGGTGATGCAGGATTAACGGCATTATCTGAAGTCGGTGGTAAAGCAATAGGAGATTATTCTGGTATTATTGATATCGGTAAAAATGTGAAAAATTTAGTAGATGGAAAAAATATATTTAGTGGCGAATCTACTGCCGATAAATTTCAAGAAGCAGGAGCTGTCGCTGATTTAGTAGGTATCGCATTTCCACCTGCTGAAGTTCTCGGTGCTGGATTAAATTTAGTCGGTGGTATTATTGATACTGTGAATGATATCAGTGGCGACATGGATAAAAGCGATGATGATGGTAAAAGACAAGTTCCACCTCCTAAAGTTACATCAGTAAAAGTATCGCCAGCGTATCAGAGCATGGGTTTAGTCGCATCTCAATTACCTTCGGCTAAGACTCAAATTGTAGGATCTGGTAGTTTTTAAACAGAGTATGCTTTGCTAACGAAGTTTAACCTTTTGCGTCGCTAAGGTTTTTAATAATTAATCTTTTAAATTTTTTTGATTACTCATATTATAAACAAATGAGTTCTTTTTTTGTATCCTCTGATAAAATTCAAGTAGGGCAAACTGATGTATCTGTTCCATCTGAAAATGGTCTAAATTACAAGGCGGGTGGTAAGATTGATTTATACATCCCCCCGACATCTAAATTTGTAGATTTATCTCAGTCTCGCCTTAAGTTAAATGTTTCATTTGCTTTACCTGCTGAATCTGCAACATCGGGTTTAATGCGAACTCAACTGGACGCACAGACAGGATTACACTCTTTAATCAGATCTATTCGTATTTTTAGTGGTCGTAAAACTGCTCTTCTTGAAGAGATTGAAGGATATGATATTCTTACTGCTCTACGCTTTGATTATGAAACAAATGATAATCTCAAAAAGAAACGTGCTTTAACTGAAGGGACGACCGACTATGACCCCGCATGTCGTGGAACTCTTGGAACTACTAAGACTATTCAGGGTAACTGTTTTAGTAATCAGTATTTCAGCACGATTCAAGGCACTTCTCCAACCCTAAATACATCTTTTAATGTTGGCGATGATAATGAATTAAAGACTGTTAAGGCAGAACTTCATTTAAATACTGGTCTTTTCCGTAACGAGGCTGTCTTCCCTGCTCTACTCACTGATGGTATATTCATTGAAATTTTACTTCAAGAAAAGAAGAAGGTATTCAGAAAATTAGATTCGGTAGCAAAGGATAGAACTTTAAGATTAAATCCCATGTTTCATTCTCGCACTGGCTCTGACACTGCTTCGCACACAAGTGGTAGTATTGTGAATGCTGGAACATTTAGTTCATTCTATACGACTCGTGATAATAACATGACTTCTACGAATGTATTCCCATTTGTAGTCGGTCAAAAATTCTCTTTGGTAGATTATGATAATAAGGTAATTAATGGTTCAGTAGGAACAATCACAGCATTAGAGCAAGATACAAGTGCTTCAACTACTCCAAGTAAAATTAAGGTTACTCATACTGAAATGACATCCGATTTAGGATTCACTATAGGTGGTTCAAATGCTTCAAGAGTCTTTATGGTTGATAGAACCCCTGATGAAGCAACCTCATATGATATTGATTATACAATTTCAGACGTTGAATTAATCGTTAAACAGATTCAAGTTCCAGATGGATATGAAAATAGCATGATGGCGATGATGAAAGAAGGTGGAACTATCAACTATGATTATAGAACCTTCACTAATTACAGATATTCACAGTTATCTGGCGATAATGTGGCGAATATTAGATTACCACTGATTGAAAGTCGTGCAACGAGTATCTTATGTATCCCTACCGACGCTTCAAACTATTCTTCAAAGCAACTATTATCGGGTTCTACTACTTATGTGGAACAGCAAGACCCTGAGGATGTTATTGTAAGGTCGTGTCGTAGCGGTTTAGTAGGTATTTCTGATAATCTACAAGAATATCAATTTATTTATGATGGTAAGATTAATCCTTCAAGGAAGGTAGATGTATCCAAGATCTCGGCTAAGAATAGTATTTCTCAGCAGTGGTGTATTGAGGCAGAAAAGAGTTTAGCAATGGCGGATATTGAACCTCTGTCTTTTAGACAGTTTCAGGGTAACTTCTTTATCGGCAGAGCATTAGCACTCGGTAAAAATGCGGTATATGATGCACGAGGTAAGGATTTCAATCTTCAGGTTGAATACACTGGGGCAACTCAGACTAAGAGCAAACTCTGGAATAATTATGTATCCCATATAAGACGTCTTGAAATCAAGAATGGAGGACTCAGTGTAATGACGTAAGAAAGATAGATACATGTAAATTTTAAATTGTTATAAATTTTTTTTTAAGTGTTTCATATTATAAATAAATATGAGTCAAATGAATGTTGAAATTGTCCCTTCTAATGTTACGAGTAACGGTCAGATAAGTTTCAAGGATGGTAATCCAGTTATCCAATTCATTATCGGTGAGCAGGACAGAATGCTCTTAGGTCAATCTGTAAGATTCACTGGTAAATTTAGAACCCTTTTAACGAATGCTTCTTCTTCTACATCTGGAACCTCTAATCTTGCTATGAGTGAAAAATTAGGTGTATATTCTACGATTGATACTCTCACGATAAAATCGCAGAAAACGGGTCAGACCATAGAATCAATTCGTCACTACAACAGATTCCTTGCTTCATACCTCCCAGCAGTAAATTCATTAGATGATAATATGACACATCTGTATGAATCTGCATTAATCCTTCCATCCTATGAAGCTCAGACTCAATCTGTTGTGAATATTCCATCTTCGTCCAGCACCCAGAATCATTTCTGTGTGAATCTTCCATGTGGTCTTCTAAACGGAGGTAATCCTATCCCACTCCTGGCGGAGGCTGTCGGTGGTCTTCTAATTGAATTACATCTATCGCCTGATTCTCAAGTGTTCCACACTACTGCTGACGGTGATTCTGCAAGTTATAGTGAATCTCTTTATGAATTTAGTGATGTATCCCTTGTAGCAGAACTCGCTGAACCTCAGCCTGACATGCTTCAGCAGATGAAATCTCAACAGTCTGGAACATATGAATACAATAGTCTTACTTCATATTATCAGACAATCAATTCGGCGAATGGTATTATAAATTTCCAACTTGGATTAAGTCGTGTCCTTGGTGTATTTTCAAATATTATCCCTGCTTCACACATTAATAATCTATTATATGATGGTCTTGCTACTCTGTATCCAACGAATACTGGTGGTTCTTCTGCAGATATTAAGGAACTATTCTTTACTCGCAATGGTAGTAAGTTCCCAATTGATTTCAATATTAATACTCTTCAACAGACTGATGCTAAGAACAAGACAGTAGATTCTCAAATCATGTATAATTATATGAATGCTATCAGTAAATTTGCTGATATTACAAGAACTACCATCGGTCCCGTCAATTCAAGATACTCCGACGCTTCTCGCTTTGATAAAGATTTCGCGAATGGTGGATGTGCCTTCGGTGTAGGAGTCGCATTTGATAATATTTCAGACCAAGGCGTGGATTTCAGAAATGTTAATTTTGGCATAAACATGTCTTTAGATTTAACTACTGACTCGCCTCAGGCGTTCTTTGTTTTCGTTCATTCCAAGAATACACTCGTATTCGGGCCACAGGGGATGCAGGTCATGCAATAATTACTCACATTCGTAAAATGTTTTTTTTAATTGAAATTTTTTTTAAGTATTCATATTATAAAAATGGATATGAGTAAATCAATGCCGACACCAGATGACCCTGATAATTTTGATGGAGAAGTTCAGGAGAGTATGGTTGAACGCCAATCGGTTCAGCCTAATGTTCCTAATCTCCTACGTGTATCCCCTATGGATACTACAACTGCTACTGATGTAGAAACGAGTATTTTAGACCCAGTCGTTAAAAGTAACACATTCTGTAGATTTGTTTTCTTAAACAAGGGTATCCTACATTCTCACAGTAAAATTACACTCGCTTTAACTGCTCCTGATGGTTCAAGTCGTTTCTTCCCTCCTAATGTTGGAATTCATTCTCTGATTTCACGATGTGCTTTAAAGGTTGGAACAAAGACTCTTCAAGAAATAGATGGATATAATTTCTTATCTGCTTACAAGTCTCTATTTATTTCAAATGAACATCAGAAGGAAAGGGAACAGGTTCAATCTGGACGCTGTATATCACATGAATTTAGATATGATGATTCTACTACTACAGATGGTGGAGCATCTAATAATACTCGCTCTTTTTTCTACGGTTTATCTAATGGTCGTGAATATCGTAACAGAACTGGTGCTTCATTCGCCAGCCAGACCGCTGACCTTGAAGTTCATCAGTGGGCTGATATCAAAAATTCACCTGTATTCCAGATTGCCTTATCTGAATTATTCCCCATGTTGAAACAGACTCAGTTACCTCTTTACATGATGCAGGAGCAGGTATCTGTTGAATTACATTTTGATCCGACAAATGTAAATCGTTGTCAGGCAAAGAGTGGTGTCGCTACAGCAAATTATTTAATTGATGAAGATGAAGTTAAATTAATCGCAGATTACATATATTATCCTCAGGAAATGATGACTGCCTATGCGAATGCTAATTCTACTATCACATTGAATCACTTTGATTATCGTCACAGTAAGGTATCTGTATCATCTACTACTGATGACGGTCAAACTCGTATTAGAAATCTCGGCGGTGCTGGTCGTATCGTCACAAAGGTTATCACAGGTCTTCAGACTGACCTTGCTACAAGTGATTTACAGATTACCAATAAATTCTGTAGTATTTCACCAGAACAGAAATATACATTTGGTGAAGCTCCTGCGAATGGGAAACAAAATGGTTCTCTCACTGTAAATCTCAAATATAATGATAGATTCTTATATCCCATTGATGTCACTAATCCTGCACGACAGTTTCATAATACTGCTCAGGCAGAGGGCATGGTTCCTTTTGTAACTCGTGAAGAGTTCTGTGCAGAAGGCACGGCACTTGACAGCGACCATGAATTTATGGGATACGCTCAAAATACAGGGGATGACGGTGATGAAGTTGGTATTTTAGGTCGTTTCAATTGGTTATCATACAGACTCAATCGTAATGAAAGAGTCAATACTCGTGGTATTGAATATTATTACAAGTATGATGGTCTTGGAAACGGTGCTAATTACACTCAAAGGTCGTGGTTGGAACTCGCTAAATTAACTACGATTAGTAATGGATTCGCTACAACTACACTCCTATAATTTCATTATTTAATTTCAAAAAAAATAACTTTCATATTATAAATGTCTCAGGGTGGATATACTCAAACTATTTTACTGGATGCTAATAGGTTATCCAGTGAAGAATATTCGGCGAGTAATCTCGCACAAACTGATACTGCTATTTTTACAAATAAGGTCTCAAATGGAATTACAATTGATATTGGAGACCAAGTAAGTATTCAATCGGCACATATCGCACAAAGAGGTGCGGGTGGCTCAGTTATTCAAATGGATGGTGAAGTATTAGGTGAAAAAGAAATCACTACAACTGAAACTGTAAATTCATCATATATTGGATATGATAAATCAAGTGACGAACAAGGATACTCTCCTACTGGATTCGCATATGAAACATCTTCAAATGAAACACAAAAAGTTAAAATGAAAGATAATGAAGCATCAATTGTAATATCATATTACAAGACGGCAAATGGTGAAAATAATATAGGTCTTCCTCGTAATTGGGGTTCAGCCTCCATGGGTAATGCGGTCGCTGGAGGAGATCCTGGCGGAGCAGGAACAACGAATGGATCTTTTTGGAGTGCTTCAGATTCATATGCGAAAGGATGTAATACATATTTATTTACTGCTTCACATATATTTACACCTGATTTTATAGACCAAGAAGCGATAACTCCTAATAATGCTTCTTGTATTACGAGAAAATTAAAACAAGATAATAGTAAATTTACAATATTCAAAAGGTCTGAAATAGTTTATAGACAGAGTGAATTATCATCTGCAAGTAATGCTTCATATCTTCAACCTGTTCCAATAAAACCTGATCCTGCGTTGGGTGAATACAATAGGGTTCTACAGAAAGTTACACTGAATGTCCCCGCTGGTTATAATTCACCCTCTTCAATTTCAAGTGATGTAACAAATCAATTAACAAAAACAGAACCTACAATTAAAATTATCAGTGATGATCTTACAAGTGTTGTGAATTCTACTGTTTATAAAGCATTCCCTTGTGCTAATTATTACATGTTCAGTGCTTCAGGAAATGAAGAATTTTTTAATGCGAGTATCCTTAATGGATTGCCTAATAATACCGGAACTAATGCTTGTAATACAGTAGGTGCTGTAAATTATTTAACAAATTATTCTCATATAGGTTTTAAACGACCCGATTTCGTTGAAAGTGGTAGAGAAGCGTCTGCATATCATGGAAATGGAATCACATCTAATATAGCAGGTTCAGCCTCTGGAACAGCGATAATTTATACAAATTATTCTTATAATGATGAAACCTTGATAAAATTAAAGAGATTTTTTGATTCACAAAGATTATATCCTGAACTTTTAGATCATGCTACAGATGCTACAAATCATTTAACTAATTATGCTTCACTATATCCAGATGCGACATCAGCCTCCCTGAATGCATCATTTAGAAAAGAAGCGAGGTTCCTTCATTTAGGTTTATCTGGTAGCGGTCAAAATGCTTCTGATATAGACGCTTTAGGTTCAGATATGTATAATATCGGTTTTACAACACAAACACAGGATCCTCCAAGAGGTTCGGCTTCAGATTCTACATCTATTCCTATATTCTTTTATTTTAATGAAAGTTCAAGTCATTTAACATCTGAACAAACTATAGGTGATAGAGATGATAATTTAGCATATGGATTCGCGAGGAAACATAATGGTTTAATCGCATTCATTACAAAACCTATAGGTGGAATACCTATTCAATATTTCGGGGAGCAAATAGGGGCAAGGATAAATACTAATACAAAAATAGGTTATGATTATCATTTTAGTGCTTATGGAAACACGGCTATCATGTTGAGTAGTGGATTCTCCCCTTTACAATACTACGGGCAAATTCAGTATGAACAGGGTCAAGATATTCGTCAGGTTTATTTAGGGGCAGATAATACTCTTTTGAATTTTGATACTATCCAGAGTAGATTTGAATTAAGTAATCTTCATGCGGCCGAAAAGGTAGGTAATTTTTATACAGCAGGTGATCCTAATCCAAGTGCGGATGTATTCGCTCCACCCCCATCATCTCAAGCAAGTCAGGATTGTTTCAAGATGAATAAGCAGTTAAAATATGATAGTTGGTCACCATCCATGCATCCTTATTCTGAAATTGATCTTTCAGGGTCGGCATCAGAAGGGACTCAAAAAACCTTCATTCCTATGAATATAAATATGGTAAAAGGTCTTATATATGATGCTCACGGTGGTATATGTATTGAAGACATGGGAATAGATGAAAGATTTTGGGAAAGGTCTATTTGGGGTATTTTAGGTTTTGAATACGGTCAGTTTAATGCTTCAGGTGGTATTGAAAATATCAAAAATATAAATAATAGATTTTCAAATGATAATCCTAATTCATCTGGAATTACAACGAATGCTAATGTCACAAGTTTAGATTCACAACAGTTTCACAGTAATCCATATGGAACAAATATGTTTAATTCAATGTTGGGTTCAAATGTATTTTTTTTTAATACTAAACAGATCATTGATGGCACGGGCGGGCAGTGGAAAGATGGGACGCCGGATCACAAGATTTCGCCCGCGATAACCATTAATGCTGATAGCACTAAAATTATAGCGAGTGAATTACCTCGTAAATTATTGAAAGGATATTTTCTCATAAATAGTGATATATTGGATTCAGCAAACTACTATCAGACAGCGAATCCCATGCAGACCATGGCTGTCGTAGGTAAATACTCGGCTGCGAATGATTTTATATCATATGATGGAGGAGGTGCTGTATTTACTGCTACAAGGCGTAAAACTATTACAGCGATTAAATCTCAAATATTAGATCCTGCGGGAGGCACAGCAAATGTAGGTGATAATTCAGGTATCATATATAGAATTGATAAAGTGATTAATACAGACCTTAAATTTGCCGAGACTCTCATGCAACAAATGAATCAAAAATAGTCTTTTCCAAAAAGTGTAAAAAAATGACCTTTTTATTATTCATCAATTCTTAATTTACAACTCTCATATATTTTTTTACTTTGTCAAAATATTGTTAAAATTTACACTTC
>Ga0181422_1000492_pt1 | contig 12883 bp, 8 predicted proteins | sample 45SPOviralmetaG_FD_130147 | JGI IMG/M metagenome (GOLD analysis project Ga0181422, IMG submission 130147) | Marine viral communities from the oligotrophic San Pedro Time Series (SPOT) site, San Pedro Channel, CA, USA - 45 SPOT_SRF_2013-07-18 | ecosystem: Environmental > Aquatic > Marine > Strait...
AGATTAGACGCAAGTGATGCAGTTCCTGTGACATTACCAGTGACAGCACCGGTAAGAGGTCCAACAAAACCATTTACAGCAGTGATGATACCACTTGTTGCGTCAATTGTGATTGCTGTGCCTACCTTAACGACATTCGTAAAGGTCGCTGCAGTTCCAGTAATGATATTTTCGGTCCCCGCAATACCAGTCAGACCAGATCCATTACCATGGAAGAAGTTGGCAGTAACAACACCAACATTCAGAACTGCTGTATTGTTAGAGTCAGCAGCACCAGTGGCGTTTGTAGTTCCAATACCAACACTAGTTGTAGTGCTGATACCTGTGTCGTTCGCTGAGAACTTACCACCAGCAACACCAGTTAGTGCTGAACCATCACCAGTGATAGTTCCAACTACAGTTAAGTTATTACCTACAGTAAAGTCGCCAGGAGCATCTTTAAGTGCGGAAACATTAAATGCTTTATATGCGACTGCCTCAATAACATCACCACTTAGTGCTCCGCCACCTGATACATCAAAGGTAGAACCATTATTGGCATCATAATCTTGTCCCTCAATCTGCTTAGCACCATTGAGAAATACATCAAGATAACCTACAACATATCCCGACGCAAAACTAAATGTCGTTGTGATCCCTGTCGGTGAAAATGTCTGCCTAGCAACAACAACCGAGGAATCACTCGGTGCTCTTCCAATATATCCGTTTCTATCTGCCATATCAGGAGACTCCTGTCAAGATGCTGAGACTTGCGTCAATTGCGTCTGTAGTATCACAATAGATTCTTAATTCGTCTCCACTTTCTAATAGGGTCTTACCCGTATCAGAGATGACGAAAGAACTTCCAGCAGGAACTGGAATCTTACTTGCGAGTGCCACCGCACCAGTTGATGTAACACCAACACTGCTATCAAGAACCTCAAGGGTCAGATTGATAGAGTTATTTGTATTGTTGGTGAATGTTCCACCAATAATAATACTCTTCGTGGCAGAAGGTGATGTATATGCCGTCGTCGGTCCAAGGAAGCTTACCGTCTGACTAGCCGCACTCGCGGTGTTCGTGGAGTTGCGATCAGTAAAGATCGTCGTTCCAGAGATCTGAGCAACTCTCGTTCCAGCAATGAAGTTGCCATTGTCAACCAGATCGGAAACACCAATGCCAGTATTAGCAGTGACGGTAATCTGCGTGCTTCCTGCCGCAACCGTGCTACCACCATATGTGGTCACAATTCCCGCCGCTCTCACGACCTTATTTGAAAAAGCTTCTGCCATTGTTCTTTAAGTGTTATGAATATTTATTGAATTAACCGCCGAGAGCGATTACGAGACCAATCGATGCACCAGTCTGAACTGTGACCGTTGCGATTCCTGTTGTTACATCAACAGTATTTCCTGCGTTGGATGATTTAAAATCAACCATCGTAACGCCAGTTCCGATGAAGGTTCCTTCAGAACCAACACCAATTTGACCAAGACCAGTGAATGATGTTGCGGTGATAACACCAGATACACTAATATCACTAGCAACATAAAGTTGTCCACCAGTGGTAGTAATCCCACCACTACTTGCAAGAGTTGTGATACCAGCAACGGTCAGAGTGTCAGTGACCGTGAGGTCCTGCATGTTGGCATCATCAAATGTGATGTCATCAACAAACAGGTCACCCGTGATTCTCGCATCACCCTGAACATACAATGCCGTGGTGCCTGTGCTGACAGGACCACGAACATCTAATGTATATTCTGGCAGATCAGTTCGGATACCGACCGACCTTCCTGCTCCAGTGCTTGCGTCAGTTACAACAACAAAACCAGTGCCACCAGCACCAACCTTTAAATCACTTGAAAGTGTCGTAACACCAGTGACTCTTAAGTCAGTAGCACCAATGCCACCTAAAACATGGAGAGTATATGAGGGAACAGAAGTACCAACACCAACTCTACTATTAGTTGCATCCGCAAGTAATAGGTCGCTGTTGACCTCTAGCCCATTTTTGACTACAAAATTCTTATTGACAGCCATTAGGGTTCACTCTCCCCCCATAAATTTTAACTATTTATCAGGTTACGATTCTCAATATAACTTTGGCATTTTCTGTGCTTCCACCCAGGTCAGCATCAACAACAGTAACGGATCCATCAGTGTATCCTGATCCTCCTCCACCACCAGAGTTGCTTGTTCCACCATTACCACCAGTTGCTCCAGCACCACCATCACCACCACCAGAATCACCTCTACCATCAGTTTGGATAATGCTATATCCATCCTTATATCCTCTAGTGATAGATGCTGTGTTAGCAACTACAGTTCCATTGGAGATGCGTACTTGTCCTGTGGTTACATCTTCACAAGCAGTAAATCCTTGATCTCTCCAGTAGTCTCCTCTAGTACACTTGAGTGCTCTACCACCAGAAGGTGCTGTTGCTTTTGTATCAGGAGCAATAGCAGTTAGTGATGTTCTTGATCCGAAGATACCATCTGCTGGAAGTGTTCCTGCATCAAATGCTTCACCACCAACACCAGCACCACGACCACGACCACCCTCACCAGAAATACCAATTCCTCCACCAAAACCACCATTACCAGATCCACCAGCATCTCCACCACCACCAGAAGAGGCAATCAAAGTTGCTTTTCTGTATACAAATGGTGCGTTGACTGATGTTGAAAGACCCGCGATTACATACTCAACATTCTGTTCTATGGTAAATCTGACACGAGAGTATCCACCTTCTCCACCAGAGTAAGCACCATTGTCATATCCTTTTCCACCATAAAGATCCATCTCTACAGTTAAATCTTTATCTGGAGCATAGATGCTGTAGTAATTTGTAATTCTTGATTCAGCAGCATCACTTCCTGATGTGTAGAAAGTGTAGTCACCATTAAAAAGATTGACTGATGATAATGTTGCGGTATTTGCGATACCGATTGCCTCAACATTTACATTATATTGATTAGCATCGGAAACTGCCACAAAGTTTACTGTATCACTTGTTAGTGGTGAGTTTGTGGCATCAGGTTGAGAAATTCTAACAGAAACAGTCTGAATACCAACACTATCAGAACTAATTGTCAGAGTCTCAGTTTTTGTTCCAGAAACCACATTAGTTACAGTTCTGGTTGTCGTAACACCCTCAATTTCTGTTGCTGTGGTGAACTTAAGATTAATGTAACCATCGCCATCATTATCCCATTGTGAATCTAGAGTTGCAACTGAACTTACATACTTTGAACCTGCACCCGATCCTCCACCTCCACCATTGCTATTATCTTGTCCATCACTTCCTCCGCCACCACCAGTGGCACCACCGCCGCCTCCACCGCCACCAGCACCATCACCCGATTTAGTTTGTCCAGATGAACCATCACTTATTGAAATAGATGTGGTCGCTGAAAAACCTTCAGCAGTTCCTCCACCACTTCCTCCGCGATTATGCGAACCACCTCCACCTCCACCGCCGCCTCCAGCGACAATGGTGTAAGAATCTGTTTCTGAATCAAAAACACCAGAGGCACCACCGCCTCCTCCACCACCACCAGACCAACCACTGTTTCCAGCACCACCACCATTACCACCATCTGCTACGGTGCTTGATCCACCCGTACCAAAAGCATTATTTCCACCACTTGTTCCGCCATTACCTCTATTTCCCACTCTCATTGTGAGAGTTCTAGCACCATCAGGATAGGTAAACTTCGCAGTTCTTCCATTGCCACCAGATCCACCTGAACCACCAGCATCAGATCCACCTCCACCACCTTTTCCACCTGCTACTGTGATTACAACATCTGTAGCATCAGAAGGGAGATCAATAGCATCGTTAGAAGTATATGTAATATCTACATCAGTGGCAACAGTTGTCGTCTCAACTGTTCCGTCATCAATGTCCTCTCCTTGAAGTGCCCATTGATATGATAATTCTGTGGTGTAGGAGGAATCAGTTAAATCTGCGTCCACGGTGAACGTGGTATTTGTATCAATAAGTGCTTGTCTATTTGATGGTTGAGCAATGATCTCAATCAGAGGATCAATAATAACTGTTGCTGTATCAGAATCTAGAGGATCATTAACCGCATTACCCGTTGTTCTTTGAGCAGGTTGATAGTCTGCTCTTAAGAAAAATTGTCTCCCATTATCTCCTGGTGTGGAGAGATTGGATAACGTAATCGTAGTGGTTGCTGCCCCAGTGATGTTATCACCATTTGACACAGAACCCTCACCTACCTCATACCATTGATATGAAATAGAACCATTATTTTCTGCAGCGTTTGGAAACTCTGCTGTAGCAATACCAGAGAGAGTTACAGAACCACCATTAGTGGTTCCGACTCCGACTGGATTTGTTGAGAATCCCAAGATTGGACCATTGAGGTCCAACTTGGTAGGAATAAGGCGGAAAAAATCCTGATCGCTCATGAGAAGTTCTGACCTCCAACGACGCCATACAGACCGACTGATGCTAGGTTGTCACCATCAAATGTCTTGAACGAGTAGATGTCTGTCGCGTCTGCTGTTGGAGTGACGATCGGCGCGAGTCCACCTGGCCAATACACTGGGATGTCAGCACCACCAGATGTCTTAAATGTATCTATACCAACCGCGACTGCGGAACTTCCTTGCGTTAACTTAATAGTGAACGATGAAGATCCAGTAGGTGGATTGGATACGGTGAACTGCGTGATCGCACTTGTTGCGGTACAGATGAAAGACTGTGCGTTGGACAAATCAATCGTGACAACACCAGATACAACAGTGGCAACACCGACAGTTTCAGAGTAAGTCTTGAACCGTGAGTGTCCATCAACCTGCAGATCAACGGTTGGTGATGTGGTTCCGATACCGACCGAACCAATACCAGTGATTGTAAGTAGAGTTGTAGTTCCACTTCCAACCTGGAATGATTGTACTGGATTTGTGGTTCCGATGCCAACAGAGGATGCGCGAATGACACCCGAAGAAACATTCTCAATGTTGTAAGAACCAAGTGCGGTCAGAGCACCACCAACAAATACATTAGCAGCAGTCGTAAGACCAATAAATCTAGAATCACCATTGACTTGGAATGCGGTTGAACCCATTCCAACCAAACCAACCTCAAGGTTGTACTTAGGAACAGATGTGCCGACACCAACAACACCAAGTGCTGTGTCGTAGATGCCACCAGTGATTTGTGTCCATCCAGTCGCACTCGCATTCAGGTTTGTAAGTTCAGAACCATCACCCACAAAGTAGGATGCCGTCATGTATCCTACCACATTGGCATTACCAATTAAGTGGAGTTTGTACTCATTTGCTGTGGTTCCAATACCAACACCAACCGCATCAACGGTGAACTGAGTGGTTCCAGAACCAACCTTCAGTTTGGTGGTAGTTCCACCCTCTGGGTTTGGTGAGGTGGTTCCAATACCAACAGCATCATAGAGACCAACTAGACCCTGATCTTCCAGAGACAAACTAATTGTGCCGAAACGATACCAGTCGTTATCAGTGGTGTAAATCCAACCAGAGTTACCACCCTTAGAAGGTCTTGCCTGGAATACAATGTCGCCAGGGTTACCTGCTGTGGTTGGAGTTGCAATACCAACTGTATACTTTCTAGATACAGTTGCCGAACCCTGTAGGAACAGAGAGTCCATCTCAACACCCTTACTTGAGAGTGAGGTGACTTTCTCGTTGAAGATTACAGGACCGTTGAACTCAGAGGTTGCCTTGTTATCAGATCCACCCTCAACAATAACGGAGCGAGAGAATCTTCCTTCCAGAGGACTGACGACATTGATACTAGAATTGTTGCCGATGTCTTCACCAGTTACTGTCTGAACCGGAGTATCAAAGATCTCCTCTACACCAGTCAGTGTGCTGAGTTTTCTGTTACCGGAGAATGAAATACCCTTATCGTTCATTCCAGTGAAGAAGTTCACACCACCATCTTGCTTGGTGGATTGTGAAAGAATTTCTTCCTTACCAGAAATCGCACGATTCTGCTTCTGTGGCAGAGCAGTTGAGTAATTACCAGGACCAAATCCAACATACTCAAATGTATGTCCAGATGCTCTGTTGATTGAGTGTCTTCTCAATTCAACAGGATCAACTCTAACTCTTCTAACAACAGAGTTAATATCGTGTGCTGCTGCCTTGGTTCCAAGAACACCACGGAAGACAGACAGTGGGTTGGTTCCGGTGTTGGTTGTCTTAACACGAACCAACTCATCATCAACCATCAGATAATCACCAATTTCAACATCCAGTGAGGACAGATCAGTCAAACTGACATTTGCTGTGGTTGCGTTATCAACGTTCGCAGCAAGAGTTGTGGTGATGCCAGTGTAGGAAGGAATCATTCTTCCGTTCAGGCTCTCATCATCAATGGTCAGAGCACCATCGGTAGAGGAATAACCTTCACGATAACCGAACATTGTGCCAGACATTGTTGGTGCTGTAGTTCCGGTTCCAACATTGACTGAGAATGAAGTCAGACTGAGGTTCTCTTTAACAATGAAGTCTCCATTGTAAAGTGCTTGATCCGCACCAGTAAATCTGACCTTACTATTGACTTTCAGTCCATGGCGGTTAGAAGTCGTGACTGTAGCAATACCACCACTATTATTATAGGTTAGAGCGGAGATGCGAAGTGCTTCACCAGTCAGATAGAAGTATGCTCCAGTCGAGTTGGTCGCACCAATTCCTGCCGTGGATATACCTGTAATAGTGCTCGCCGCGGCCACTGTAACTGTTGTTGCTGCTCCAATGTTGACGCCAGTAATGCGATACAGATCATTATAGTTCTGAAGAGACTCTGATTTAATGCCAATAATACGAATCGCATCGCCTACATTATCATAAATCGCAGATACTTGGACAACTGCTTGTGAATATCCAGATGTGGTAGCAACACCAACAACTGCCATCGTGTTACCAACACCATAGGCAGAACCACCATCCATGATATTAACACTGGTGATTGTTCCACCAGAGTCAAAAGTAATCTTGGCAGTTGCGTGCTGACCAGGTGTGGAATCTCCAATAGCAACCAATCTTGCGTTGTAGAGGTCACCAGCAGAACCAGAACCATATCCAGCACCACCAGAAACAATGGAAACTGAAGTAACTCTGTTTAGACCATGATCAATCGTGGTCGTAATGGTATGTGCCAGACCAGTAGAAGCAATGTTAGTAATACCAACACCAACATCAGTGTCACGGAAATACTTATCAATCGTCTCTTTGGTGATGCTATTTCTTACATCATTGACGACAACATCACCAATCAGTGATGGAGAAGCAAAACATTTTGCTGCTGCTGGATCACCAACTGGATTGTCTCTGTTTGTTTGTGGGAAGAGTTCCTTAACAGGTTGAGAGAACTTCTCACCAGTAAATGGTGAAATAGTTGGGGAGTTAGTAGAGTTCAGCAGAGTGACATAGTAAATACCATCTTGCTCACCAGAGATATAAGGTTGTACCTCGGAGTGATTATAAACATAGAAGGTATTGTTCAGTCTCTTCTTCTTAAAGTATGGAAGAGATGTAGTTCTGGATGAAGTATCGTTGGAGAAAGTTCCAGGATCAGTGGTCAGACCAACAGTGAATGACTTAGCACTGCTGATGCCGATGACTTGATACGTTCTGTTGAAACCAGTATTAGCAGTGCCAGTAGTATTAGCAGTGCTCTTGATATTGACCAGTTCTACTTCAGAATCTGTGGTCAGATTGTGAGGACGCTCTGTGAAGATCTTAACATTAGAACCATCCCATGTCGCATCAGAGATGAAACGGAAGTTTCTCTGCTGATTGACATTGGTGATTGACCCACTACCAAAGTAGGTTTGGACTTCTGCGTCTGTCGAACCAATTGATGTATTAGACTCTTGGAGAATAAATCCATCAGTGGGTGGTCTTGCTACTGCTCCACCGGCAGAGGATGGAATGACATATCTCGCACGATACAGAGTATCAGAAGAATTTCTTCTATCAGACTTTCTGTTTACAAACGCTCTAGGTGTTGCTGCTCCAAGTCCTGTTGATCCAAGACCAACAATGGTAGAGTAGATGTTGTTTTCTGTTGATGCAGAAGAAACATTGACATACCACTGAGCATTTGTGCTATCATACTGAACTGGGTGACCCAGGTCTCCAGCAACCTTGTCAGATACTCTAGATACAATCTTCAGAACACCACCCTTCTCGTTGATGGCAACTGGATTGTTGTTTTGTGCGTCTGTAAGAGTCTTCGCAATCTTGATATTGGTATTGGTTGAAATACCAGTTCCTTCAGTGATGGCAAAATATACAGTATTAGGTGTAATACCATCAGGTAGGTGCCCATCATCACTTAAAATACGAATTGATTCACCATTCAGGAAACTATGTGCTCCAGTGAAGGTGATGACATTTGCTGTTCCACCAGCACTATAAGTGCCTACACTATTAATACCAGCAACACTTCGGTTGACTGTAAATAATTTCTCTCCACTCAACTCAGAGTCAGGCATTACGATTCTTGCCGTGTACTCAGTTGTTGATGTTCCGTATGAAACAAGAACTCTCAGAGTATCATTGGTTCTAGCACCAATGCGATATCCCTGAAGGACAGTCTCTGGTTTTACATCAGCATTGGTCTGACCTTGTAAGAACAAATGACCAGTAGAACCAACACCAGTCAGTGCTTGTGTCTTATTAACGTCAATAGACTGGAATTCAATCGCAGTCTCTGTCAGAGGAACTTCTTTTGGTGGAATGATGTGAGTAATGTATCCAACATCATCCTGAGCAAATGCATCACTTCTAAATCCTTTCGCAACCAGTGCTCTTGAACCAAAGTTGGAGTTAGAGTTGGTGATAGCAATGTCAGCACCACTCTCAGCAAGGAACTGCTCGGCATATCCAATCGCAAAGATCGAAACTGCCTGAATGACTGCCTTATTGCTTACCTTAATATGGAAGTTTTCATACGTGGGTTTGTAGACTGCTCTTGAGTCCGTGCTGATTGCCTCGTTACCAGCAACACTGCTATCATCCCATGCTCCAGTGGTGCTGTTATACTTAACAAAAGCATTGTCATCTTTCTGAAGACCAATACCAGTGTATTGTGCCACAACCATGGACTTAAATCCATCTGCTTTTGATCCGTCAGCGTGCATACCACACATGCCATAGACAGAGCGCAGAGAGCAGTTGAAGATGTAAGGTGATGCTGATGTGACTGTATCTGAGACCAGAGCAAGAGTTGCTCCAGTTGCGGATGGAAGTGCTGAGGTAGGAGCAGACTGAACTTTGTAGATAATCTGCGTGCTACTCAGTTTTTCATTAACAACATGTTGTCCGTTGTATCCAGCAGCAGTAATACCAGAAATACGGAATGGAGTGTCAACATCCAGTCCAGGAACAGCAGTTGTGGTTGTGACGGTGATACTTGTAGTAGAGGTAGTTCCGTCTCCTGCCTTGATGCTGGAAATACCGATGGATTCGCCTGTTGAACCAACAATTCTGAATTCGTCGATTTTTGGTTCGATGTCCAAAGAGGTAGATGGATAATCTGGTTCAATAGCACGACCAGAAGATGATCCATAGACCAAACTGACTTTTTCATAATACATCTGCAGGTCAGTTCTATCTGCAGTAAAGGTTTGGAAGGCATCATTGATGCTGACATTATTTGTGCCATCAGCATACTCAAATACCGTCAGTTTATGATGTGAAAAGTTGGGAACGGACGTGTTTGATGTATAATCAGTATATACGATACCATTTGGATCAGCATCAAAGATACTAAACTGACCAAAGTAGCAACCACCAGTTACACGGAAGATTGTGGATCTCTCAATATTGCCGTTTGTAGGACTTGGGATGTATTTGGGGCGAATCTTGGTTTTACGGACATCGACACCAACCAGTGAGGTGCCTCTAGGGATGATTACGCCACCATTTACACTATTAAGCTTAAAGAGGTTATTATCTGCGGACGCAAGGTCAAGATTAGTGCTTAGGTCAAAAGCAGGAAGGTTGTCTGAGGTAGTTCCGTTTCGTAGTCTATAATTATTCGTTCCATCTGGGATAAAACCAGGACGATTATCAATTACGTGCTCACCAGGATAAACCTGGATCGTAGTTTGAGCAAATCTATCATTATTCAGACCGCTCTGATATGAAAACCTAGCTGCTTCCAGTAATGCACGCTGAATCGTCTTAAAGGGACGGGTCAGTGAATTACCCTGGTTTTCAATACTATCAGTTGCGTCAATGTCGTTGGGATTTACATAAAGTATAGTTCCACGAGTTGATTTCAGAAAATTATCTAATCTGGAGAGACCCATCTTATTAATGCTTATAGTCCGTTAGATTATTTATCATAAGAAAAAAGGGCAACCCTATATAGGGTCACCCTTCTAGCACTTCCTTCACACACTAATATATTACTTCTCTTTCAGTTCATTGTCAAGTATATATTCAACCGTATTAGCAACGTCATTCATGGCATCACGAAGTTCTTTCTGACCACCAGTATGTTGTGTCATTACATTGATTTCTGTGAGTGACCATCGCCACTGATCCATTTTTTTATTGTGCCACAAATTAATAACCATCTTTTTTCAATCTACCGGTAAAAGTTCTGGATTTTCTAATTCTAACTCAAATAGCATCGGATGGCATTGTTCTGCTACCAAATAACCAGATAGTCTATAGAGATCTTCAACCTCCCATGTTTTGGTATTATTCGCTAATTCTATGAGTTCCGCATCATGACTAGCATAGTCGGGAAGATCATCAAAGGTAAAAGGAACATTTTGTATGAAATACATCAACACAATCTCTTTTCTATCTGTGCGTTTGTACCAACAATACTTTGTGTCTATTCGGTAGTTCATGGGGATTACCGCATACCCTAAGCATATTTATGGGATAGGAGCGGAGGGACTTGAACCCCCACGAGATTAATTCTCAACAGATTTTAAGTCTGGTGCGTCTACCGATTCCGCCACACTCCCAAAAAATCACTCCAATTTCCAAGTAGGAGGGTGAAATGTGCAATATTCGTTAAAGGTGATTTTCATCTCCTTGTTGGTCAGACCTGCGTTCTTCGCTGCTTTTGGAATATTCCATTTCGCCACGAACAACATTTCCATAGATTGTCGGGTTTCGGGTCTCATACTCATAACACTCCAAGATTTCTTTATAAAGAGATTGGGGGTGGACTAACATAAAAAGTCTACAGGGCGATTTTTTGCCGGGATTTTTTTCCCGACTTTTTTGGAAATAAAAGTCGATTTTCCCTCAGACTGGAGACGCATACGCAAGTGTGTCTTCATCAAGCATAGCACGACACAGTTCCAGTACACCCATGAACTGATCTACGGTTTCGCAGTCAACGATCTTCTCTTCACCTTCACTGGAGTACAGGTAGAACTTACGCTTCACGGGGTCCACGACGCAGCGTGTGAGGTACTCGTCTTGCATGGGGGGTGTTTTGCTTACCTAGGTATCATAGGTCATTCGGCGGGTGGTGTCAAGCGTTTATACCAGAAGGATAGGACAAATCTTTCACCGTCCTCCACCTTGTTTACATGATGTAGATACTGTGAATTTGAAAAGATTATGAGTTTACCAGGTTCTGGTGCTACATCAAAATCCTCAAAGCATGTGTGGCCACCACTAAAATCATCATTGAGATAAAGCATGGCAGCAAACACATCAGGACCATGAACATCATTTCTATCAAAATGAGGTTTCATAAAAGTTCCAGGTGGCCAACGTACAACACCAACATAATCTAAAGCAATATCTGGATCAAATGATTTACACAAATCAGTGATACTATGAACCACTGTTTTGAATAATTCATCATCATCTATTTCAATCGTTGTTGGATCAACGTTTCCACCAAGATATATCGCACCGTAATTGCCATCTGGTTCTGGCACATCCATGCCTTTCGACAATGATTTATCTTTCTTCCCGTGACTTACCGTGGTTAAGAAAGTATCACCACCTCTATTTTCATCTCCATAGGGCATTTCCTCATCATTCTTTCTTGCCAGATTAATAAATGGTTCACAAAGAATAGGATCAAGAAACTTCTCCTCAATATAGATTAGTTTCTTCACTTCGTTCTGATATTCTGCTTCGTTGCGTATTCGGGATCTTTGTAGTTTCTTTCGTCTTCTGAAATTTTATGGTGGTTTGGATCTGGATAATCTTCACAACTTTCACCCTTGTACTCGGTGATCAGAGGATTGATGTCATTTCTCTCGGCATACACATGATAGAAACAATCAATCGGCATACCACCTCTAGACTGAAGATAGATCTTCTCATCATCCCATCGTTTGACGATTACATCCTGATGAGCACCAATTGGTTGTAACTGGACAGAAATGCTATCAATATAAACAAAGTCTTTCCAGTAACTAGGGAGAACAATCACCTTCTCATTTTTTACACGACCTCTGAGATAAACACCAACTTCCGGTCCTTCAACACAGGCATAGCGAAGACGATATCCTTCTCTTGATGGGTGTTTGATGTCAAATGGTTTTGGTCTGGCATCTGCCGATGAAAATCTGGATGCTAATCTTCCCTTGTTGTCACAATCAACTTTTCCGGTGACATAAACATCACCATCAACATACAAACTATCAACTGTCGATCCACCACTAAGTCTTAACGCATTTGGTGTCTGACTATTCCCATCAATTAAAGTATTTCCAACTTGATTTAAGGCATATGGTGTTCCATCATCTCCATTGAGAAACATGTTCCCATTGACCCATACGGAACGGTCTGCGTTACCACAATCCTCATCATCATTGTCAGTTCTATTGACAATCAAAGTGGCACGATTTTTTGCCTCTGCTCCTGGGTCACCAAAAACAACAGGACCC
>Ga0181422_1000494_pt1 | contig 12861 bp, 20 predicted proteins | sample 45SPOviralmetaG_FD_130147 | JGI IMG/M metagenome (GOLD analysis project Ga0181422, IMG submission 130147) | Marine viral communities from the oligotrophic San Pedro Time Series (SPOT) site, San Pedro Channel, CA, USA - 45 SPOT_SRF_2013-07-18 | ecosystem: Environmental > Aquatic > Marine > Strait...
AAAGCAGCGAACTTTTGGTTAGACATAAGATGGGACTTTATCTTCTCCTCACCACCTAACTTATCCATCAATCGTTTCTTGTTAGACCGTATACCGGATAGATGTTCTGACAACACATTGGTGTCTAGCTGAATAGTAGGCTCAGTAAACATACGCAGTGTCTGGTCTATCACTTGTATCTCTGACGAAGGAAACTTGTCAGCCAATCTCTTGAACAATTTATAAGTTAATTCTACGTCTTGTATGCAGTACTCGGCATACTTAGCCAGTTCTTCTGGTGTAAAGTCTGTACGGCGTTTGCCAATAGCGGCGTGTACTTCATCGCCTTTATATCCTAGTTTAAATTTCTTAGACAACTTGTCTAACGACCCCCCTACCGTCATCTGATAGGAAGGTCGTGACATAGATAGAGTGTCTAGCCACAGCCTTGGTTTAATATTGTATAGCCAGCCTAGTATAGCCCCATCAAAAGCTGTGTTGTGAGCTAGTATAGCTTTGTCACTGTAGTCTATAGAGTTCAGATACCCCTCCACATCATCGCCACTATACCAATCAGTAGGGTTATCATTTACTTTTAAACCTACACCTATAACCTCAAACCTAGGGTCACGTATGTAGGCTTCAGTTGTCATCTTACGCAAAGAATAATCTTTGTCGTAATACGTTTCTAAGTCTAAAGTTATTATATCCATTAACCTAGTAACTCCACTAGCTTAGACAGGTGGTGATGGGCTTTCTTAATATCCTCATCACCACCCTTACTATGTTCCCTAGCAAGATAGCCAATAGCTGTAGCCTTGTGGTAACCTCGTAGTTCCTCGGGAGATAACCAACTATCTAGTGCCTCCCAAGGCTGCACACCCATTGATGTGTAGTGAGTACCACCAACTTGTTGCTGGTTGTTTGGCTTATTACAGTTCTTTGGGGGTATAGCTCTCATACTAGAGTACATCCCTCTGTAATAATGACACATATATAAGTGTTTAGTTCATCTGGTATATAACGCACAGAGAACGATACAACATCGCCAACTTTGGCGCGTTTTTTAAGACCTTCTATAGACAGAAGCTCGTCACCTCTTGGGCGTCTGTACATACGTATAGTAGCAGGATCACCATCTTCATAATAAGCCTTTTGTATGACCTTAGTTCCGTTTTGTATGTCATCATAACTAACCGGCATATTAGCTTTAGCAAAAGCTAGCACCGTTTTGTTGGCATCTATGATGCTCTTATCAAGCATCCGTTTAGTAAGTGTTATCTTAGCTGTAGTATCCATAACATTGCTCCATTTTTTATCTTGTCTACCTTTGTTTGTATGGTAGAGTAGTTGTAGAGGTTGGCCGAGGACGCAGTTGGGTCAAAGATATTGTTTTAATCGCTGACCTCTACCACTACCTTTTTCCCTAGACTAAGTGGGGGCGGCACTTACATTAACCTTCACAACTACCTGTGCTTCACAAACTAGCCGCCCCCTTTTTTTTAGTCTTTTAGTATTTTACCTGAGCCGCCACAGTTTCCGCACGAAACCCAGTAACCTACGGGTTCGTATATACCGCCAAACAACTCAAACCTTTCGTACTCAACTTGTCCTACTCTGTCGCTATGTTCGCACTCTGGACAAGCTATAAGCGGTGTAAAGTTCTGGCTGTACCTATCCCATACAGACGTAAACTCCTTAGCATCCGACATATCATACGTCATCAAACACCCCAAATCTCCTACGCAACTCTACACTCTGCTCATTACACACCGTATCTATAGCCTGTGATACAAACATAGTTTTCATATCGCCTTGTGGCGCATACATATGGCGGCGTAAGTGACTATGTATAAACATCATGAACAGTTCAGTAGGGTGTTCGTTATTCTTAATACACCTTGCAAGTGTGTCAAGTTCTTTCTCACCATGAAAGTTTACATACGGCCCAGACGGTTGCTGTTCATTGACAGCCTTGTCAACAAGTTCACTGAACATACCCATCTTAGCTCTTACCCTAACCCCCCGTTTCCATGCTCTGATAGCGTTCCACCATACTTTACGGTTGGCTACGTTTACATGGCCTACGTCACTAGCTTGTGGGTTAAGACACTCTTTGGTTACTAGATTAAACTTGATACCCTCAAAATACTCAGGAGCATCAAGCATCTTATTGTAATTATATGAGTAATCTTCTGGGTCATAGCACCATAGTTTCCACCTACCTGTAGCAAACCTAGACCAAAACACGTTAACCATATTATCTAACGATACAGCTAGTGTAATGGCATTATGTTTCACGAGGTTCTTAGGCATAACAAAGGTCAACACGTTGTCAGAAGTTAGGCTACACAAGTGTTGGCCATGTATGTGTATGTCAAAATACTCCCGTTCTATACCCATACGCTTTAACTTTACATCAGAGCAGGGTTCATAGCGTTTATATAAGCGGCCCATTGAACAGAGCGGCTTACCCTTCAGCTTGTACCTCACACTAGAAAAGTGTGAGGCTGCTGTTTCGTAGCTAGTAATAACAGCCATTAGCGTGTCAACTTTGCCATAGTTACTGCTGCTGTAAGCTGGCTAGTATCAATACCTAGATCATCTTTGGACACAGCTTTAGATCGTGTCACAATCTCCCTGTGTTTACGTTGTTTGTCAGCAGGTACTAAGTCCCACAGTGGGGGCCACGCTTTTAGTGCAGGAGCTAACGTACTGAAGCTGTTGATAACTTTCTGTACGCCTTCCACAAACTCATCACGTTTGACCTCCGCCATATAGAGTTGCTTACACCAAGTGATGTAACGCGCTTTGATACCATCCCACTTGGGATCGTCACTTAGTTTGAAAGAACCATAGCTAGCATCCAAACCATATGGCTTTGTATTAGAACCGAATAACAAGTTGGTGAAATCTATACGAGGGGTGGTGTAGTTATGACAACTTCCAAAAGCCACGTTACCCTCTTGAGGTCCAAAATCAAGAGCTAGAGTTCTACCAGCTTTATCGTAGAAACCCGTCATTGATAGACTACCACGGTCTGAGAAAAAGTCTTTACCCAACTTAGCCATTTTTATACGCTGGTTTTCTGAGTACAAAATTTCGTGTATCTCCTTACCTAAATCGTCTGTAGCAAAAGACATTCTAACCTTGTCGATAGCGGCGTTGTGTAACGCCCTAGCATTTGTTTTGATGTCTTTGTTCAACTGGTCACTGAATCTTACTGTAGCCATGTTACTCTCCTGATATTTCGCGAATCTCTATATCGCCTTGATTGTCTACCTTAATTTCTACTACTTTGTTTGCCACATCTGTCAAAACCTGTAGATAGAACGCACTATCATACTTGGCATCTTCGCACTCCTTACGTGTCAGCCAAATATAAACTAGGTTAGCGACCACTAGGGCCGCTAACAATAATTGTTCTACACTCACATCATCACCACTTCACCGAAGTCAGCTTGATCTGAATGTGTTGACACCCATAGAACTGGGTAGTCTGGTTCGTCACCAAAGTCGTAACAAACCAGATCGGTGAGAACGACACAAGCAACTGGGTCTATGTCGTTGTCGTATATGTAGTCCCATATGGGGCTGAACGCTGTACCGCCTCCACCATGAGACGTAACAGTAACGTCATCATCAGGTTCAAACGTATCCATGTGAGATACCCGACTGTCGAAGTACACTACGTGAAGTTTCTTAGGACGTAGTTCCTCATGAACCTTGATGACTTCAGCAGCAGCTTGGTCTATCTCATCGTCACTAACAGAACCAGAGCAGTCTACAGCAAACACAATGTCACCAAGCTGAACACCTGTAGCTGTAGGTAAGTAAATACCCTGCTGTATAAACCGGCGATTAGGTCTAGCGAAAGTACGCATACCACTGGTAGCTTTCTCAAAGAACCTAAACAACAGTGTTTCCCACGGAACCTTAGCGTTTAGTATAGAACCAACTAGACGCTCCATGTCACCACTGAGTTTACCACACATCTTAGCAGCTTGTGCAGCTTGCGCTATCTTGATACGCCACTCAGCTTGCTCTTGTGCCTGTTCAGCAGGGCTACCATCTGGTGCTTCTATATCGTCACCGATACCACCCTGTGTAAACCGCCAAGTACCACCCTTTGGTTGGGGCGGTAACAAGTTATAGATACTGTCAGTGTTGCCATCACCAGCATTGTAGAGGTCTGCATCTAGTATACCGCCCTCAATAAACTCACCGATACCCTCGTTAGTAAGTATCTGGTTGATCACAATGTCACCAGCTATGTTCCACAACTGTGGATCACGGCCCATGAGACGCCATATATGCTCCAGCATAGGGTGGAAACACTCATGAGCTACTAGAAACGTAACCTGAGCATCACGTAAACCGCCAAGAAAGTCAGGGTTGTACTTGATATGTTTGCCGTTAGTACATGCTGTTAGTATGGTGCTGTCAAATAGGGTTGGCATATTCAACGCTATAGCACCGAAGAAAGGATGATCTAAGATCAGGCTAGTCTTGGCCTTAGATATTTTGTCGATTAGCACCTGCTTTTCGGCAGGTGATAAAGTTCTACTGTGGAAGTCCACAATGGGTACGATTGAAGTCATACAATTATCCTCCTTGTATGGGTTATGATGGTTCCATAAACGCTGCCATCTGAGCAACAATATCAGATGCAGCTTGACCACGATCCTTACGAAAGACAGGATCATTACGGAAGTGATCGGGGTGGTAACCTGTAAGAGTACGCTCAACTTGTTGTCTCATGTCCTCTAGATTGGGATCATCAGCAAAGTTAAGACGCGGTAGTATAGAACAAAGTTCTGTCAACAACTCAATGGTACTGTTGTTGAACACAGCAGCGGGATCATTGAGCTTGTCAGCAAACCTTTTAGTACGATCATACAGACGCTGCCATACTTCTGTCATAGCAACCTGTGCAGCATCAGTGACTTCTTGTGTTACACTGTCACGTATAGCCTGTTCTTCTTCATCAGACATATCGTTGTAACGAAAGTCTTCAGCAGGCAAACTACTAGTACGCATATTCATATAGAACGATGCTTCTAGGTTCTCTTGTGTAGGGTAGTCAGCAGCATTGAACCCCTTACCCAATGACACACTAGCAGCATGAACCATGTCAGAATAACTATCTGAAAACTTAGCAGCCATACCTAGAAACTTATGTCTGTCTTGTTTGAAGTCAGACACAAAGTCCATGTAGTTTCTAGTAGGTAAGATGTACGTACCTTTAATCCCCCAAGGTAACGTGTTGGTGTAGAACTTACTACGGATAGAGTTCTTCAGTGTAGTAATCTGTTTAAGCAAGTCTGCATTTGGTAGCAGTGATTTATAACCACGGATACTACCATCAACAGCACCGGCATCAGCTGTAAGTTTACTACTGATCGCTCTGTCTAGTCGTGTAAGTGTCGGAACACCTATTGATAACTGTACAAGGACAGCTTTGTTGGTTAGCTTCACCATATTTATATACTCCACTTGGTTTGTCTCATCAGCACAGTAGTAACCAACTACTGTGGACAGGGCAGATAACCGCCCTGTTTCGACAATGTTTACAGATACTTACCGGCATACCAGCTTGCTGCTACTAACACAGCAACCAGTACGACAAGCACAGCTTTACGAGGGATACAGATAACGTAGTTATCATCTGCCACTGGTGTAGCGTCTGGCTCTTGGATAGTGTCTACCCAATCATCAGACAGCTTGGTGTTTATAGCGTGGTCAGATGCCTCGTTGTATCGTTTAATACGAGTACCTTGCTCATACCGCCTCATAACCTTACTGTGACGAACCGATACAGCCTTGGCGGTACGACCTAGTATCTCACCGATGTCAGCATCAGTGAAACCATCACGTTTCATAGACATCATAGTGTCTATGTCTTTGTCCCGCCATAATGTACAAGCGTGTTGTAGTTTATTCATAGTTTCTTTCCTCCACTATGGTTGATTAGAATAACACTGATTGGTTACCGATAGACCAATCTCTGAACGCCTCAGTATCGGCACACTCAGGATCACGGCGTAACACCGTACTGACACAGAGTACTGAGAACTCAGCTGGTAAACGCTCCAAGTACAGGCATAGATTACCCATGTTCTTAGGCGTAGCACGTTGAGCTAAAGCACCGGACATAGCATACAACGTAGCAGCATCTTCCGGCACATCAGCAGTCTTAGGATTGAGTAACGTGTTGTCAGGGTTTGGCAGCTTACGAAAGATCCTCATAAAGCCAACAAACTCAGCAGCAGCACCCTCACCAATAGCACCCTTGAAACATTCGTACTCAGCTTCTGATGACACAACACCAAGTACTGCACTTACACCCTCCATCCATGACCGTGGTGTAGGGTTACCACCCTCACGTTGTGGGTTGTAGTCATGCAACAAGTTAGGACGGAAACCAATGAAGCTAACAACCTCGGTACGAGCACCGTTGTCGAGGGCATATCTACGCCAATCATCTAGATGCGTCTCTAGCTCTAGCTCAGTCTCACGATTAGCCAAGTGACCAAGTACTTTGTTAGCACCGGCTCTGTCCTGTTTACGATTGCCAGTACTGATAACCTGCCAACCATCGGCCATAGGTACACCATGAACTTCACGTTCTTGGATCAGGTTAGCTAGGGCTTTCTGTAGATCGTTGTCAGCTTGGTTCCTGTCATCAAACAACAGTATACCACCAGTACCATCGTCATACTTGGAACCCTTAGACGGGAACCACTCCGGTAGTTTGTACTTGAACGTGGTGTCAGTAGATGATGACATGTCGGGTACACCGAAGTCTTCTACTGGGATGGTAGGTAGATGGCGTTGTATAAAGTGACAACCAATCTCTTTGGCAGTCTGCTGTATACATTGTGTCTTACCACCTCCGGGTGCACCGACTACAGCTACAGGTCTTTTAATCTCCCATAACCTAGCTACGGTGTCTTTCAACAGTGATGCTCTCATTACTTAGTCTCCTGATATAATCTGTGGTCTGGTGCTTTAGTAACCACGGCTTTGTGGGCCTTCTTACCAAAACTAAATGCCATACCCTCAGTAATCCTGTTACGAACAACCTTGGCATCCATCTTGTTATCGAAGTAGATAGGTTCACCATTGTCTGTAGTAACAAGCTCTCCGTATGCCATCCTCCTGATAGCAAACAGTCTTAGTTTATCCATGTAGTCAGTCTCCTTGTGGTTAGTCTCATCAGTGTGCTGATAACCAATCAACACAGACAGGGCTGTTAACCCTGTTTCGACTATGCAATGTCAGTAAGCTGTTGCTGAATGTCTCTCATAGCAGCAGTGTGCATCTTACGTTGAGTGTGATAACGTGGAGAACAGTACTCACACTTACAACGATGCATATTGTAACCAAGTCTAGCAGCATCCTTGCTAGTAGATAACTTAGCAGGAACTCTACTATCCCCAAACCCAGACCATCTCTGGTCCAACAACTTACGAGCTTTGTTAATAAGCCTAAACTTATTAGCTCTACGAAATGCTCTGTTTCTCATATAGTGATCCTCTCTTTCACTAGGTTGTGGTAACCGTTGGTAAACAAGTAGTTTATACGGTCATTGTCTAGCCAAGTTACGTCTTCATACAGACCCCCATTACACCAGTGACGAGGCATAGACTGAGTACTGTGTTTGCTAGTAGTCCGACTGTACCTAGTAGAGTTGCCGAACCAAGTGTTAGATGTCTTATCAAATATGTAGAGAGGCCAGTGATCGTATGACCAGACTACATACTGTCTCTTGGAGTGGTAGTAGTCCCCTTTCAGGGAACCACTGTGGTTTGTAAAAGGTTGCAACTTATCGACATAACGATGACAACCTTGACCAGATGTCTTAACCTGTTTCATTTGTCCTCCTTGATAGTCCAATACCAGTTGTGTGGTATGATGAGGTCAGCATCTTTAAGGGCTGATCTACAGGCAGCAGTGCTGTAGTAACCTTTCCATTCGTTCTGTACGTCACCGTTACTGGTGGTGAATACGATCTTAAACATGGTAGGTGACTGAGCTTGATATACTACATCAGCTTTAACCTCACTCCACATACCGTCTGTCTCCCAATCAGGGAGGTCATCATCTTCATAACCGAAGAACTTAGCAGCATCTTTCAGCTGTTGTGGTGTAAGGCTCATTATATATCCACCGTTGTAAAACCATGATTGTTGTACTGAACGACGAACTTGTCATAGCCATGCTGTCGTAGTGTCGATCTGTCAGCAACGCTAACTACTGAACCCTCAAAACAACTCATAGGGTCAGTAACTAGCAGGTCATGACCAGCAACGATGTCGTATATAGCGTCAGCTACATTGAGATAAGTACGTAACCGAGTTCTAACGGCCAGTGTCTTAGTAGCAATCTCTTCGTTGTAAAACTCTTCTTGTAGGTCAGCTAGTGACCGCCATGTAGTCTGTTTCATAGGATGTCCTCCACAGATTATGTTAAGTTGGATAACAACCAGCTAGTAACTACTGTTTAGTATTTGTTAGTAGTACTTCGTTGGCCGTCCAGCTTTGTCCCACATCTAGGCCAGAATGTCAAATTAGGGGAGGGTATAAAATCAATGAAGGAGTACACGGATAGGGGTTAGTAGTGTCAAGTATATATGTAAAGTTATGAGGGGTAGGTAAGTAGGTAGTTTAGGTTAGGTAAATAGATAGTAAAATAGATAGTGTAAGCTACTGAATAGGCTAAGAAAAATGGACAACTATATAGAATAGGTATTTTTTTTTATTAATATGGCTACCCTGTAGCGTACCTAAAACTTTACATGTCAAGTTATATATCCTCATGAGGAAAGGGTATTATTAAAAAAACTTACCTAATCTACCTAATATATATAGTTGACATGCTTTCTATGGCAATATTGTACAATAAAAACAACAAACTTTACATGGTTTTGTGTCAAGTTATAAAACCCCCCTAAAAATAGATAGTATGTATAATCTATATAGTTGGATATATACTATACAATTTGTAAAGTTGTACTATAAACCTTAGATTATGGCGTAGTATAGACCCCTTACAAGGGCAGTATTGGTATCGTACTGTAGCGGAGCTATAAACCCCCGACGAATGGCGAGTACTATACGAGCAGAGACATACCTATAAGCTTGAAAGCTAGTAGACGCAGGCAGCAGACACAAAGAAACCCGCCAGATTGCTCCAGCGGGTGTCGTTTTATTTGTCGCAGTACATCCCAATCAATGTACCTATTATTGCTCCTACGAGCACTGGCGCGATTGGCCAGACATTCATTAGGAACTCAATCATATTAAGACTATGATTGTAATTAGAAGCACAAATGCTAAGGTTGCTCGTATTTCACCCTTCATAATTTCCTCCTTGGGTTAGTGTTAGGGCGACTTGCGCCGCCCTAAGCTTTAGTAGTCTTTCAGTTCAGTATACTGGCTGAGATCCTCTATTAGATGAAAGCGAAGCGGCTCGTTCAGCTTCACATTCAATGTGTATCCCTCGCCGTAGCCAGAACCTGAAGTCCACGGTATATCTTTGGCGGACTTCGTTTCTTCCCATGCAGAGTAACTGTCGCCAGAACAACCCGCTGCTTTTATTTTCATAGTGTCCTCCTTCAGGTTAGTGTTAGGGCGACTTGCGCCGCCCTAACTGTCTGCTTAGAGTTCGCGGAGGTTAGACACTTTCCGCGATGTCCGTGCTGCTCCGTCACCCTTGATCATACGGATCTTGGGCTGGGGGAAGGGGCGCTTTACGTACGCCAGAACTATTTCGTCGCTTTCTTTCACCAACTTGGCGAATTTGGCCGATGAAACAGTTTCGCCCTTGTCCACTGTGGTGGCGAAATCGCCGTCGATCCACAACTTCCACCCGTCGACACGAACCTTCGCTTTCACAATCGACGCAACCGCGTCATCCAGCGTTTCGGCGGTGTACTTGCCGCCTTGTGCAGCTTTGATCGTAAAGATCCCGCTACCTTCTTTCGTTTCGACGATCTTGAACGATCCTTCCCAGCTCGGGGTAGTGATTGAATTAGCCATAAGCTAACTCCTTTCTAGATACGCCAGACCGTGGCGCTCTCGGCGTCCGCCGATCTAGCTAGGATGTCCGAACAGGGACTTCAGGTATTAGTCGGTATTTCCTCGGCGTCTGTTCCCGCCGCTTCGACAATTATCTTTTCCCATAACTAGGCCAGAATGTCAAGTTATGGGCTTTTGCCCTGCTAATCCGCTGCAGCTGTCACCATGCCGTCACCGTGCTGGCCATGGTCGATAGAGGGGGGAGGGGGGGTACATGGACTACGGATTTCGCATAGCCCCCTTATTATAGTAATCCTCACACTGCACAGGCCCAAAAAAGGACCGTGTCAAGTTTGTCAAGTTAGCTCCGTAATCTATTGACTGCTAATCGTGGCCATGTATATCTACAAAAAACGAGGTGCTTTATGGACAACCTTCCCCTGTACCACACCAAATGGTCTGACCGATTAGCCTTTGACATAGCCTTAATGTTGGAAGGCAGCGGTGAAACCGTAGACGAGATTAAAGACCGCCATCATATTACAGCCCATGATCTGACTGCGTTTAACGCAGACCCTATTTTTACAAAACGTGTAGACGCTTACCGGACAGAAGTTACTGAAAAAGGGCTTACGTTTAAACTAAAAGCCCGTGCTCAGGCCGAAGAACTACTTACAACATCGTGGCTTTTGATTCACAACCCTGATGTATCTGCAGCTGTTAAGGCTGATCTTATAAAATCCACGGTTAAGTGGGCTGGGCTTGAGACTAGGAGCGATGACAGTGATGGCCCTACTGGCGGCGTTAAGATTACCATTAACCTAGGCGGTGAAGACAAGACCATGACCGTTGAGCCGGACATTGTGGAGGATGCCCAGATTGCCACTTGACATAGACTACACACCCCCAGCTACGGGGCGTACTTTTATGAGTTCGGATGCTAAGATGCGGGTTCTTATGGGTCCGGTTGGCTCAGGCAAATCCGTTACTTGTTGCTTTGAGGTTGTCCGCAGGGCGTCTGCACAGAAACCGGACGCTACTGGCAAACGGCGAACTCGTGCTGCTGTGGTCCGTGAGACAGCACGGCAGTTACAGGATACGGTTATTAAAACATTTTTGGATTGGTTCCCGCCGGGAGTATGTGGTCGGTACATGCGGACAACTAAGACATATTTTTTTGAGGTGGGAGACGTTGAGTGCGAGATAATGTTCCGCGCGTTAGACGATGCCGACGATGTAGCTAACCTTAACTCGCTAGAGCTTTCGTTTGCGTGGTTTAACGAGTGCCGTGACATACACCCTGACATAATGGACGCTATGTCTAAACGCATTGGGCGTTTTCCTAGTTCCAAGGACGGTGGCCCGACTTGGCACGGGATGTGGGGTGACACTAACCCGCCAACTATGGACACTTGGTGGTACTATCAGATGGAGGGGCTAAGTCCTAAAGACGGAGTAAGTCCTAACGACAATGGTTGGGCTGTGTTTAAGCAACCTAGTGGTCGTAGTGCGTTTGCTGAAAACGTGGAGAATTTACCGGATGAATATTACGACACGCAGGGTCGCAGCGAAGAGTATATTCGGGTGTTTATTGACGGAGAGTACGGTCTAAGTTCGGCAGGACAGCCTGTGTATAAGTACTTCCGACCAGATTACCACATGGCAAACAAACCCCTTAACATAATTAACAACGGCATACGGCCTGTTATTGTGGGCATGGACTTAGGGTTGACACCTGCTGCTGTGGTGGGTCAGCTTGACCCTAGAGGCCGGACAATTATTCACGATGAGGCTGTTAGTTTTGATATGGGGGTGCAGAGGTTTGTACGCACTGTTCTTAAACCGTTACTTTATGAGCGTTTTGCTGGTGTGCCTGTGCTTGTTGTAGTTGACCCCGCTGGTGTACAACGGGCGCAGACTGATGAACGCAGTGCCGTCGATATAATTAAAGCCGAAGGGCTTAGGGTTATAGCAGCTAAAACTAACAACGTAAGTGCGAGGATCAGCGCGGTTGATAATTTTCTTATGCGTCAAGTTGATGGTGACAGCGCGTTTGTTGTTGACCCTAGGTGTACACAGCTTAAAGCCGCAATGATGGGTGGCTATAGGTTCCACCACAAGAATGGGACTATCGACAAAAACAAACACAGCCATGTAGCTGAAGCTCTGCAATATTTTATGCTGCATATAACAGCTGCAGATGGAGGGGCTTTACTGACGCAACGTCGAGAAATAAAAAAAGTAGCCGCAGGTGGCTGGACTTGACATATGTAAAACAATCTGATAGCGGAGAAATTACACTGCTCCCTGATGATTGTATTCATTAGTTCTCCTACTAGCCCACCGGTTTTTCCTCCACTGCCGGTGGGCTTTTTCTTTACTTGTTTAAAAATTTTATGCGTGTATATACTTGCCCATATTCACAGGAGGTACACATGCCCGAAAATAGACCAATGGATTATCGTAAGCCATCTACAAGGACATTTATAACTAGAGGCGGAAAAGATACCGAAGTCAGAGCCGCTGCGATTGCCGCAGCCGCAGACTTAAAGCGTGTTGCGAACAATAAAAAAGGCATGTTATCTAATGATCCTGTCCAACAAAGTTTAAAACGTCTTAGCGATAGGGCGTATAAACAGGCATATGAAACCAAAGGCGGCGGCGGTAAATAAATATGGTAGGACTTTCTGTATTACGTGTTGTTAGTAACGACCAGATGGTACGTGATGAGGAAGCTGCTTCTAATCGTGCTCTTGAAGACCGTCAAAACACAGAGTTAATTTTAGGACTTACTTCTTACCTAAGACAATGTTGGGATGCAGCACGTATTGCTAAAAAACCCATCGAAGACATAATGCTG
>Ga0181422_1000495_pt1 | contig 12842 bp, 6 predicted proteins | sample 45SPOviralmetaG_FD_130147 | JGI IMG/M metagenome (GOLD analysis project Ga0181422, IMG submission 130147) | Marine viral communities from the oligotrophic San Pedro Time Series (SPOT) site, San Pedro Channel, CA, USA - 45 SPOT_SRF_2013-07-18 | ecosystem: Environmental > Aquatic > Marine > Strait...
AACAATACAGATGTAGGATTAACAGTAACTGGTTCTACAAGTATAACAGGTTCATTATCTGTAACAGGTAATACTAAATTAGGTAATGCACAAACAGATACAACTACAATTACAGGATCTTTACTTACTACTGGATCTAATGTGTTTAATGGAGTTACAAATTTTATTGGTAAAAGTGGAGATGGATTTGATTTTGATATCAAAATAGGCGGACCTGAATCAGTAAAGGGTATGCATTTCGATAATTTAGAAAGTGGCAAAAATATCGGAATTACTTTTGATAGTGTTGCTAGTCCAGGCAATTTTGTAGGAGGTCTTTTTCATAGAGACTCTGGTGGATCTGATTCAATGAAATTATTAATGCATGATAGAAGAGGAAATCAGGATATGGTAGTCATAACTGGTAGAAATGAAACTAATATTATAGGTAATAAGTTAACTGTAGGAACAAATAGTGCAGATAATGATAATACATTATCTGTAGCAGGTAATATTAAAGCATTAACAGGTATCACATCATCAAACTTAACAAACGATAACCTACTAGTTGCAGGAGCTGCAGGAGAAATTGAATCAAGTGGTATAACATTTAATGGTTCGGCCTTAGATTTAGGTTCAAGCAATATAACAACTACAGGTAATGGTACATTTGGTGGAGACGTAACAATCAGTGGAGATTTAGCAGTAGCTGGAACAGCTTCATTCACACACGCTTCAAACTTAGATGTAGCAGATAAATATATTTTATTAAATTCAGGATCTTCAGGAAACTCAGATTCAGGTGGTATTGTAATACAAGGCCCAGGTCAAGATATAGGTGATTTATTCGGATATAGATCAGGTTCAGCTAAAACAAACACTCAACAAAGATGGGGAATTGCTTCAGGATTTGATGCAAAAACATCAGCAGATTTCACACCAAGTGCTTTCATGGCAGCAGTAGTAGTAGGTACAAATAATGACCCAGCAGTAGCAGGTGCAGATTATGCACAAGCTGGAAACATGTACATAGATACAGATGCAGGATATGATGGAATTTGGATATATTCTTAAAAATTAAAATAATAATACAAACTACAAGGGCTGTCTTTAATTAGTCAGCCCTTTTTTAAAATAAACGTTATGGCTCTAATAGATAAATTAAGATCAAACCAAAAAAAACAACAACCTATCACAACCAACAATCCTATACTTTCTTCTAAAGATAATTTGGATATTGAAGAAATTACTCTTATATTAGGTTTAGTAAAAAATACAACATTTAAAGGAGAAAACATAGAAACTCTCTATAATTTGATAGTAAAATTACAAAACCAATATATAAAATTAGAAAATGTTTAATCTAGAAGAACTAAGTATATTTAGAGAATCACTTAACGTAATAACAATTAAAGGTTCTGAGGCAAAAATTATATCAAATTTACAAGCCAAAGTTGAAAACCACATAACAAAAATAAAAGAAGGTCCTTCCATTCCTTCACAAAAAGAAATTAAAAAGTAAGTATATAATACAAAACTATTGTATATTTATTATGGAATTGTTGGCCTAAATAGGAAGTGGGCTCATATAGAGTAACCAACCGCAATAAAAAGTAGTATGCCGAATTGGAAAAAAGTCATTGTATCCGGTAGTGATGCCGTTTTAAACAGTATAAAAGTCACAACTAATATTACAGCCTCTAATATTAGTGCTAGCGGTAACCTTTTCGCAAATATCACAGACAATTCATCAACTTCATTCAAAACAGTTGTAGTAGACCCATCAACAGGACAATTATATAGAACAGGTTCATATGGTGGTGGAGGAGGAGGAGGAACTGGAAATGGTTTTCCATTTGAAGGAGACGCTTTAATAACAGGTTCATTAGTAATATCCCAATCATACACAGCAGGAGACACAGATTCAACAGCATTAAGATTAATAGGATCAGGTTCAGTAAGCCAATCAGGAATATTTGAAGTAGAAGGATCAGCAGGCCCTCTATTTTCAGTTCAAGACGGATTAGATGGTGTTTTAATGGAAGTAAACAACATCACAGGTTTACCATTATTTCAAGTATCATCTTCTAATGAAGTATTCATAAATAGAGGTAACTTAACATCTGGTGTTACCACGGCTACAGCTTCATTTGCACATTTTACAGGATCATTCCAAGGTGACGGTTCACAATTAACAAATTTACCAGCATCAGATCCTTTCCCATTCACAGGAGATGCTCAAATAACAGGATCATTAATAGTATCAAGTTCAGATATTACTTCTATAGGCGATATAACAGCATCTAATGAAATGTTGGTTGGTAGTACATTAAATGTAGGTAAAAGTCCATATCATGGACACTATAAAGGAAATATTAATGTTTACAATAGTAATGGTACTGGTAAAGCTGTCATAATTAAACAAAATGCTGCTAGTGTACAAAATGTAGGTAATATCACAATAGGTTCTGGCACTGATGCAACATTTTTAACATATAGTAATTTTTATAAAAGTTTTATAGGGGGATCATTATCTATAAACACAGGAAATACTGTAACAAACTCATTTACCTCAAAAGGAGCATCTGCATTATATGTTGGAGGAAATACTGAAATATCAGGATCTGTTAGTATATCAGGATCAGGAGGATTAACAGTAGAATCATCAGGTTCAAATGTATTCGAAGTAATAGGATCTCAAGGTACATTATTCTCAGTATCAGATAATCTAACCCAAGGATCATTATTTGCAGTAAAAGACATCAATGGATTCCCATTACTAGATGTTACAAGAAACACTAGTTCGGCAGACATAGTAACAATAGGACAATCAAATTTAATATTAGACTCAGGTTCATTACAAACCACAGGATCTATAAATGTTACAGGATCTGTAAATTTATCAGACGGCACAAAATTAAACTTAGGTAATAGTGGAGATCTACAAATTTACCATAATGGTAGTAACAGTTACATAGACGAAACAGGTACAGGAACATTATTTTATAGAGGTGGTACTCAAACATTTCAAAATGCTGCAGGTACTAAAACTATGTTAACCTTAAATGCAGCATCATCTGTAGATTTAAGATTTGACAATTCAACAAAACTATCAACAACAAATACAGGTATTAATATAACTGGAGAAATAACATCATCAGGTAATATATCATCAAGTGGAAAATTTATAGGAACCACGGGTTTATTTGAACGCGTTGAATTAGGAAAAAGTGGTACATTAAACGGATCAATAAAATTTAATACTTTACATGGACCATCCTATGAGTTAATAGCTAACAATAATTCACTTAGAGTAACTGGAACAACAGGCGCCCCGGATCAAGGTTTTGTATTAGATTCACAAGTAGAAAATTTATCTTTAGTAGGTGGAGGTTCTATTTTTGTACAAAGAGGTACTACTACAGGAAGTTCGAATGGTGGTGGGTTACATGTTGAAGCACAAGGATTTAATCAAAGTAATGGTAAAAAAGGTATTTTTTCAACAGATGCAACAGGACCTTATATTGGAAACAGTAGTTATGGGGGAACAGGTACCCATGGAACCTTTAGGATAATAAATGGTTTAAGTTCAGATAATGATGCAGACTCAGGATCATTCACATCAGCTGAATTTGGGGATTATATTAAATTTAATTTACCTATAACGGCATCAGGAAATATTTCTTCAAGTGCAACCTCAACAGCATCATTTGGTCACTTTTTAGGTGATGGTTCACAATTAACAAATTTACCCGCAGCAACAGCAGGATCAACAGCAGGCAGAGTAGTATTTACAACCACAAATGGTGAATTAACCACAGATTCAGGATTTGAATATAATTCCACAACAGACCAATTAAAAGTTCATAGTTTAGATGTAGTTCATTTAACATCATCTTTCATAACAGCATCTACAGTTCAAACTTCAGGTTCAAACATATTTGGAGATGACACTACAGATATTCAAACACTAATAGGTACTACCAAAATGTCAGGTAGTGCAGAAGTTACAGGTTCTTTAACAGTAACAGGAGCAATAACATCAACAAATGCTACATCAAACTTATCAGGCTCATTCTCAGGTTCATTTCAAGGTGATGGTACTAACTTAAATCTAGCCAACAACACCACAATATCTACGGGGACTAACTTAACGCAATCAATATTTGTAACACAAAATGGAGATGATACAACAGGTACAATTGGTAACATGTCTAAACCATTTGCTACATTAGAATCAGCATCACAAGCAGCAACAACAGGATCAACAATATTTGTATACCCAGGAACATATACATTAGGAACAGATAATTTAGCTCGAGAAGGGGTTGATTATTATTTTTACCCTAACACAACCGTTAATCAATCAAACTCTACTAATATTTTTGATCAAAATGGGTTTAATTTAGCTTGTAATATTTATGGTTCTGCAAATTTCAACATAACTTCTACAGGTGGATTAGTATATTTTGGGACAACTAATGGTTTTAGAGACTATGATTTTACATTCCAAGCTCAAGATATAAATTATTCCACGGGTACTGCATTTTCAGGTATGCCTAAATCTAATAGAATATTTTCAATAGATATTCGTCATTCTTCAGGTTCAGGCCGGTTTTACCATGCACCTGGAAATACATTAGGAAGTGGTAGAATAGATATAAAAGCTGATACTATTGAATCTGGAAATAATAATGTATTTAATACTCAAGGAGGAATTAATTCTATTAGAATAAAAGCTAATAGAATATATACACCAAATGCTGTATCAATTCGTACCTATAATTCTAGTTTAGATGCAGATGTACAATATGCAGTAGGAGATACTTATGGATATTCTTTCACATCTACCCATGGAGGAACTAATAATATTAGAGGGTATACAAATGGTATAAATCATGCTAATCCTTCTAAAACTGTTTTTAATGGTATTGTTGGAAAACTAGATATAAGTAATGGAGAATTTCATGGAGGAGTTGCTAATAATGGTACTATAACAGGAGGAGAATCAAGTTTTAAATGGCACACTACTTATACAGATACATTTTCTATTTCTGGTGGTGTAACATCTATTGAATTAGCAGATTCATCTCAATACATGGGACAATTATCAGTTTCAGGAACTGCTAAAGTTATAGTTACTGGATATAAACAAGGAGCTAATAGTAATTATAGGTATTCTATATCAGGAGGGGAATTAATATATAAAGCTCATACACTTTACCCATACAATGATAATGGTGCTAATTATGCTTTTGATTTAAGTGGAGGCTTATTAAGAATGCAAGGATATATAAAAAACCAATTAACAGACTCAGATGCCCAACCCCAACAATCAGCATGTATCAGATATCGTGGAGGTGAGCTAATATTAGACGGAGCAACTTTAATAGCTTCTTCAAGTGTAGCCCCTGCAATATGGGTTACAGATCAAGATAGAGAAGTTAAAATATACTCAGGTGGGGTTAATACAAATAAAACAGGTAGTATGGGACTATTAGCAGCCAGTAGTTCATTTGGAAGTGGAGGATATGCTTTAACAAATCCTTTAGGTGGAATGATAATAGAAGACGCAAGCGTTGAATAAAATTAATATTTATATAAAATGGCAATATTAAAATTAGGTAATAACAACTCAGCATTTTCAGGCTCATTCTCTGGTTCATTTCAAGGTAATGGCTCACAGCTAACAAATTTACCTATTACAGACCCATTTCCCCTTAATGGAAATGCTACTATAACTGGTAGTTTAACAGTATCATCTTCATTTGCAGATTTTTCAGGACTTACAGATATTAAAACAAGAAAATTTGCAATTACTTCAGACCATGTTTCAGGTCAGACAGTAACATCAGCTTCATTTTATGATTCTTTTGTAGAAGCCTTAGATGCCTCTGTAGATGGAGATACACTTCATGTATTTTCTAATGATTCTTCTTCAGTTACTAATGATATATTTGAAGAAAAAAATATTACTATTGTAGGTAATGGTTTTCATTTTGATATAGTAGGTGCAGGAACTAATAACCATAGATGGACTTTTACTAGTTGTTCTATAGATGTATATGATTTTGAATTTAGAAGAACACCTACCTCAAATTTAAGTAATTTTGATACTAGTGTATGGGAAATAAAAGGGCCTTCCAACTGGCATTTCTATAATTCAGGTTTTGCTGCTACTAAAAATGCCCATGCCCTTATGATTGAAGGGGATAATATAAACATAGATGGGGTTTACGCAAGACTTACTGATTCTACATCTTATTTAACTTATGCTGTTTATAAAGATACTACTACTAATGATTTTACATTAGAAAATTTTGATATACATTCTGAAGCTGGTGGTATATTTGCACAGGGTGATAGAGTAAAAATTGAAAATGGTAATATTGATTATTCTACCACAATTGATAGAAGTAACGCTATTACTATAACGGGCCATACAGGATCTATTAGTAATGTTAACATACTAGGAAATGATGATAATTCTCAAAATGTAGCATTAAGAATTGACCCAACAACAGGGGCAAATAGTCGAGGCATAACATTTATCGAAAATGTTAATATTAGATCAGGTGAAATAACTGTACAAAATGATGCTCATGTTATAATAGGGGATTGTAAAGTATTTAATATTCAACAAAGATCAGATTGCTTATATTTTGCTGGAACAGGATCTATTACAAATTGTAATATTGAGTATGATGAAAGAATGGGAGGTTATACTAGTGGTGCAGCTGGAATAAAATTACACACTAGTCAAGAGGTTAGAATAAGTAACTGCCATGTGTTTGGTTATCAATTTGGCTTAGAAAATACTTATCCCGAAAATATTATAACAGTTTATGATTCCTATTTTGAAACAGGACTTTCTTACTCAGGTAATGGTAAAGCTATATATGGTCTTGATACTAAAACAGCAACTATTGTAGGTTGTCAAGGGGTTATAAATATTTCCACTGGTCAGGGATTTGGTTTAGATTTACAAACTACAGGTAGTGGAAAAATACACATACTTAACAGTGATTTTATAAATAAAGGCTCTGCTTCATCTTATGGACAATGTTTTAAATTAATAGGTAGCTCTGCAAATAATGAAATATATGTAAGTGATGTAAATGTTATAATAGATGCACCAAATAATAATACTGCTACTTCTGCAGCTTTAAGTATATCGGGAGTTACAGGTAGTTATTTTAATAATTTATATATAGAAGGGTATAAAGCAGGAACAATAAATGCTATTAGTTCAAGTATTGTAAATTCAACATTCTATCAGAAAAAAATCTCTTCAACTGCTACAGCATGGGTATTAAATGCAGCTGGAAATGAAAATTTATATTCTAATTGTATTTTTGAAGTAGATCCTGAATTTGATGCTTATTCACAAGATTTTCTTGTTACAACATATAATACACAAAGATACCATAATTCAACTTTTAAAGGAGGGAAAGATCCAAATTATATAGCTATAACTGGAAATGGGGCAGCTAATGTAGAATTAATAGGAAATAGATTTATAAATGTTCCTTATGCAAATATAACAGCTTCTAATGTAACAGACATTACAACAGGTTACATAGATGGAAGAGGAAATTGGCATAAATCACAAGTTACATCTTCATTTGATCATATAGAAGCTACAAGTTTTAAAGGTAATGGCTCACAGCTAACAAATTTACCTATTACAGACCCATTCCCACATACAGCATCCTCAGCAGCAATCATATCAAGATCAATAGCTTCTGGAGACACAGACTCAACAACATTAAGATTAATAGGATCAGGTTCAATTTCATCCTCAGGAATATTTGAAATAGAAGGATCAGCAGGTCCTTTATTTTCGGTACAAGATGGGTTAGATGGTGTTTTAATGGAGGTAAATAATATTACAGGTTTGCCCCTATTTCAAGTATCATCTTCAAATGAAGTTTTCATAAATAGAGGAAATCTTACTTCAGGTACTACTACGGCTACTGCTTCATTTGCACATTTTACAGGATCATTTAAAGGTGACGGTTCACAATTAACAGGAGTAGACGCGTTCCCATTCACAGGAGATGCCCAAATAACAGGATCATTAATAATATCAGGGTCATCTTTAAATTTAATTTCTGGTTCCTTTAGAGTAGTATCTCCTACTAGAGGCACCATGTTTAATATAGATGATAATACTTTTACATTAGGTCCAGGTGCATCAGCAGGAGGAGGTTATACAGCCGTTGCTATTGGTCATAACGCCAGTACTGGAAATAATTATAGTGTATCAATAGGATCCGGTGCTACTACAAATGCTAATACCTATGCAGTAGCTATAGGAGGTGCATCTGTTAGTGCTAATGGAATGGGAGGTATTGCAATTGGTGGTAATGGTACCTTTGCCGGAAGCTATGGTGTATCAATGGGATATCAAGCTAGCGGAACAGGAAATTATTCTATTAATTTAGGTAGAAGTAGTAGAAGTACAGGCGCTAATTCCGTTACAATTAACACATCTGGAGATACTATAGCAGCACCATCCAACTCAAGAGCATTTAATTTATATTTAACGGATGGAACCGGCAATCCTGATTTTGTAATATCAGCAAGTAATGAATCTAAATTATCAGGCTCATCTTTTACAATAGAAAAATCAGGTTCAAAAGTATTCGAAGTAATAGGATCAGAAGGCACATTATTCTCAGTATCAGATAATTTAACAACAGGATCATTATTTGCAGTAAAAGACATCAATGGATTCCCATTACTAGATGTTACAGCAAATTCTACAACACCAGATACAGTAACAGTAGGACAATCAAATTTAATATTAGACTCAGGTTCATTACAAGTAACAGGATCAACTGGAATATCAGGATCTTTACAGATACAAGGTATAGCAGATGTTTCAGCTTCAATTGCAGCAGCATCAACCCCTACACCAGCATTTCCATTCACAGGAGATGCTCAAATAACAGGATCATTAAAAATAACAGGATCATTTGAAGCCCAAAGTGGAACATCTTTACTACATTTTGAAACTGGAGCATCAACAGGCAGTGCAGATGGCAAATTATCCATTACATCTACTGGTGGATCTGCAAACATATCTTTACACCGAACAGATGGAAAACAAGCAGCCTTATTAGCAGGAACCAATAGTGTTGGAATTCACTATGATGAAACTGGAAAATTTGCAATAGGTCCAGCTAATAATCCTGCAACAGCTTCAGCATTTACAACACCTACATCATTTGTTATGGATTCTTCTGGTAGAGTAGGTATCAATACCAGTACTCCAAATGCAAGACTTGCAGTAGTAGGTAAAATTAAAACTTCTGTAGGATTAGAAAGTGGAGCATATATAACTGCTAGTTCTTATATAAAAGCAGGCAGTTATATCCAAACAGATTCTCACATAACAGCATCAGGCAATATAAGTGCAAGTGGTGATGTTATAACTAAAAAAGTAGGAATTATAGATGGAGCTGGGATTGGGCTAGGATTTGAAGGTGGGGGAAATGAAGATTCAGATGTACAAATTTTTACAGATTCTGCAGGAGAAATAAATTTTGTTAAAAACAGTGTAAAAGCATTTACTATAAACAGTGCTAATCAAGTTGTAGTCCAAAGCCCATATAGTTTAGTTGTAGACCAAAATATAAGTGCAAGTGGTAACTTAATAGGTGCAGGATTAACATTACCAAGCTTTCCTACAAATAGAGTTCCTTTTATAGGATCAAATGGTGTTCTAACAACAGAAGCAGGATTTGAATATAATTCCACAACAAACCAATTATCAGTAGACAGTTTAAATGTCATACATTTAACATCATCTTTTATAACATCATCTAGGATTCATACTTCGGGATCTAATATTTTTGGAGATGATACAACAGATACCCAAACATTAATAGGTACTACTAAGATGACAGGTAGTGCTCAAATATCTGGTTCATTAACGTTTGGAGGAGCCGCGCCAATAGATTTATATACTGGTGGACCAAAAATGGCCATAGATACTTCGGCAATAGGTGGAATCAAAACAAAAGGAGCACTCTTTTTACAATCTTCTGCAGATAGTTCATACAATAGTAGAATATTATTTGGTACAACTAATAGTTTAATGTCATTTGGAAGATTAAATGATAGTAGTGCAGGTATCAGAGGCGTTACTCAAAATTATGCATGGCAGTTATTTGGTATTAGACATGGATATAATAATCCTGGATCTGGATTTCATTATACAACAAATTTACCAGATACAACATTTACAGATAACTTAACAATATCTGGATCTGGAACATATATGACAGAACCTTTAAAGGTTCATGGCTCGGGTTCAAGTGTATTCGAAGTAATAGGAACTGAGGGAACATTATTTGCAATAGACGATGATTTAGACGGAACTATATTCTCAGCAAACGATAGAACAGGTCTTCCAGTACTAGAAGCATCAGCTTCAGGAGAAGTTTACATAGGAAAATCACCACAATCACTTTACACTACTGCAGTAATCAGCTCAACAACTGCCAACATATCACAGTCCATATATGGATTAAGTACTAGTTCTTATAGTGGGGTATTCGTTGATTACACAGCAAACTCTGGCTCAAATGCACGAGCAGGAAGCATAATGTCAGCATGGAACGGTTCAAACCTCAATTTCACAGAAACAACCACATTAGATATAGGAGACACATCAGATTTAATAATGCAAGTAGCAATATCCCAAAGTCAAGCCCAAATCCAATCTTACACTACATCTACAGGATATAAAATTAAAACAATAATCAGATCAATATAAGATGGGCATAAGAAGAGGTTCTATATCAACTCCAATTATAGCAGATGGATTAACATTTAATATGGACCCTGCAAATAGAGTATGTTATCCTAAAACTGGAAATAATTGTTTTAATACTTTAGATGCTTCTAATACTGGAACTTTAAATGGTATTACTTTCTCGGATGGAAAATGGAATTTTGATGGTAATGATGACTACATTAACTTTGGAGATCTATCAAAAGCAGATTTTGGTTATCAAGTACCATTTACATTTAATGTTTGGTTTAAATTAAATGATAGTACTCCTTTAAGCACTACAAGTCACTTATACACAGTATTTTCTAAATATTCAAATAATAATACAAATGGAGGGTATGCTTTATTTTTAAGAGGAGGTAGTTCCAATGGTATAGTTTTTAGATCCACATATGCTTCTGGACAAGGAACAGGTTTAGACACAAACCCTACATCAGATATGTCTTCTACTTTTACAGATTACAAATATCATTCTGCAACATTTACATATAATTCTTCAGCTTTAGGATCCTTATATGTAGATGGTCAATTTATTAATAGTAGAACATTAGGTACTGGACAATCTCATAATAATAATAACAACTTTTATATAGGAGTATATTCTTCCTTAAGTTTTGATTTTCCAGGAAACATAGGACCACTACAAATTTATAATAGAGACTTATCAGCAAACGAAGTGCTACACAATTACAACGCATTAAAATCAAGATTCGAATAATGGGAATAAGCAGAGGAAATATCACAACAAATATAATTAAAAGTGGATTAGTATTCAATATGGATGCTGCTAATAGAGCAAGTACTATACCTAAATCAAATGTTACAGTAATAAAAGATACAGTAAATAATATTACGGGTAGTGTAAATAATGAATATGATATTTGGGAAGGACCAACAACAGCAAGTTTTTCTTTAGATGGGAATGACGATTATATAGATTTTGAATCATTTTCAGAAATTGCGGGTTTATATGCTTTAACAGTATCTGTATGGTTTAAAAGTAGCACTATTACTAATTTAGGTGCAGGAAATGCTAGATTAATAGATTGTAAACAAATCACCATAAAACAAGCCTCAGCACTTTATAGTAATACCCAAGGCAGATTTATTTATAGTTTTTTGTCTAACCCATCTTCTATCCCATTATTTACATTTGGAGGAGGTTCTCAATATGGTTCTATACAAGCATGCGATGGCAATTGGCATAATTTATGTTGCACTTATGATGCTAATACAGCTAAAGCTATAGTATATGAAGATGGTATTGATGGGTTAAATCAATCAAATGATGTAACTGCACCTGGTGGTTCTACACTTCAATTAGATCAAACTATAGGAGATTTAGTTATAGGCGCTCAGGCATCTAATAAAAACAATGAAATTATAGGCAATATAGGCCCAATTCACATCTACAACCGCGCCTTATCAGCAAAAGAAGTTTTATTTAACTACAATGGTTTAAAATCAAGATTCGGATTATAATGGCAGGCTCAGTAGGAAATATAACAACAGATATAATTAAAGATGGGCTAGTGTTTAATATGGATGCTGCTAATAGGGCAAGTACTATACCTAGTACTAGTACTACTGAAGCGTTTAATACAATAGACACTGCTGTTTCTGGATCGTTTATAAATGATACAATGTATGATTCTAGTACAATATCACCTAGTTATACTTTTGATGGGACTGGAGATTATATAGATATTGGAACAATAAGTTCTCTTAACGCAAATACAAATTTTAGTATTTCATTATGGTTTAAGGAAAATGTAAGAAAAACTAATGGTTTTATGTTTTCATCTGGAACAGGAACAAGTAATGATATTGCCATAAATGCTAAAAATGGAAATTTAAATATTAATGTAGGAGGCACAAGAAATGTTAATATTACTTCTTACTCTTCAAATGTTTGGTATCACGTTGTTTTAACAGTTGAAAATACTACAGCTAAGGTATATCTTAATAATGGCTCACCAACTACAGCCACAGTAGGTAGTATTAATTCAAGTTCTGGAAATCTTGCTAAAATTGGAGATTTATCTTTTGTTTCAGGTTA
>Ga0181422_1000498_pt1 | contig 12782 bp, 13 predicted proteins | sample 45SPOviralmetaG_FD_130147 | JGI IMG/M metagenome (GOLD analysis project Ga0181422, IMG submission 130147) | Marine viral communities from the oligotrophic San Pedro Time Series (SPOT) site, San Pedro Channel, CA, USA - 45 SPOT_SRF_2013-07-18 | ecosystem: Environmental > Aquatic > Marine > Strait...
ATATTCCTTGAGCCAGAAGGATTAAAGGACAATACTATTTACCCAAATGGTATATCTACTTCTCTTCCTGAGGAGATTCAGCTCAAAATATTGGCTAAAATTAAGGGTTTAGAGCAGGTTAAGATGAAAAGAGCTGGATATGCGATAGAGTACGATTATGTAGATCCAAGAGAACTTAACGCTACTTTAGAAACCAAAAAAATTAGTTCATTATTCTTAGCAGGACAAATCAACGGTACTACTGGCTATGAGGAAGCAGCAGCTCAAGGTTTGATTGCTGGTATTAATGCTGCTTTAAAAATTAAAAATAAATCTGAATTTGTTTTAGATAGGTCAACTTCTTACATTGGTGTGATGATTGATGACTTAATAACTAAAGGTGTTACGGAACCTTATCGCATGTTTACCTCTAGAGCAGAATATAGATTAACTCTAAGAGCTGATAATGCAGACCAGAGATTAACTGATCTTGGAGTGAGTTTGGGTTTAGTAGGATCTGAAAGAAAAAAAATATTCTTAGAAAAGAAAAAAAATATTTCTTCTTTAAATAGTTTTTTAGAATCAAAATTTCTGACTCCAAATGAAGCAAAAAAATATGATATTAAAATTGCAATGGATGGCGTTAAAAGATCATGCTTAGAAGTCATGGGTCAACGAAAAGTAGATATGGCTAAAATAAGGCATGTTTTTACTGATATACCTCCATTTCCTGACACAATAGAAAAACAGGTTGTAACAGATGCTCATTACATGGGTTATCTTAAGAGGCAGGAGCGAGATATTAAATCTTTTAAGAAAGATGAGTCAGTTATCATACCTAAGAATATAAATTATGAAAATTTAAGTGGTTTGTCTAATGAGGTTAAGTCAAAGCTAATTTCTATAAAGCCTAAAACGCTTGGACAGGCTATCAGAATAGACGGTATCACTCCAGCGGCTGTAATAATATTACTATCTCATATAAAAAAGTTAAAATTTAAAGCTACTGCTTAATGCAGGATAAAGAAGTTATAAGCAGTCTTAAAAATCAGCTCAACTATACTGAAAAAAATATATTTGATATTAAAATATTTATAAACGAGTTGCTTAAAGCTAATAAAAAGCATAATTTTATCTCCAAAAGCACCGAGAAGGTAATTTGGCATAGACATATCCTTGACTCAGCCCAACTAGTTAAATTTATTGACTTCTCAAAAGGCTCATTGTCAGATTTAGGCTCTGGAGCTGGTTTTCCTGGCTTGGTTTTAGCTTTATTCAACAAAAATAAGGACTTTCACGTGAAATTATATGAAAAATCACCGGTAAAAAGAGCTTTTTTGAAGGATATAAGTGATAGATTATCATTAAAAATAGAAATCTACGGTAATGTTTACGAAGAGCCTATCGAATCAGAGTACTTAGTTTGCAGAGCTTTCAAGAAATTAGAGGCAATAATACAAGTTTCACGTGAAATCGTTAAAAAGTCACATAAATTGATAATTCTAAAAGGTCAAAACGCACAGGAAGATTTAAAAAAAGCTTTCAATAAGGAAAAATACGACTATAAAATTGAAAATAGTATAACAAATGAAGGCTCTAAAATAATTATAGTCGATTTTAAAAAATGACGACAACAATTTCAGTGATAAATCAAAAGGGCGGGGTAGGAAAAACAACAACGGTAATAAATTTAGCTGCTTCACTGTCCATTATGGGTCAATCAAATCTTGTTATTGATTTAGATCCACAAGGAAACGCTACAACTGGATTTGGTAAAAGTAATAGTGATGAAGATAAAAATATTTACAATTTATTAATTAAAAAAATAAATCTCGGGCAGGCAATACAAAAAACTAATATACAAAATTTAGATATCATAGGATCACATGTAAATCTATCTGGTTTAGAAGTTGAAACCGCGAACGATTCTAAAAGAGCATTTGTTTTAAAAGAAATACTATCATCAGAAAAATCAGGAATTCTTAAAAAGTACGACAACATATTTATAGATTGTCCGCCATCTTTAAGTCTTCTTACTATTATGTCCTTAGTGGCATCAGATGAACTATTAGTTCCTTTACAAACGGAGTTCTTTGCTTTGGAAGGAATAACACAGTTAGTTAAAACAATAGATAGAATAAAAGAGAATCTTAATCCAACACTTTCTATAAGAGGAATACTTTTAACTATGTTTGATAAAAGAAATAAACTTTCATCGGAGGTAGACAGGGAAGCAAGAAATTATTTTAAAGAAAAAGTATATAAAACTGTTATTCAAAGAAATGTAAGATTGTCAGAGGCCCCATCACATGGATTGCCATGTGTAATTTATGATAAAAGTTGCGTTGGAAGTAAGTCTTATTTTAAATTAGCTGAAGAGTTTAAAAACAAAATAGTGAGCGCTGCATGAGTGGGAAAAAAAAAGGATTAGGAAGAGGTTTATCTGCTTTGTTCGGTGATGAACAATCAAATGAGAAAGTTCAAAAACCTAAAGAGATCAATCAAGTTTCAATAAGCGATTTAAGCAGAAATTCCTATCAACCTAGAGAATTTTTCAATGAAGATAAATTGCAAGAATTGGCTAACTCAATAAAAAAAAACGGAATCATTCAACCTATTGCAGTTAGACCAGATAAGTCCTCAACCGGAAAATATGAAATAGTAGCCGGTGAAAGAAGATGGTTAGCGGCTCAAAAAGCAGGTCTGCACAGTGTTCCAGTAACAGTTTTAGATCTTAGTGATGTTGAGTCATTAGAAGTAGCTATTGTAGAAAACATACAAAGAGATGATCTTAATCCTGTCGAAGAAGCAAAGGGATATAAAAGACTTTCTGAAGAGTTTAATTACGATCACGAAAGTATTTCAAAACTAATGTCTAAAAGCAGAAGCCACATTAGTAACACTTTAAGATTACTTACTTTGCCCAAAGATGTTATTGCTATGCTTGAGGAGGGTTCGTTAACGTCAGGACAAGCTCGACCTTTAATCGGATTAATTAACGCCTCTTATATCGCTGAAGAAATAGTGGCAAAAAATTATAGTGCTAGAAAAGTAGAATATTTAGTTAAATCAAAAAAGAATAAAGGTGATAAAAAAAAAGAAGTCTATGACACTAATATTCTAAAGATGCAAGAGCGTGTTGAAAAAATTTTAGGCTTAAAAGTAAACATTTTAAACAAAAAAAACAATTCAGGTAAGATTATAATTGAATATAAAGATTTAGATCAGTCACAATTAGTGCTTGATCTTCTCATGAAACGTTAGCAAGAATGCATAAATCAAGTAAAAGTTTTTTTATTAATATATTTTTATCAATATTAGCATTAGATTTTAATTTCATTTCAAATTCATAAGTTTTATTTATTGCATAATTAGTTTTATTTGTGTTCCATCGTTTTGATTGTTCAATAAAAATTGGCTTATCCTTCCAAAATATAGGAGGCTTAAAGTTGTTTACAATCTCAAGTAAGTTTTTTCCATTAGAAAAACTAGCGATTTCTCTTAGCTTGTTCAGTCTTTGATTTATCATCGAAATGTATAAAGGTATTTTTTCACTTTCAAAAATTGTGCTGCTTAACAATTTATTCGTCATGTCTTTATTGCCTACTAATACCGCATCTTTTATCGTGGTAAAATCTTCATCAAATCTTTGATTTAAAATCTTATTTAGATGATCGATCTTTATTTTTTTATCCTCAAAAAAAGATGTTATTTTCTCAATTTCATTTTTAAGTTTGGCTCTGTCTAAACCGCAATTTTCTAATAAAATATTTATAGTTTCAGTTGAAACACCCGAGAACCCTTTTAGTTTTTCTATAATTATTTTTTTTAAATTAATTTCATTATCCTTATAACAGGCAATAACATCAAAATTTTTTGATTTCTCAGCGTATGATCTTAATTTTGATTTTTTTTCAAGAATATTACTAAACAAATAAATTTTATTTTTTTTTATATGCGCATGAATTTCTTCAATCATAAATAAAATTTTATCATTCACTTCATTTATAAAAATTATTTTCATTTCTTCAAATAATGAATCATTCAAAATTTCATTAATAATTATTTTTTGGTTCTTCAAAATTTCATCTTGCGTGTACTTTTGAATATTTATGTTTTTATTATGTATTTTAATTTTTTGTTTAAAGTCATCAATCAACCCTAAATTTTCCCCATAAAATAAAGCTATATTGTTATTTAATGATTGAAAATCTGACTCTACGAGATAGCTTTTAAATATCATTAAGTTTATTTGCTAAATTACTTACTATTTCTTCTGTAAGTTCATCTATTAAATAATTTATTAAGTTTTTTTCGTTATTTAAAGTTTCTGAATATCTCGAAGCAACGTCGTAAAAACCACTCATGGAGAGAGTAAACTCATCTTTTAAATCCTTTTCTAAATATATGTATTCTATATTTACGTTAATTATAATCTCATATTTAGTTATTTGGTTACTGATATTCTTTTCTTTAATTGATTTATTTTTTTTTGAATTGATATTTACGTTAATATATTTTCCATTTTCATTTTTAGTTTTAGCGGAAAGTTTATTTTTTAAAAAAAAATTAATTTTTTTATCACCCGAAGTATTTATTTTTACAATTTTATAATCAATATTATTATTTACTACTTTAAAACCACAACTTGATAATAGAGATAAAAGTAAAAATAATATAAGTAATTTAAATTTCATTATTTGATAATATAATTTATTATTTTATTTTTAACAAAAATAGTCTTAAAAATTTGTCTGTTTTCAATAAATTTTTTTGCTTTTGAATTTTCGTTTACAATTTCGTTGACTTCTTGTTGAGTAATATCGTTTTTAACAGAAATTATATCTCTAGTTTTTCCATTTACTTGAATAGCAAATTTTATTTCTCCTAGATCCTCACTTTTTATTTCAGGCCATTTATTAATCGATTTACATGCTAGTTTTTCTAAACACTCGTTAGATAGATGAGGTGTAAATGGCATCATGAGTTTCATCGCTTTAATAATGTTATTGGTCATTGATATATTGCTAACTTGTAAACTTAAAAATTTATTAAAAACTTTATAAATCTCGTAAAAGTGAGCTATTGTAACATTAAATTTAAATTCTTCTATAGACCTATCTATCTTGTTGGCTAAAATATCAATTTCTGCATTAAACTTTCTTGTCATTTCCTCATTTATTCCTTGTTCTTTTCTTGAGATAATTTGAATATTTAGATTCCATATTTTTTGCAAAAATTTATTTGAGGATGCGACACCCGTATCTGACCATTGGACATCTTTTTCTGGCGGACTATCCGATAATATAAACCATCTGACAGAATCGGCTCCATATTGATTAATCATGGTTTCAGGATCTACAGTATTTTTTTTCGATTTTGACATAGACTCCGAAGGCCCAACTATTACTTCTTGATCATTATTTTTTCTAACTGTTAAACCTTTTGAAGTTTTTTTAATTTCCTCGGGGTAGAGCCAATTACCTTTTTTATCTTTATAAGTCTCGTGACAAACCATACCTTGTGTAAATAAATTTTTAAAAGGTTCAGGAATATTAATTTTCTTGTTAAAACTATTAATACCTTTTGTAAAAAAACGTGAATATAAAAGGTGAAGTATTGCATGTTCTATCCCTCCAATATATTGATCAACAGGCATCCAATATTTTACTTTTTCCTCATCAAAGGGTCCCAGCTTATAATCTGGAGAGCAAAATCTTAAAAAATACCATGAAGAATCTACAAAAGTATCAAGGGTATCAGTTTCTCTGATGGCTTTTTTCCCAGTTGATTTTTGCACAGTATTTTTCCATTTAGGATGAGTTTCTAAAGGATTACCTTTTGAATTTAAGTCAACATCTTCTGGCAAAATTATTGGTAATTCGCTTTTATCTACTGGAACAACACTACCATCTTCTAAGTAAATCATTGGTATTGGGCAGCCCCAGTATCGTTGTCTAGAGATTCCCCAATCTTTTAATCGGTAAAGAGTTTTCTTTTTTCCGATCCCTTTTTTTTCAATTTCCTTAATTATTTTTTCTTTTGCTGCGACCACGTCCAAATCATTTAAGAAATCTGAGTTAATAATTTTACCATTTCCAGTATAGGCTTCATTTAAAACGTTATTTTTACCGTCGGAAACCACTTTAATAATGTTTAGTTTATATTTTTTTGCAAAATCAAAATCTCGTTGATCATGAGCAGGACAGCCAAAAATAGCACCAGTTCCATAATCCATTAAAACAAAATTCGCAAAGAAAACTGGAATTTTATTATTTTTTAGAAAAGGATGATCAGCAAATAAATTTGTATTAAAACCTAATTTTTCAGCATTCGCCAAAGCCTCCTCCGTCGTACCTGTTTTACTGCATTCTTTTTTAAAAATTTGAAAATCTTTATCTTTTTCGAATTTTTTGCTTAGTGGATGGTCACTAGAAATAGCGATAAAACTTGCACCGAAAATCGTATCTGGTCGCGTAGTAAATACCTTTATTTTCTCTTTTTGATTAGAAAAGTTAAAATTTATTTCGCAGCCAAAAGATTTACCTATCCAGTTTTTTTGCATAAGTTTTACTTTTTCAGGCCAACCATCTAATTTATTTAAATCGTCCAAAAGTGGCTGAATAAATTTTGTTATATTAAAAAACCATTGAGATAATTTTTTCCTTTCTACAATTGCATTAGATCTCCATCCTCTTCCATTAACGACTTGCTCATTTGCTAAGACTGTTTGTTCAACTGGATCCCAATTAACATAAGTTTCGCGTCTAGAAACCAGTCCACAATTAAAAAAATCAATAAATAATTCTTGCTGATGTTTGTAATAATTTTTATCACATGTAGAAATTTCATGATCCCAATCAATTGATAGGCCAAGTAGCTTTAATTGGCTTTTCATAGTTTTAATATTATCATCGGTCCAATCTTTAGGATGTAAATTATTGATTTTTGAGGCATTTTCAGCTGGCAAACCAAAAGCATCCCAACCCATTGGATGCAATACATTAAATCCTTTTAGATATTTGAAACGAGCAATAACGTCTCCTATAGTGTAATTTCTAACATGTCCCATATGAATTTTTCCAGATGGATAAGGAAACATTTCAAGACAATAAAATTTTTTACCATCTTTGTTGTACAGTTTTTTTTTTAAAAGTTTTTTTTGCCATTTTTTTTCAATTACTTGAAAATTAAATCTTTCCATGACAATTATTTTTTTTCTTTAGCAGATTTCTCAAATAAAGCAGCTTTACGTAAAATTGTAGAGAGTAATTCATTCTTAATTAAATCACTTTTTGAAATATTAGTTATGCAGTTGTTGCTTGTTTTACATGTTTTTTTATGAACAATAATTTTTAGACTGTCACTTCTTATTTCATTAGATAAAAATCTTACAGTTAATTTTATTGAATCTTGAGATTCATTTTGAGAGTACCAGTCAGTTATTATTACTCCACCAGAATAATCTACAGTCGTTAAAGGTAGAAAATCTAATGTTTCTAGCGAAGCTCTCCACATAGGATTAGAACTACTGAATTCATAATTTGTTCCACGGCCAACTCTTCCTAAAACACTCCCGATTGATGCACCTCTCCCTTCCGCAATATTTTTTTTTCTTTTGCCCTCAGCACCTATCGGCCGGTTGGGATCCATATTTTTTTTACATGCAGGTAGTAAAAATAATGTAATTATTAAAGTTATTAAAATTAGCTTGAAATTTTTCATAAGTGGAATTTAGAGTTTTATATTAGTTTTAAATAAATTCATTAAAATCATGACTTTTGTTTACTTCTGTTGCAAATTATAGTGACTTTTTTACCACACTTAACTCTAAAATAGGTAAAAACGCTTATATTTAGTGAAAAAAAGGCCAATTTTAGTAATTTACATTCAAATTGTAATTACAATTTAACATAAACAACAAAAGGAAAATTATGAAAAATATAGCTAAATTATTAGTTGGTATTCTATTTTCTGCATTAGTTATGGCTCCATCTTACGCAGGTGAAATGTCAGTAACTGGTGGCGCAACAGCTACTTACGCAACAAACGGTAGTGACGCTTCTGCAGGTAAAAACTTAGGTATCTCTAATGAACTAGACTTCACAGCAAGTGGAGAACTAGATAACGGTTACACTTGGAAATACCAAGTACAATTAGATGGTGACAGTGCAGCTAACGATGACACAAGATTAGAAATCGGAACAGACATGGGTACAATTGGTTTGTACGTTTCTGAAGGTGGAATGTCAGCTGAACTAGCACACGGAATTGGTGCATTAGGAACAGGTTTTGACTATGCGTCTCCTTCTACATTCGTGCATTCATACGATGTTGATGGTTACTCAAATATTCAATACCACACTCCAGCAGATATGTTACCATTCGGTTTAGGTGTGAAACTTGGTTATGTACCAAACATGAGTGCAACAACTATGTTATCAGCTAAAAACTCTGACGCAACAATAACTGATCAAAGTGAAGGTAGATCTTTAACTATGGCTCAAGTAAGTGCTGCTCCAATTGATGGTTTATCTATCAAAGGTTCAATCGCACAAACTGATTCAGAAGGTGGAGACGCTAACGGTGATGATGGTATATCAGCTAACGTTGGTGCTAAATACACAATGGGTCAATTCTCAGTAGGTTACACTGAAGGTGGAAAACAAGCCGCTACAGGTGCTGCAGCTGATGATGAAACTGTTTACTACGAAAATAAATTCTTAGGTGTACAGTTTGATGTTAATGATGCATTATCTATTTCTTACAATGAAGACGCTTCGGAGAAAACAACAAGAACAGCTGTTGCAATAGGTTCTACAGCAGGTACAAGCGCAAAAGTAGAAATGGAACAAGAAACAATCCAAATCGCTTACACAATTGGTGGAGCTACTTTAGGTATAGCTGACATTGAAGTTAGTAATGCAGACTACACTAGCGGTAAACAAGAAACACAAACTATTATTTCTTTAGGAATTTCATTCTAATTAAATATTCTAGTTTAATTAAAAAAGCCGGTTAATAATATTAGCCGGCTTTTTTTTTACCTCAGATAAAAGAGCAAATCCCTCAGAAAAAACATTATTTAGACAATTAAGATTATTTTTTTTTATTCCACCAAGGGGGATCAGCTTCTTTGAAAATTTTGTATATCGATTAAATCTTATTATTCCGAGGTAAGAAGCACTCTTGTTATAATCTACTAAAAATAATTTAGATAATAAGATTAAATCACATCCTTGTTTAATTTTGCATGCAATCTCTTTAAAGTTATGAGCAGAACCAATAATTTTAAAATTTTGTTTTTTAAAACACAAAAAATTTAAGCCTTTATTGAATGATGATAAATAAATACCATCGGAATTAAGTGAAATTGCAAGTTTAATATTATTAGCAACAAAAAATTTAATAGCTTTCGACTTGCAAATTTGTCTAAATTTTAACAATTCATTTAATACATCAGTATTTTTCTGATTTCTGTATATTATGAAAAATTTATTACGTATTTTTATGTTTTTTAAATTAATATCTTTGATACTTTCAATTATTAAAAAATATTTATTTTTTATGATAAACATATGAACACAATAGTTCAAAGATTTGAAAAAATACAATCGAAAATAATTTCTTTGAAGCCGAAGAAACCAGTAAAAATAATAGCAGTAAGCAAAACTTTTACATTAGATCACATAAAACCTTTGATAGATTATGGTCATTCTCATTTTGGAGAAAACAAGGTTCAAGAGGCACTAACAAAGTGGACGGATCAAAGAAAAATAAATCAAAACCTAAAACTTCACATGATAGGTAAGCTACAACGCAATAAAGCTAAAGATGCAGTAAAATTATTTGATTATATTCATTCGTTAGACAATCAAAAGTTAGCAGATACTTTAGCTATGCATCAGAACAACTTAAACAAAAGTCTAAAATATTTCATACAAGTGAATATTGGCAATGAAATACAAAAATCAGGAATTCCTGTTGGTGAGTTAGATGCATTTTATAATTATTGCATAAACGAGATTAATTTAAAAATTATAGGCTTAATGGTAATTCCTCCAGCCGATCAAGAAGCTGATAAGTATTTTAAATCCTTAAACATATTAAATAAATCTTTAGCGCTTGAAAATTTAAGCATGGGTATGTCCGCTGATTATTTAGGAGCCATAAAAAATGGATCTACTTTTGTTCGAATAGGTAGTTCTATTTTTGGTTCGCGATCCTAATTTCAGTATTTATTTTTAATTCCTTTAAAAATTTAAGTAAAAAATCTTTATTAAGAGCAATACATCCTTCAGTTTTTTTAAATTTTTTTTTTGCAACATGAATAAAAATTGCACTACCTTTATTTTTTATTACTGGTTTCATGTTATAATTTAACACTAAAATAATATCGTAGATATTTTCTTTTTTATAAAGTTTTTCATGACTGAACTCAGATGGTAATTTAATTAGTTTGTTGTAGTTTTTAGATTTAGGATCATCGCACCAACCCATATTTTTTCTTATTGCAATCTTTCTAATCTTAGACTGAATTTTTTTTATCCTATCTTTTCTGTATAAAATGTACTTGATTTTATATTTGCCTTTTGGAGTTATTAGATCTCCTTCTTTTCTTTTATTACCAATTCCCCTTTTACCTACAACGCATTTTGCTTTATAGTTATTGTAAGTTAAATATTTTTGATTAATTAAAATATGCACAAGTTAAATGTTCGAATTTTGGGTCCTTCTTCATTTATTTCAACTTTAAATGAATTGAAAATGTTTTTAAAGTTTAATCCTTTACCTGATGAATTAGGTGATAATTCTGATATTATTCTTTTCCATGTTGATATTTTGAAGGACAAAGCACAGAAAGACTTTATCAATAAAGCTAATTCTATAAAAATATGTGTGGGAAAAAGAAAAGATCTTACCCAGTCTTTTGATGGAATTTTAGAATTACCAACTTCCTTAAAGGAAATTAATTCTATTATAGAAAATACAGTAGCCAAAAAAAAATTTAATATAAATTCCTCAATAGAGATTAAAAATTATTTTCTAAATAAGAATGAAAAAAAACTATTTAAATTAGATGATTTTATAATCCTTACCGAGAAAGAGATTCAACTTCTTGAGCTATTTTTAGATAAAAAAAAACCAATTTCTAAAGATAATATTTTATCCTCTGTTTGGAACTATTCTTCTGATGCAGATACTCATACTGTTGAAACTCACATCTATAGATTAAGAAAAAAAATTAATGAAAAATTTATGGATGAAAATTTTATTCTTAATAATAAAGATGGATATTATTTGTGAAAAAAAGAAATAAAATGGCCAAAGATCTATTTACTACTAAGTACCGAAAAAGAATTGTGAAGCCAAAAAAAGGCAAAGGAAGTTTTAAAAGAAGAAAGAAATAAATTAACGATTTAACCTAGCACCTATAATTTGAATTACCTTCGAAGACATTTCTGTACCTTTTTCTAAACTTTCCTTAGTGGATTTATTGTTAATCATACCATGCAAAAAACCTCCAGCAAATAAATCTCCAGCACCAGTTAGATCTTTGATTTGAAGATTTTTATTTGCAGAACATTCGACAACTTCATCTTTACTTATTGCAACTGCCCCTTTTTCACCACGTGTAATAACAATTAATTTATTTATTGTTTTTGCAAAATTGATCACGTCATCAAACTTTTTCACGTCAATTAATGACATAATCTCTTGTTCATTTGCAAAAGTAATATCTAATTTATTTCTTACTAATTCTAAAAAGTGAGGCTTGTGTCTTTCTACACAAAACAAATCTGATAATGACATTGCAACTTTATTAGAATTATTAATTGCTTTTTCAAATGCTTTCTTTGGCTCACCTTCATCCCAAAGATATCCCTCTAAAAATAAGATTTCACTTTTCTTTACTGCGTTTGTATCAATATCTTTTTCACTGATTTTTCCTGCAGTGCCAAGAAAGGTTACCATAGTTCTTTCAGAGTCAGGTGTGATTAATATTAAACAAGTTCCAGTTGGGATCACTTCTTTTTTCTTTGAATAAATGAATTGTACTTTCTCTTTTTTTAAGCCTTCCTCGTATTTATTACCTAAGTCATCATCACTCACTTTACCTATAAAACCTACTTGATTTCCAAGTTGTGAAAGACCTACTATTGAGTTTGCAACAGACCCGCCAGAAACAGTTTCTTCTATTTTAAGATTTGATAATAATTTTTTAAACTCAGACTCATCTACAAGCTTCATTGTGCTCTTAGTTAAATTATTCTGAATGATAAATTTGTCATCTACTTTACAAATTACATCAACTATAGCGTTACCGATTCCTAAGATTTTCATTTAAGCTTTTTTTGTTTTAATAGGTTTTTTTCTATTTGGATAACAGCTTTTACAAATTTTACAAGTTGTTCCATAACAATCTCGGGCTTTACAATATTCTCTTCCATACCAAATTATTTGTAAATGAAGCTTGTTCCAATACTTTTTAGGAAAAATTTTCTTCAAATCCTCTTCAGTTTGGACAACGTTTTTTCCATTCGTTAAACCCCATCTTTGAGCCAATCTATGAATATGTGTATCTACTGGAAAGGCAGGAAAACCAAACCCTTGAGACATGACAACACTTGCAGTTTTATGGCCAACACCTGGCAATTGCTCCAATTCTTTGAATGTTTTGGGCACTTTACCTTTGTATTTTTCAACTAAAGTTTTTGATAAATAAAAGATACTTTTAGCTTTAACTCTAAATATCCCAATTCTTTTTATTAAACGTTCTATTTTTTTTCTACCAAGTTTTA
>Ga0181422_1000502_pt1 | contig 12741 bp, 7 predicted proteins | sample 45SPOviralmetaG_FD_130147 | JGI IMG/M metagenome (GOLD analysis project Ga0181422, IMG submission 130147) | Marine viral communities from the oligotrophic San Pedro Time Series (SPOT) site, San Pedro Channel, CA, USA - 45 SPOT_SRF_2013-07-18 | ecosystem: Environmental > Aquatic > Marine > Strait...
ATTTAAAAAGTGGATCAAAAGAACCAGGAAGAGTAGTTGCCGGCTCTATCACCATGAAACAAGCTGAGGCTATTGCTAAAGAGAAAATGAAAGATTTAAATGCTTTTGATATTAAAGAAGCAACAAAAATTATTTGTGGTTCAGCAAGATCCATGGGGATTGAGGTAAAAGAATAGTTATGAAAAAAGGTTCTAAACGATATAAAGAAATTAAAAAACTAATTGCCAAAGATAAAAAAATCGACACTAAAGAAATTTTAGAGATGGTTAAAAAAAACTGCACCACAAAATTTGATGAGTCAATTGATGTATCTTTAAAAATAAATCTTAAGCAATCAAAAGGTGGAGACTTCAGCCTTAGAACAGTTGTAAATTTACCTAATGGATCTGGAAAAAAAAATAAATTAGCAGTATTATGTGAACCAGAAAAAGTTGATGAAGCGAAAAATGCAGGAGCTGATATCGTTGGTTCCGATGACTTAATAGAAAAAATTGCTGCAGGAAAATTTGATTTTACAAAATTAATTTGTACGCCAGGGATGATGGGTAAAATTGGAAAACATGGTAAGGTTTTAGGTCCAAAAGGTTTAATGCCAAATCCTAAACTAGGCACCGTGGCAACTGATTTATCAAAAGCAGTTAAAGATATAAAAACTGGATTAGTAGAAATTCGAAATGATAAAGATGGAAATCTTGCATCAACTATTGGAAGAAAAAGTTTATCTACAGATAAATTATTAGAAAATTATAATTTTTTTATTGAAAGTGTAAAAAAAGAAAAACCTGATACAATTAAAGGTGAATTTATAAAGAGTACTTTCCTAACTTCAACAATGGGTATCTCTTACAAAGTAGGAGCTAAGTAACATTATGATGTCTAAAGAAGCAAAAAAAAGTTACGTCGAAGAAATGAAAAAGAACTTTACTGAGAACGAGTCTGTAATGGTTGCTCAATATCAAGGTCTTAATGTAAATGAATTAGACTCTTTAAGAAAAGAATTAAGAGATAAAGGAATTATATTTAAAATAACAAAAAATAGAATTACAAAAATAGCTTTAAAAGAAACACCAAAAAAAGATCTTGAAAAATATTTTACTGGACCAACTGCGGCGGCTATTTCTTCTGATCCTATTTCTACAGCAAAAATTCTTACAAAATTTTCTAAGACAAATGATAAGCTTAAAATTATTGCAGGCTTCATGGATGGTAAGGTTTTAGATGAAAAAGAGGTGTCAGTAATTGCCACACTGCCGTCGTTGGAGGAAGCAAGAGCTAAAATAGTGGGTATATTGGCTACTCCTGCTCAAAAATTAGTGAGTATTTTACTTGCACCTGGCTCAAAAATTGCTAATTTAGCGCGCGCAAAGAGTTTAAAAAATTAAATCACAGGATCAAAAATGGCAGACTTAAATAAAATTATAGATGAACTCTCTTCTTTAACAGTGGTTGAAGCAGCTGAGTTGTCAAAACAACTTGAGGAAAAATGGGGAGTAACAGCAGCAGCCCCAGTAGCAGCAGCCCCAGCGGGCGCAGCAGCACCAGCAGGAGAAGAGAAATCAGAATTTTCAGTTTTCTTAGCATCAGCAGGCGATAAAAAAATTAATGTAATTAAAGAAGTTAGAGCAATAACTGGTTTAGGTTTAAAAGAAGCTAAGGATTTAGTGGAGGCCGCTCCCAAAGAAGTTAAAGGCGGTGTAGCTAAAAAGGACGCTGAAGAATTTAAGAAAAAACTTGAAGCAGCTGGAGCTAAAGTAGAATTAAAGTAAACAAAATTTAAGACTAGATTTTATTGCAAAGTAAATTTGCAATAGAATTTTTTTATATTTAATGCAATTATCTTTTACTCAAAAGAAACATATAAGAAAAAACTTTGGAAAATTAGTTGAAGGTTTATCTATTCCAAATTTAATTGAAGTTCAAAAAAATTCTTACAACGAGTTTTTAGAATCTAAATCTATTAATGAGCAATTAAACGAATTATCTAAAGGAATTGATAAAGTTTTCAAAAGTATTTTTCCTATAGAAGACGGAAATGATAAATCAACTTTAGAATATATTTCTTATAAGTTAGAAAAACCAAAATTTGATGTTATTGAGTGCAAACAAAGAAGCTTATCTTATTCAGCTGCATTGAAAGCAAACTTAAGATTAGTTGTTTACGACATCGATGTAGAAAATAATACTAAACAAATTCTTTCTGCAAAAGAACAAGAGGTATTTATTGGTGATTTACCTCTGATGACTCCTAGCGCAACTTTCATAACAAACGGTGTGGAAAGAGTTGTGGTGAACCAAATGCATAGAAGTCCTGGAGTATTTTTTGATCACGATAAAGGAAAAACTCATGCGAGCGGAAAACTTTTATTTAATTGTAGAATAATTCCTGGTAGAGGATCGTGGTTGGATTTTGAATTTGATCCAAAAGATATTTTATATTTTAGGATAGATAGAAAGAAAAAACTTCCAATAACAACATTTTTATTTGCATTAGGTTTTTCCAAAGATAAAATTATTGATACTTTTTACTCAAAAAATAAACACACATATAACAAAGATACAAAAAGCTGGATAACAGATTTTAATTTAGATAATTATAAAAGACCTTTAAAATTGTCTTATGATTTGATAGATGCAAAGAATAATAAAAAGGTATTAGGTAAGGGTGAAAAATTAAATGTAGTTATAGCGAAAAAACTTAAAGAAAAAGGACTGAACACTATTTCGATACCAAACGATCAAATCATTGGTAAGTACATCGCTAAAGATATTAAAGATAAGTCAGGTGAGATTTTAATTGGAGCCGGTTTTGATATCACTGAAGAACAACTTGAAAAAATAATTGCACAAGAGGAAAATGAACTTAGCTTAGTTAATATAGATCCTATAAATAAAGGCCCTTATATTCTTGAAAGTCTTAAGGTTGATAAAAACACAAATAAAACAGATGCCCTAAATGATATCTATAAAGTTTTAAGGCCAGGAGAGGCTCCATCACTTGAAATAGCAGAAGAAATTTTCAATAATTTATATTTTAAAAAAGAAAGATATGATTTATCAGAAGTTGGTAGAGTAAAACTGAATTCTAAATTAGACTTAAGTATTAGCTCTAAAAAAACAGTATTAGAAACAACGGATATCGTTGCTATCATTAAATTTATGTTAGATTTGCGAGATGGTAAGGGTGATGTTGATGATATTGACCATCTAGGAAATAGACGAGTAAGATCAGTTGGTGAACTTGTAGAAAATCAATTCAGAATTGGTTTATTAAGAATGGAGAGAACTGTTAAAGAAAAAATGTCAACATTCTTAGAAATCGAGTCAGCTATGCCGCAAGATCTTATTAATGCTAAACCTATAACTACGTCACTAAAAGATTTTTTTGCCACTTCCCAATTATCGCAATTTATGGATCAAACTAATCCTTTATCCGAGATTACGCATAAAAGAAGAGTATCTGCTTTAGGGCCAGGCGGTTTAACAAGAGAAAGAGCAGGTTTCGAAGTTAGAGACGTTCATCCAACTCATTACGGTAGGATTTGTCCAATTGAAACACCCGAGGGGCCAAACATTGGTTTAATTAATAGTTTAGCAACTTATTGTAGAGTTAATAAGTTTGGTTACATTGAAAGTCCTTATAAAAAAGTTATTAATGGTAAAGTAACTTCTGAAATTAAGTATTTATCTGCTATTGAAGAAGAGAAATATACTATCGCTCAAGCTAATTCTACTCTAGACAAAGACGGTTCTTTTATCGAAGAGTTAGTTGCCTGCAGAAAAAATCTTAATTTTGAATTATCTTCTAGAGAAAATATCGATTATATAGATGTATCTCCCAAGCAACTAGTTTCAGTTGCAGCAGCTTTAATTCCATTCCTTGAAAATGATGACGCTAACAGAGCTTTGATGGGTTCAAATATGATGAGACAAGCAGTACCGCTACTTAAACCAGAATCCCCATTAGTTGGAACAGGTATAGAGTCAGATGTTGCCTTAGACTCCGGTGTTACTATCGTGGCTAAAAGAAGTGGAGTAGTTGATAAAATTGATGGTAAAAGAATCGTAGTAAAAGCAACTGACGTTACTGATTTATCTCAATCAACAGTAGATATCTACAATCTATCAAAATTTCAAAGATCAAATCAAAATACATGTATTAATCAAAAGCCTCTCGTAAAAATAGGAGATAAGATTAAAAAAGGTGACATAATTGCCGATGGTCCTGCAACTAAGCTAGGTGAATTGGCACTGGGTAAAAATGTTACTGTAGCTTTCATGCCGTGGCAAGGTTATAATTTTGAAGACTCAATTCTTATTTCAGAAAGATGTGTGACTGATGACGTGTTTACATCTGTTCATATCGAAGAATATGAGTCTATGGCAAGAGACACTAAGCTAGGTGCGGAAGAAATAACTAGAGATATTCCAAATGTTAGCGAGGAAAGTTTAAGAAACTTAGATGAGTCTGGAATTGTATATGTTGGAGCAGAAGTAAAACCAGGTGATATTTTAGTTGGTAAAGTGACACCAAAAAGCGAAACATCATCAAGTCCAGAGGAAAAATTATTGAGATCTATATTTGGTGAGAAAGCTACTGATGTAAGAGACTCATCACTAAAACTTCCATCAGGAAGCACTGGTGTCGTCATTGATGTTAGGGTGTTTAATAGACACGGAATTGAAAAAGATGAAAGGTCTATAGCGATAGAAAGAGCAGAAATTGAGTCCGTTCAAGAGGATAAAAAAGTAGAAGAAGAAATACTCAATAGGAATATTAAATTAAGAGCTATTGATTTGCTAAATGGTCAGAGTATTAATAAACAATTTAAAGAGCTAAAACCTGGAACTACTTTAAATCAAAACGATCTTGAAAATTTAACTCTAAAAGATCTTTGGAAGATTCCATTGCAAAAACAAGATTTAAACACCGATTTAGAAAAATTAAAAAATCAATTTGATAATGCATCCGAAGATATAAGACTGAGATTTGAGGATAAAGTAACTAAGATACAGCAGGGTGATGATTTATTACCTACTGTAATGAAAGTTGTTAAAGTTTTCGTTGCAGTTAAAAGAAGATTAATGCCTGGAGATAAAATGGCGGGCAGACACGGAAATAAAGGTGTTGTAAGTAAAATAGTCCCTGTAGAAGATATGCTATACATGGAAAATGGAAAACCAGTCGATATTGTATTAAATCCTTTAGGTGTTCCAAGTCGTATGAATGTAGGTCAAATCTTAGAAACGCATCTAGGTTGGTCATGTTCAGAATTAGGTGATCAAATCAAAGAACACTTGAAAAATTTTGAAAAAGAAATTGAAAAAATAAGAGAAAAATTAAAAGAAATTTATGGCAAACAATATTATGATAATATTATTTCTAAACTGTCAAATAAAGAAGTTGCAGAATTAGTTCAAAACTTATCTAACGGGGTTCCAATAGCAACCCCAGTTTTTGATGGAGCTAGCACAGAGGATATTAATAAAATGCTTGATCTAGCAAAATTACCCAACTCTGGCCAAACTCATTTATGGAATGGCCAAACAGGAGAAAGATTTGATAGGCCAGTTACAGTGGGAATAATTTATATGCTTAAATTAAATCATCTTGTAGAGGATAAAATTCACGCACGATCTACTGGACCATATAGTTTAGTTACACAACAGCCGCTCGGAGGAAAAGCGCAACTGGGAGGACAAAGATTTGGCGAAATGGAAGTTTGGGCTCTTGAAGCTTATGGAGCTTCATACACATTACAAGAGATATTAACTGTTAAGTCAGACGATGTGGCAGGTAGAACAAAAGTATACGAAACAATTGTCAAGGGAAATAATAATTTTGAGTCAGGAGTTCCTGAGTCATTTAATGTATTAATTAAAGAAATTAGAGCATTGGGATTAAATATAGAACTAAATTAGTTATGGAAAAAAATTTATCTAAAAATTTTGAAAATCAAAATATTACTCAAGAAAATAATTTCGATAGTATCAAAATTACTTTAGCTAGCCCTGAAAAAATAAAATCTTGGTCATATGGTGAGATCAAAAAACCAGAGACAATAAACTATAGAACTTTTAGACCAGAAAAAGATGGTCTTTTTTGTTCAAGAATATTTGGCCCAGTGAAAGATTACGAATGTCTTTGCGGTAAATATAAAAGGATGAAGTTCAGAGGAATAATTTGTGAGAAATGTGGAGTCGAGGTAACAAAATCTAATGTAAGGCGGGAAAGGATGGGACACATTGATTTAGCTTGTCCTGTAGCCCATATTTGGTTTTTAAAATCTTTACCAAGTAGAATTTCTTTGGCTATCGACATGAAACTTAAAGAGGTTGAAAAAGTGTTATACTTTGAAAGTTTTATAGTTGTAGAACCTGGTTTAACTACACTTAAAAAAGGTCAACTTATATCAGAGGAAGCTTTGCTAAAAGCTCAAGAAGAGTTTGGTGAAGATGCTTTCACAGCTGGTATCGGAGCAGAAGCAGTGAGAGAAATACTTGTTAATTTGGATCTTAAAAAAGAACAACAGAAACTAAGAGAGTCGCTTAAAGAAATTAAATCAAAAGTAACTGAAGAGAGAACAATTAAAAGATTGAAGTTGATAGAGTCTTTTATTAACTCGGGTAATAAGCCTGAGTGGATGATTTTAACTTCTGTTCCAGTTATACCGCCTGAATTAAGACCCTTAGTTCCTTTAGATGGTGGAAGATTTGCAACATCAGATTTAAATGACTTGTACAGAAGAGTTATAAATAGAAATAATAGACTAAAAAGACTCTTAGATTTAAAAGCTCCAGACATTATAGTTAGAAATGAAAAAAGAATGCTGCAAGAGTCCGTTGACGCACTTTTTGATAATGGAAGAAGAGGAAGGGTCATAACTGGTACTGGTAAGAGACCGTTAAAATCTCTGGCAGAAATGTTAAAGGGCAAACAGGGGAGGTTTAGACAAAATTTACTTGGAAAAAGAGTAGACTATTCAGGAAGATCGGTTATTGTTGTTGGCCCTGAACTGAAGCTGCACCAATGTGGCTTACCCAAAAAAATGGCCTTAGAACTTTTCAAACCATTTTTATATGCTAGATTAGACAAACTTGGTTTAGCAACTACCATTAAGCAAGCTAAAAGATTGGTTGAAAAAGAAAAAAGCGAGGTTTGGGATTCCTTAGAACATATTATAAGAGAACATCCTATTCTTCTCAATCGAGCACCTACATTACATAGATTGGGAGTTCAAGCTTTTGAAGCTAAACTTATTGAAGGAAACGCAATAGAATTACACCCATTAGTTTGTGCTGCTTTCAACGCTGACTTTGATGGTGATCAAATGGCAGTTCATATTCCTTTAAGTTTAGAAGCTCAATTAGAGGCAAGAGTCTTAATGATGTCCACAAATAACATCTTAAGTCCATCAAACGGTAAACCAATTATTGTACCAAGTCAGGACATTGTTTTAGGAATTTATTATCTTTCACAAGCAGAAGAGAGCGAAAAAAAACCTAAAGGTATTTTTTCTAGTATAGAAGAAATTGAACAAGCGCTTGAAAATAAATCAATAAGTTTACATTCTAAAATTGTTTCAATTTTTAAAACCGTTGACCAAGAAGGGAAACCGCTTGTGGAAAAATACACAAGTACGGCCGGTAGATTTTTATTAGCTAATGTTTTACCAAAGAATTTTAATATTAAATTTGCTTTAGTAAACAAATTGCTTACAAAAAAAAATGTGTCAGAAGTAATAGATACAATCTTTAGATATTGCGGGCAAAAAGAAACAGTTATTTTTTGTGACAGAATTAAGACATTAGGTTTTAAACATGCATTTAAAGCAGGTATTTCTTTTGGTAAGGATGATTTGATAATTCCAAAAACAAAGGAAAATTTAATTTCTAGTACTAAAAAACAAATTGAAGAGTATGAAAAACAATATTCAGATGGTTTGATAACACGAGGTGAAAAATATAATAAAGTTGTAGATGTATGGTCTAAATGCACAGATACAGTTGCTAATGAAATGATGAAAGAAATATCGTCAGCAGAAAAAGTATATGATGATGATAGAATTGAAACAAATTCTGTTTATATGATGGCAGACTCTGGTGCAAGAGGTTCTCAAGCGCAAATGAAACAATTAGCTGGTATGAGAGGTTTAATTGCAAAACCCTCAGGTGAGATTATTGAGACACCAATTATAGCAAACTTTAAAGAAGGTCTGTCTGTTTTAGAATATTTTAACTCTACGCATGGTGCAAGAAAAGGTCTAGCTGATACTGCTTTGAAAACAGCCAATTCTGGTTATTTGACAAGAAGATTATGTGATGTGGCTCAAGATGTGCAAATTACAAAAGCAGAATGTGATCCAAAAAAAAGATCATCAGTTACAATAGCTGAAATTATAGAGGGGGGAAACATTCTCGTAAGTTTGTCTGAAAGAGTTCTTGGTAGAGTTATTGCAGAAAATATTAAAAATCCTGTTACAGGAGAAGTAATAATAAAAAAAGATAAATTAATTGACGAGTTAGATTGCGAAAAAATTGACGCCGCAGGAGTAAAATCTGTTAATGTTTACTCAGTAATTACCTGTGCATCAACAAAAGGAGTATGTCAAGTTTGTTACGGTAGAGATCTAGCTCGAGGTAAATTAGTAAGCGTAGGTGAAGCAGTTGGAATGATTGCTGCTCAATCAATTGGAGAGCCAGGAACACAATTAACAATGAGAACCTTTCACGTCGGAGGAACAGCTCAAATTAAAGAAGAGTCACAAATTATTTCGCAAACAAAAGGAAAATTAAACATCATTAACAAAAACCTTATTGAAGACTCGAAGAAAAATATAATAGTTATGGGTAGAAATACTCAATTAAGTATAGAGGATGAGACAGGCAGGCAGCTTGCTATATACAAAGTTAATTATGGATCTAAATTATTTTTTAAAGATGGAGAATTAGTTGATAAGGGAAAAAAAATTGCGGAATGGGATCCTTATACTCTTCCAGTTATAGCTGAAACAGGCGGTATAGTTAATTATATGGATTTAATGGAGGGAAGCTCTTTAACAGAAACTCTTGATGATGCTACAGGTCTTTCGTCTAAATCAGTTACTGACTGGAAATCTTTATCAAAAAATTCGGAATTAAAGCCAAGAATAACTTTAAGAAATGAAAAAGGAGAAATAATCAAGAAAGCCGACGGAAATGAGGCTAGGTATTACCTAGTTCCTGACACGATTTTGTCAGTTAAAGATGGTCAAAAAATTTCAGCTGGCGATGTATTAGCTAGATTACCAAAAGAAACTTCAAAAACAAAAGACATCACAGGAGGACTACCAAGAGTAGCGGAATTATTTGAAGCAAGAAGACCTAAAGACAGCGCTATCATTGCTGAAAATGATGGGGTAATAGAATTTGGTAAAGAGGTTAGAGGTAAACAAAAAATTTCAATTGTTTCTAACAACGGAGAAAGTTCGAATTATCTAATACCTAAAGGAAAACACGTAAACTTCAACCAAGGTGAAAAAATTAAAAAAGGTGAATACTTATTAGACGGTAGCCCAGCACCACACGATATTTTAAGAATATTAGGAGTTGAAAAATTAACTGAATATTTTGTTTCAGAGGTGCAAGAAGTGTATAGACTTCAAGGCGTTGTAATTAATGATAAACACATCGAGACTATAGTTAGACAAATGTTAAAAAGAGTCGAGGTAAAAGATCCTGGAGATTCCGAATTACTAGTAGGTGAGGTTATAGATTTATTAGATATAAATGTAATTAATGATAACCTTAGAGAAGAAAAAAAGAAACCAGCAATATTTGAAAGGGTATTACTTGGTATTACAAAAGCTTCCCTGCAAACAAACTCTTTTATTTCTGCAGCATCTTTCCAGGAAACTACAAGAGTGCTTACAGACGCTTCAATAAAAGGAAAAACAGACTCATTAGAAGGTCTAAAAGAAAACGTAATAGTTGGAAGACTAGTTCCAGCTGGAACCGGTTTAACAAAAATTGACTGGGATAAACAAGCAAGAGATCAAGATAAGGCAAGATTAGAAGAACTTAAAAAACAGGAGCTAGAATCCGCTCCAGAAGCCCCTGAACAGGCAACCTGAACCACATTTTAAAACGGCTTAAATATTGACTTTTATCGATTCAATGTTAGTTTACGGCACATTTTGAATGTTAGAAGTAAGGTTGATTAAAGCCTTAAACACTAACAAAATCACTTAAAGGGTTTCCTTATTTCAACTTCAAAATATAATTATGCCAACTATTAATCAGTTGATTAAAAAAAGTAGAGTCAAACCTATTGCTAGAAATAAAGTTCCAGCCTTAGAGAGACAACCTTTAAAAAGAGGTGTATGTGTTAAAGTTTATACAACAACTCCTAAAAAACCAAACTCAGCTCTACGAAAAGTTGCCAGAGTGAGATTGTCAAATGGTTTTGAAGTTACTGCTTATATCCCTGGCGAGGGACATAACTTACAAGAACACTCAGTTGTTCTATTGCGCGGTGGACGAGTGAAAGATTTACCGGGTGTTCGATATCATATTTTAAGAGGAAACTTAGACACACAAGGTGTTGCCAATCGTAAAAAAAGAAGATCTCTATACGGAACAAAAAAACCAAAATAATTTATGTCTAGAAAAAGAAAAGCTCCAGTTAGAAAAGTATATCCCGATCCAAAATTTCATTCAGAAGTTGTCTCTAAATTTATTAACTCAATAATGTATGATGGAAAAAGATCTACCGCAGAAAAAATTCTTTATGACGCATTAGATAAAATCAAATCAAAAAATAATGAAGATCCTTTAAAAATTTTCAATACAGCAATCAGCAATGTGAAACCAAATCTTGAATGTAGATCAAGGAGAGTTGGTGGAGCAACTTATCAAGTTCCGGTTGAAGTAAAATCAAAAAGAGCTCAAGCTTTGGCTTTAAGATGGATTATGGATGCTACTAGAAAAAGAAAAAATAAAACTATGGCAGAAAAATTATACGCAGAAATTTTAGATGCATCACAAAACAAAGGTTCTGCAATTAAAAAAAGGGAAGATACACATAAAATGGCGGAGTCCAATAAAGCTTTCGCGCATTTTAGATGGTAAAAAATTATGGCTAAATATACTTTAGATAAATACAGAAATATTGGTATCATGGCTCACATCGATGCGGGTAAAACTACTACCACGGAAAGAGTATTATATTATACCGGAAAAAGTCATAAGATAGGTGAAGTGCATGATGGTGCAGCTACTATGGACTGGATGGAACAAGAGCAAGAACGTGGTATTACTATTACTTCTGCAGCAACAACTTGTTTTTGGAGAGATCATAGAATTAATATTATAGATACACCCGGCCACGTTGATTTTACAATTGAAGTTGAAAGATCGTTGAAAGTTTTGGACGGAGCTGTTTGCGTTTTTGATGGCGTTGCAGGCGTTGAACCACAATCAGAAACCGTATGGAGGCAAGCTGACAAGTATAAAGTACCACGAATTTGTTTCGTGAATAAACTTGATCGAACTGGAGCAGATTTTTATCGTTGTGTAGATATGATTAAGGATAGGCTTGGTTGTAAACCTTTAGTTTTACAACTACCTGTAGGGGCTGAAGCAGATTTAAAAGGTGTTGTAGACCTAGTAAAAATGAAAGCTATTATTTGGCAGAATGAAGATTTAGGAGCAAAATTCGATATTGTTGATATTCCAGAAGATTTGAAAGAAAAGGCAAGCACTTTTAGAAAAGAGTTAGTCGAGGCTGCAGTCGAAGAAGACGAAAAACTCATGGAATCCTATTTAGAGGGTAAAGAGCCTTCAGAATCTGATTTGATAAAATGCATTAGGAAGGGAACTCTTGCTTTTAGTTTTGTTCCTATTACGACTGGATCCGCATTTAAAAATAAGGGAGTTCAACCACTTTTAGATGCTGTAATTGATTACCTTCCAAGCCCAAAAGATATTGGATCCATAGAAGCAACAAAACTTAATTCTGAAGACAAATTGGAAATGAAATTTGATGATAACGAACCTTTTTCTGCCTTAGCTTTTAAAGTTGCAAACGATCCATTTGTTGGATCTTTAACATTTATAAGAATTTATTCTGGTAAAATACAAGCTGGTACATCTGTATATAACTCCTCTAAGGAAAAAACAGAAAGAGTTGGAAGGATGCTTTTAATGCACGCTAATAGCAGAGAAGATATCAAAGAAGCTACAACTGGAGACATAGTAGCTTTAGCTGGATTAAAACATACAATTACCGGGCACACTTTATGTAACGAGAATAAGCCAATTTTACTAGAACCAATGGAATTTCCTGATCCTGTAATAGAAATAGCAGTTGAACCTAAGACTAAAGCAGATCAAGAAAAAATGGGTGAAGCTTTAGCTAGATTAGCTAAAGAAGACCCATCATTTCGAGTTACTTCTGATGAAGAATCAGGACAAACAATTATTAAGGGAATGGGCGAACTACATTTAGATATAATTGTAGACAGAATGAAGAGAGAATTTAAAGTTGAAGCTAATGTTGGTGCTCCCCAAGTAGCATATAGAGAAACAATATTAGGGTCGACAGAAGTCACTTACATTCATAAAAAACAAAGTGGTGGATCTGGCCAATTTGCTAAAGTTACTTTAAGTGTTGAACCACTAGAACCTGGTCAAGGCCGTGAAGTTGAAAACAAAATTAAAGGTGGAGCAATACCAAAAGAATTTATCCCGGGTGTAGAAAAAGGA
>Ga0181422_1000507_pt1 | contig 12671 bp, 16 predicted proteins | sample 45SPOviralmetaG_FD_130147 | JGI IMG/M metagenome (GOLD analysis project Ga0181422, IMG submission 130147) | Marine viral communities from the oligotrophic San Pedro Time Series (SPOT) site, San Pedro Channel, CA, USA - 45 SPOT_SRF_2013-07-18 | ecosystem: Environmental > Aquatic > Marine > Strait...
AAGTGTATATAGCATATCTTTAACTTTTAATTACATAGTAAATATACGTGAAACTTTTGACAACCCAAAATCTGGGCTGCGAAAGTTACGAACAATTATTTCTTACCAACTAGGATGCGGTTGCCGATTTTAATCTGGTCGATACTCATAAAGGCAGTGATCATACCAAGTGTAGCGGCCATCAAAAAGAAACCAGCAGCATTGGCTTCACCAGCAAAGGTGATATACTTGTCAATAGTTTCAGTTATAGTCATAGCAGCTACGGCAAAACTAGCGATAGCGATAAGAAGGAATTTAATGTCGAATGTGATCTTCATGATTATTAGCTTTTAATTACAGTACTAATATACCACAAATAAATGACATAAAAAAATCTGGAGCTAATTATTTTCAAATTATTTTCATAAAAAAAGCCAGCCTCTAAGAGAGACTGGCTGGGAAGGGACTTAGATCTTGAGTCTTATACAGTGTTTACTGCAGTTAACTTGATGCTCGGATCATACTCCCGATTTTCATAAGCAATTGGCTCGGAACCTCAACGGCACTTAATAGAGTTTCGATTGTCCGTGATCTTGGTTCCGAGATAATTGTATCTTAGTTTAGAAGTGCACCTACTTGAGCTTGAGTGTCAAGGTGTGCATTAGCTGCAAACGGCGAAGCCATTTGGTTACCTAAATCAAAGTTCTTACCAAGTATGTTACCAGCTTGAACCATCATCTCAGTAGATTCTCGGTCAGTCATATTGAAAGCCAAGTTTTCAGGAGCGTGGGTTGCACAGTGAGTAACACCGTTTACCAATGACCAGATTGATTGGTCAGTACGAGCATTCTTTTTCTGAGCTGAAGTGAAATCTGCAGGATTCATATTCATCTTAGTGTATGCTCCACGATTATCATTCAATGGGATCCAAGAGTCAGCACCATCGCCAGCTACACGCTTAACAATACTGTGTGCTCGTTCCATTTCCCATAGAGAAGCTGGAGTTTCAGTAGCCAACTTAACCGTATTAGCAAAGTCAGTAGGTACAAACCCATTCTTTTGCAATTGGTTCATGTGTTGGAAGAAGTTCTCCATAGATTCCTTACTCAAGTTATTAAGAGAGTAAGATTCGTTAGCCAAACCAGTAGTAAGGCCGTTAGTACACCACATACGGTTTACATACGGCATAACTTGAATACCACCAATCGGTGAGTTCTTAAGTGTAATACCCGAGTTGAATACCTCATCAGAAAGGCCGAGTGCACCAAGATCAAAGTTGGCGTTAGGATTCACCGCGTTAATAATAACCGAACCCTTATTACCATCAATACCCCAATTAGTAACCTCAAAGCCGTGTTGATCAATGATCTGATCGGCAAGGTTAATGAATCGGTCGTGAGAGATAATATCCGTAGCTAGCTTAGTGAAGCCAACAACCTTCTTAGATGTAGGGGATAGGATAATAGTAATCTCATTTAGCTGAGCCGCCATAGCGTTCTTCATTTGGTTAATAAAAGAAGCTTTTGCCTCAGGGCTAAAGAGTGATTCGAACTTACTAGCGAATGCTTGGCTCATACCAATGATTTTCATAAGACCTTTAAAAGCGTCTTTAGTGATCTCTAGTCGTTTACCTTGGTATTCGATCGTAGTATCATTGATGAGGTTGATATCGCGCACTGCAACAGTCTTACGTAGTGACTGAGAGTTACGTGTCATAGCCTTGCGGTTATCGATTTCAGTTGCGGATAATGTTGTTAATACTGGCATAATCTGTGTTATTTGTTTATTATATGATTTACTTACTGAATTGTTTCAACAATAGGTAGAGTATTTATTCAGCTTCTACTAACTGATTAGCCTTGATATAATCATCTTGATTACCAAGGACTGTAGGCTCTTGCCATTGGATTTCATAATCACGATACTCGAACTTTTCAAGATCAGTGTTTTGGCCTTCAAGCATCTTACCGAAAACCTCAGCAGGGCTAGAGTATAACAATAGATCAGCATCCATTTCAATTTGAAATGTGTGACCACCTTTAGGCTTCCAGTGAACTCCACCTTCGTGGAACCCGTAGTTTTCATAATACTGTGTCTGAACTAAAACTTTATTTACACTCATAATTTCTCTTTTTGCGTTGGCTTCAACCAACAATTACAATACTAATATACGTGAAACTTTTGACAACCCAAAATCTGGGCTGCAAAAGTTACGAACAATTAATTAACCGTTATACTGCTTAACCATTTCGATAGAGACTTTGTAGCTTCCACCGTTATTAACCTGCTTAACTAGTACAGGAGCTTTCTTAGATCGTGGCTTATAACCAGCAATCGTATAGTCTTTACCTTGAATAGTAACTTGATCACCAACATTAAGATGACCTAAACCAACTAGATTCTTATACTGATCAAAGGCTTGAGCCTCTTTAGTAACAGCAACTCCACCAGAACCGATGACACCTGCGTTAACTTTAATAGTAGCAGTCTCAGCAGTGAAAGAGATGTTACCAGCAGAAATAGAAATACCGTGCTCAGCAGCAACTTTAGCTAAAGCAGCATCAAGAGATACACGAAGAGACTTAAGGGCTGGGCGATTGAAAGATTGAATTTTACTCATTTTGTTTTTGTTTAAGATTAACGATTAATTACAGTACTAATATACGTGAAACTATTGACAACCCAAAATCTGGGCTGACAAAGTTACGAACAATTTTTAAATAGATTCAGCGGCCATAGAGAGGTCCAACTTAGCTGAGCATGCAACCTGACGATCAAGGAAGTACTCAAGCTTACTAGCATAGAAGTTGATCTTATCCATATCAAGAGCATCAACAGCAATAGACAGCATAGCTTGGTAGTACTCGACTTTACCAGCATAGTTGTCATTTTTACGAACGTAAGATTTAGAATAGTTTTTCATAGAGATGATTTTAGTGAGGCAGCAGCCTCGATTAGTATACTACTAATATACCACAAATATTTGACAATAAAAAATTATTTGCGGTTTATTTTCAATTTATTTTTGTTTTTTCTGGTGAATATAGTTACTGATCATGCCACCGAGGCAAGCAGCGACATCAGCCATAAGCTGCACGCCAACCCACAACAGAACAAATTCAAGAAGGCTAAAACAAATAGGAGCGGTAAAAAACTCAATCATTATATAAGGGGTTTATTAATTAACTTACATAGCTAATATACCACAGAAAGTTGACAATAAAAAATTATTTAACAACTATTTTTAGGCCATATAAAAAAAATATATGTAGGACGGAATCTACTCTTCCAGCTCCGATCAAAAAGCTACGCCCTTAGGGAAGGACTGACCTTCAACCTATACTACTAATATACGAAAAAAGATTGACAACCCAAAGCAATTCAGCGACGAGTTACGAACAACTTGCGAACACTAATAACTCGCAACTATGCATGAAACAAATAGCAAAAATCACGTATTATATTAGGAGTACCGCGATTATACCAACCACCCTATAACTAACAAAGGCGACTATAAGAAGTCGCCAATGTGAATCAACTAGTGCGCGCTACCAATTAAGCCTCAACTAGAGTAATATTCTTAAATGAATCCTCTAGCTTATAAGCATTGTCAGCCCAAGTTTTAGAACCAATAGCCTTCCAGTGACCATGATCAGCCATCTTAGGGAAGCAACTATGGATAGTACCAATCTTAATGTTCTCCAAGATACAGTTAGCTACAGTAACAAACTTACCAGCCTTAAGGGCCAAAGCAGTCAAGTAATGATCTGCACCTGGATGGGTAGACTTAAGCTCTATAGTATGGAGAGCATTCTTTTGGTATCGACCAACCAAGTTCTGTAGGGTAGACTTACCATCAGAGATACAAAAGAAACCAGCAACACACTTAGTGATCACTCGGTATTCATACTCAACGTCCCACTTAAAGCCATACTCACTAGTATGGAAGCGGTGCATTTTACCACTTATAGCTTGCTCAATAGAGAAGGTAGTGGCATCGGAATGTTTGTCATAGTGTTCTTTAATATACATATCTTTTAGCTTTTTAATTACAGTACTAATATACCACAAATAGTTGACACTAAAAAATCCAGGCTAATAAAGTTACGAACAATTTGAAACCTCCAGGGGACCGAAGCGTATAAAGAAAGTATTGGGTTTCAGAGGAAAGATAAGGTCCCGGGCAAAGCTCCAGGGCAAACGTACCCAGCAGCGCTCCCCAGTAAGCTTCCAGGGACTAAGCCGGCCAACGCTCCCAGAAGCTTCTCCAGGAGCTTACCCAGAGAAGTCCCCAGAGCGCTTCCAGGAAGCTTCCCAGGAGCTCTAGGGGCCTTAGGGCGTACCAGCACCCCGAGCCAACTTTACCAAGATTACCCAAAGAGCAGGCGAGCCACCAACAGCAATTATCACCTAGAAGACCTAGAGCTTACAGGCATATACCGGTATCAGCTGAGCTCGCACACGCGCAGAAGCACCAACACATCAATCATATGATTAGACGCAGAGGAGCGCAGGCGAGCTCGGGGAGCCTACTGGCATAAAAGACCCAGGAGTAATGATCTGGTACCCAGAGGGAGGGAGTGCAAATGAGTCTAATCAGTCAAATGAGTCAAGTGATCAAATCGGATAAAGGGTCAGGGTACCATATGAGTCAGAGAGACTATAAGTAAGCTATACGCGCATATGAGCTTAATGAGCTTAAAATGAACCCAGGGACCAGAGAGTGCGAATTTCCTGGGGGTGACATGTGGAGTCGCGGCGATTTATGGGCCTGGAGAGTAGATAAGTAACTTAGCTATAGCTTTATTTCATAAGTGCTATTTGCGCAATAAGTATCACAGCGGGCCCCACCTCATCCCAGGCCTCAGAGGCTTACAGTAAACCCAACTCGATTATTTAGATCACTCAGAGGACTCAGAGGTCCCGACCCCCACCAAAAAAACGTATACCGCAGAGCGCTGAAAAATATTGGGCCCCCGGGGATGAGAGCCTCCAGGGCCTAATCTACCACCAACGCGATCTCAAAATGATCGCGGACTGGTTCTACTTAAACGCACACTACTCTTGAAGCGCGCGGTGAAGATGAAGCCTTTGGGTATCCAATAACTCATACACTAGCAATGGACCTCAGAGACCTCAGATGGTTTGCAATGGTATCACTTAGAGTACACAGAGAACTCAAAGAACTCAGAGACCAGAGACTCCATGTGGAATTGATCTCACGCGCGAACTCTGGTATCTGGACTATTATAGAATCGCGCGCCCCCGGGGGAGGACCAACCACACCGGTATCTCAGAGGGCCAGTGATGGACCAGCGAGGGTGAGGGGCCAGGGAGAGGCCTTAATGGTATACGCGCGAACTAGCGATGCTGAATTTTTCCCCGGTTCTGGGAATTTTCCTAAATTTCCCTAATAGGACCTAAGAGAAATGAAACTAATCAATCTAGCTTTATATAAGAATAAACCCAAATAAAGAGAGCACACTATGGCTAAAGACAACAAAAGAAAGGGAATGAAAACAGTTAAGTGTATGAATCACGACCCAGAAAACTCAAAGTGGGGCGAGTATGCACCAGAAGATGGTCCATGTTTAGAAACTATTGATGTAGACGAACGTACCGAACGAGCACTCTGCTGGCGATGTACTAGTAGATCAGTCTCTATGGTTAAAACATTTAGATCTGAGTAACTAATGAGACATTTCTTTAGAAAGCTTAGCAGATTTATTAGCTTTATACCACATGTGTGGCGAGGATATGATTGGGATTATCGTTATGCCGTAGACCTTTTTACTTACCAACTTTCCAGAACTGCAGACTTTTTAGAGAGTGACAAAGCATGGTCAATAGAAGCCAAAACCAGAGCAGCGCGCATGCGCTCAACTATAGAACTCATGAATAAAGTATATGACGAGGATTATGCCATGGCATATGTAGATGAGATTAAAGAAAAGTATGGCCCATCTAGTTTTAGTTTTAAAGAGACTAAAGAGCTTGATAGTAAAGGTGATCCATATTATATGATGCACGAAGAGTTTGAAAAGGATTATACAGACACTGAACTTTTATTGATCGCAGAAGACAGAGAAGCTATGGTACATGAATGTAGACATAAACAAAGACGTGCCCATAAAATTGTATGGGACATGATAGAGCACAATATACAAAAATGGTGGGATTAATATGAAACTAGCACTAATAGCACATGATGGTAAAAAGGCAGATATGGTTGCCTTTGTAATGAAAAGAATGGATTTCTTTAAAAGAGATCATGTTGAATTGGTAGGAACTGGAACTACAGGAACCATGATCATGCACGCTGGCTTAGAAGTTGAGTTAGTAGCAAGTGGACCAATGGGAGGCGATGCTGAAATCGGAGCTATGGTTACTCGTGGAGAAATTGATGGAGTTGTCTTCTTTAGAGATCCACTAGACAAACACCCGCATGATGTTGATATTTCTATGTTGATGAGACTATGTGATGTGCACGAAATTCCGCTAGCAACAAATTATAAGTCTGCGCACATCTTAGTAAAATACTTTTCAAACAAACCTCATCAAATAACAGATAATGTATAAAAATAGACTTAGCGACTACATAGGTGATACGCCTATGATTAAAATCAACAACAAGCTTTGGGCTAAAGCAGAGATATTCAATCCAACTGGTTCTATTAAAGATCGACCAGCCTCTCATATTCTTAACGTCGCAGAAAAACAGGGACAACTTAAACGTGGTGACACAATATGTGAAGCCACTTCTGGAAATATGGGCGTTAGCTTTGCATGGTTAGCGGCAGAGCGAGGATACAAGTGTGTGATCATCATGCCCAACAATATGTCAATGGAGCGTAAGAAGACTTTAGAATTATACGGAGCTGAACTTATTGAGGTTGAAGCAGGCGCATTTGACGATGCTATTGCACTTAGAGATGAAATGTGTGAAACTAATGGATGGTTTAACTGTAACCAATTTGGCAATCCATTAAATATAGAATCACACAAAGAAGGTACTGCTAAAGAGATCATTAAAAGATTCCACGGTCTAAATGATGGTAATGGATATGTAGAATGTTTAGTGACAGGAACTGGAACTGGCGGAACTCTGATGGGATGTGGACCTCAACTTAAAAATGTTTGGCCAGGAATGAAAGTTGTTGCAGTTGAACCCGATGAATCACCGGTCATGAGCGGTGGAGAACCTGGTTTACATGGAATTCAAGGCATTGGCGATGGTAGTAAATTCTTAGTAGAGATGAAAGAAGTTTCTGAAGTTTTAAGAATTAAAACAGAAGACGCAAAATCTAGAGCTAGACAGCTTGCCAAAGAACATGGAATATTTGTTGGTATTTCGGCTGGCGCAAATATATTGGCCGCTGAAAAATGGATTGAAGATAATAATCCAACTGGAATCGTAGTCACATTCTTATGTGACAGAGGAGATCGATACTTCAGTTGTATATAATATAATAATAAATGAGTAGCATAGAAGAACAATATCGTGGACTGTTAGGTTCGCTTTTGCACAATTCAACACCCAAAGACGATCGCACAGGAACTGGAACACTATCTATATTTGGCAGACAAATAAGACACGATATGAAACAGGGGTTTCCTTTATTAACTACAAAGAAAATAGCTGTCAAAACTATGATGACAGAATTAAAGTGGTTCTTAAGAGGAGATACTAACATTAAATATTTGGTAGACAATGACTGTAACATTTGGAATGGCGATGCATATAAACGCTTTACCTATTATACTGACGAAAGCACGTCTATGGAGAGATTCATAGAATTAATTAAAACTGACGATGAGTTTGCTGAAAAGTGGGGTGAATTAGGTCCTATATATGGTAAACAATGGAGAAGATGGAAAGGTGATACTTGGGTGGAAGGAAATACCGATGGAACTGAGGGATTTTATCTTCAATCTGAAACGATTGATCAAATCAAAAACCTAATCAATGACCTTAAAACAAACCCAAATTCAAGACGATTGATGGTATCGGCGTGGAATGTTGGAGATTTACCAACTATGACTTTGCCACCTTGTCACTATGGATTTCAGTGTTACGTAAGAGATGGTAAATATCTTTCATTAATGTGGAACCAAAGATCTGTAGATACTTTCTTAGGCCTTCCATTTAATATTGCAAGTTATGCGGCATTACTTTGTTTGATCGCAGAAGAAGTCGATATGATTCCAGATCAATTGATTGGAAACTTAGGCGATGTGCACTTATATTCTAATCATGTAGATCAAGCGATGGAACAGATTTCTAGAGAGATCTATGATTTGCCTACAGTTTCATTTAAGAATGTAAACATGTTGGATGGTGAATTTGATTATGAGATACACAACTATAAGCACCACCCCAGAATTTCGGCACCTTTGTCAAATTAATAAACTTAATTATATTCTCACGTATAACACATAGAATATATTAACACAAAAAACATTACAACATGCGTAATAAAAGCGAAGATGCGTGGCAGATCATGCGAATTCAAGGTGAGTTCACCAAAGGTTTTGACACATTTAGTGAATTAGGATCATGTGTCTCTGTATTTGGAAGTGCAAGAACTTTAAATACACATGATTACTATAAAGAGGCCGAAAAAGTAGGAAAGCTTTTGGTAGAAGCTGGATTTGGAGTTATTACTGGCGGAGGTCCAGGAATAATGGAAGCAGCTAACAAAGGAGCACATGAAGCTGGAGGTAAATCTATTGGAGTTGGTATTGAATTGCCATTTGAAGCTAGCATGAATGAATATGTTGATTTAGGAGTTGAGAATAGATATTTCTTTACTCGCAAGGTGATGTTCCTTAAATACTCACAGGCATTTGTGATATTTCCAGGCGGCGTTGGCACTTTAGATGAGTTATTTGAGGCCATCACTCTTGCACAATGCGGACATAATGTAAAATATCCAATAGTTCTTGTAGGTAAATCTTATTGGAGTGGCTTAGTAGATTGGATGCAAGAAACTTTATGGAAGCATGGTGCAATTAGTCAAAAAGACTTTGATCTGTTTAGAGTTGTAGATACAGCAGAAGAAGCCGTAGAAAAGATTACAGAGTATCACGACAAATATCGCAAAGATTCTGAAACTAATTTTTAAGTAGATGAAATTTAAAAAACTCACAGGCTATCCAGAGTTTGAATTACAAGCATATGTTAAGAAGTATTTAGAAGATCATAAAGAATATGATGTTAAAATATATTTAGGATGTGATAGTCAAACTAAAGCAGATCAAACTATTTATGCAACTACTGTGGTTTTTCACGTAGCTAGCACAGGTTGTCACGTGATATATAAAAAAGAAAGTCTACCTGTTATCAGAGACATGTGGACCAGACTATGGAAAGAAGCAGAAAAATCAGTAGAGGTCGCAGTGTACCTAAGAGAATTTGGAATAGAAATTGATACTATAGATTTGGATTACAATATTGACCCTCAACACGGATCTAACAAATTAGTCAAAGCAGCCGTTGGATATGTAGAGTCATTGGGTTTTCAAGCTAGGTGCAAGCCTGAACTTTTACCAGGATGTTACGCAGCAGACGATATTGTAAACTAAATGAATTCGATACATATAATACCTATAAATAAATAATACACAAAGAATAATTTATGTCATTAGCAGCAGACGGTTACGAAAACGAAAAAGGAAGACGAGGTAGCAAGAAAAAGGCCACTCCGTTTTTAGATGAGTTCGGAGAAGATTTAACTCAATTAGCAGCGGAAGGCAAATTAGACCCCATTATCGGCAGAGATAAAGAGATCTATAGAATTTGTCAAATCCTTGCACGTAGAAAGAAAAACAATCCTATTATTTTAGGAGACCCGGGCGTCGGTAAAACCGCAATTGTTGAAGCTATAGCTCAGCGCATCGTGAATAAGAAAGTTGCGCGTGTACTTCTTAACAAAAGGCTAATCTCTATCAACATGACAACCATTGTTGCAGGAACAAAGTATAGAGGAGAGTTTGAGGAGAGAATGAAAAATATAGTAGATGAATTAAAGGGTGCAGACAATGTAATTGTTTTTATCGACGAGATTCATACAATTGTTGGTGCAGGTGGAGTTAGCGGAGCATTAGACGCATCTAATATTCTCAAGCCAGCGCTAGCACGAGGACAAGTACAATGTATTGGTGCAACCACAACTGATGAGTACAGAGAAAACATTGAAGATGATGGCGCACTAACACGTAGATTTCAAGAAATCTTTATTGATGCTCCTTCGGTTCAAGACACCATTGAGATTCTAAATAGAATAAAAGGTAATTATGAAGAGCATCACTCAGTGATATATGAAGACGATGCTGTTGAAGCTTGCGCCAAGTTAAGTGAACGTTATATCAAACAACGTGAGCTACCAGACAAAGCGATAGATCTTTTGGATGAGGCTGGTGCGAGAACACATTTACTAGAAGTTAAAATTCCAGCTAAAATTAAAAACCTTGAAAAAGAGTTAGAGATTGTTAAGCTAGAAAAGAAAATGGCAGTGGAAGAACAAGATTATGAAAAAGCTGCTAGTCACAGAGACGGTCAAATTTCATTAGAAAGTTTGATCCAAAAAGAAACTGAAAAATGGGAGTCTTCTCTAAAATCTAAAAAGAGAGCGGTAACATTTAATGATATTGCAGAAACAGTTTCAATGCAAACTGGAATTCCTATTAATAAACTAGGTACAGATGATCTTAAGATGATCAAAAATATGGCTAAAGAAATTAAAGCGAATATCATTGGACAAGATGATGCGGTTGAGGCTTTAGCACAAGTAATTAAAAGATCAAGAACTGGAGTTGCTAGTCATAGTAAACCAAGTGGATCATTCATGTTTTTAGGACCAACTGGTGTCGGTAAAACAGAAACAGTAAAAGCGTTATCTGAATACTTGTTCGGAGACTCTGACTCTATGATCAGAATTGACATGTCTGAATATATGGAAAAGTTTACAGTTAGTAGATTAACTGGAGCGCCTCCGGGATATGTTGGACACGAAGATGGTGGTCAGTTAACTGAAGCTGTGAGACGCAAGCCATATTCTGTAGTTCTATTCGACGAGATTGAGAAAGCTCATCCTGACGTATTTAATACATTACTACAAGTGCTTGACGAAGGTAGATTAACAGATTCTAACGGGCGTACAGTAGATTTTACGAACACTGTAATTGTAATGACGTCAAACGTTGGTGCTAGAAAGGTATCTGACTTTGGAACTGGTATTGGATTTGCTAGTGAGTCTAATGTTGCACAAGAGAAAGCCAAAAAAGAAGCAATCATTAAAAAGGAATTAAAAAATAAATTTAGTCCTGAATTTTTGAATAGGCTTGATGATTTAATCTTATTTGATCAACTAAAACAAGAGCACGTAATTAAGATCGTTACTTTAGAGCTTAATAAGTTTATAGAAAGAATGGAAGATGAAGGTTACGCGTTTAAGTTTACAAACACAGCGAAAGAATTCTTAGCTAAAGAAGGTTACGATCCAAAGTTCGGCGCAAGACCAGTTAAGAGGGCTATTCAAAAATATGTAGAAGATTTAGTAGCTGATTTAATTCTAGACGGATTAAAAAAGTCAGAAAAAGCTATAACTATAACAAAAGATAAGTCAGAGGATAAACTAATTGTAAGATAGTCATATAACCTTTATAAGGTTTAAAAACAATACATATGAATTTTTCAAATCAATTTATTGATACAATTATAGACATTGAATCAGATGGCGATGTATCACAACCAAGAGATCTTAAAGTAAAAGAATTACAATTTGGCCATATCGCTATAGATCCCACAAGGCCGATAGCAGATTTCGAAGCAAGAGGTTTTAATTGGAAATACTTAGCAGGTGAAATAGCTTGGTATCTAAAAAAAGATAGAGATGTAGATTACATTGGTCAATTCTCAGGATTTTGGTCTAATATAACAAACCCTAATACAAACGAAATCAATTCTAATTATGGTTCTTTAGTTTTTAATAAAGAACAATTTGGATGGGCAGTAGATTCATTACTTAAAGATAAAAATAGCCGACAAGCTATTATGTTCTTTAATCAACCTAAATTTCAGTTTGAAGGCAATAAAGACTTTGTATGTACAATGTATGCTAATTTCTTTATTAGAAATAATAAGTTAAACATGAAAATACAAATGAGATCTAACGACATATTCTACGGTCTCACATTTGATGCACCTTTCTTTTCATTCTTACACCAGTCGGTTTATCTAATTCTTAAAGATCAATATTCTGACCTAGAACTAGGTGTATATCACCACTTTGCAGACAATATTCATTTCTACGAAAGACACTTTGAATTAGCAGAAGAAATAAAGTCTAATAGAATATCTAGTGAAGGCCACACATTCGAGCTTAAAGATAAATTTATTGATTACACCCCATCAGATGGTGTAAAGCTAACAAATGCAGCAACAGAATTTATAGCTAGAATAGATGACATGGTAACACACGAACCTTTAGCAAAAAGACACGACTACAAACAAGTCCTAGAATACTATTTTAAAATCTAATATATAATATAAGAATATGATTCAAGAAATGAAAGAACCTGTAAAAATATACATAGACCCGAGGTTGCTATTAAAAGGAGATTTAGATAAGGTTCTGATGAGTAAGTATGATGTATTCTATAGAAGAATGGTTGAATATGTGCTTAATATC
>Ga0181422_1000511_pt1 | contig 12623 bp, 9 predicted proteins | sample 45SPOviralmetaG_FD_130147 | JGI IMG/M metagenome (GOLD analysis project Ga0181422, IMG submission 130147) | Marine viral communities from the oligotrophic San Pedro Time Series (SPOT) site, San Pedro Channel, CA, USA - 45 SPOT_SRF_2013-07-18 | ecosystem: Environmental > Aquatic > Marine > Strait...
GGGTGAGCATGGCAGGTTCTAGCTATATCTTCTGAGCTGGCTCCGAACTCCATTGCCAAGGCCATCTCCGCTATCATATCTCCAGAATGCGGACCTATGATGTGTACTCCTAAAACTTTATCTGTTTTACTGTCAGCAAGAATTTTAACAAAACCTTCGGTTTCGTTGTTTACTTTTGCTCTGGAATTAGCAAGAAAAGGGAATTTCCCTATTTTGTAAGATTTGTTTTCTTCTTTTAATTGCTCTTCTGTTTTACCGACAGTAGCCACCTCTGGAGATGTATAAACAACTCCAGGAATCACGTCATAGTTCACGTGTCCAGCTTGCCCCGCTAATATTTCAGCCACAGCTATACCTTCCTCTTCTGCTTTATGAGCTAACATTGGACCTTTAATCACATCTCCGATGGCGTAGATATTATTTACTGTTGTTTGCAATTTATCATTCACTTTTATTCTACCTTTACTGTCTGTTTTAACCCCCACTTTAGAAAGGTTTAATCCTTCAGTGTAAGGTTTTCTTCCAACAGACACTAAAACCTTATCAACTTCTAAAACTTCTTTTTTTGAATTCTTAACATTGGTATATGAAACTAAAACAGATTTACCTTGGTCTTTAACAGACTCTACTTTTGATCCCATTTTGAATTTAATTCCTTGCTTGGAAAGTATTTTTTGAAATTCATTGGAAATTTCTCTATCCATACCAGGGGTTATGTAATCTAAATATTCAACTACAGTTACGTCAGACCCTAGTCTTGACCATACAGATCCCATTTCCAAACCAATGTAGCCTCCACCAATTACAACTAATTTACCTGGTACTTTGTCAAAAGATAACGCGCCAGTAGAAGAAACAATATTCTTTTCGTTGATATTTATACCCGGCAATGAGGCGACTGTTGATCCAGTAGCTATTACTATGCTTTTAGATTTAACATTTATCCTTTTGTTATCGCTCTCATAAACAACTATATCATTATTGGAAAAAAGAACCCCTTTGCCTTTGAAATATGTTACCTTATTTTTCTTGAATAAAAATTCTACTCCTTTAGTTAGCACTTGAATAGACTTGTTTTTATTTGACATCATTCTTTCTATATTTAATTTTATTCCTTCAACTTCTATTCCTTGTTGTTTAAAATCTTTTTTAGCTTTGTGGTAATTTTCAGATAAATTTAGTAAACTTTTTGAAGGTATACACCCTACATTGAGACATGTTCCTCCAAGAGCACCTCTTGACTCAATGCACGCGGTTTTTAGTCCAAGCTGTGCTGCTCTAATTGCACAAACATACCCTCCTGGTCCTCCACCAATTACAACTAAGTCAAAGTTATTTTCCATTATCAAATATTTAAAAAAAGTCTTTTTGGTTGTTCTAAGGACTCTTTTACTATTTTTAAAAAAGAGACAGCTTCTTTACCGTCAATTATTCTATGATCGTAGGATAAAGCCAAGTACATTATTGGTCTCACTTCAACTCTACCACCAACTACAACTGGTCTTTGGATAATATTGTGCATTCCTAAAACTGCAGATTGAGGAGGGTTTAATATTGGTGTTGAGAGCATTGATCCGTAAATTCCACCATTGGTGATTGTAAATGTTCCACCTTGTAAGTCTTCAATAGTAATTTTACCATCTCTAGCCTTCTGACCGAGTTCTCCAATATTTTTTTCAATGTCCGCAAATGACATCTCATCAGTTTCTCTAACCACTGGAACCACTAATCCTCTATCGGTACCAACTGCGATGCTAATATTATAATAATTTTTATAGACTATTTCATCGTCTTGAATTTCAGCATTTATAGAAGGATAATTTTTTAGTCCTATTACACAAGCTTTTACAAAAAATGACATGAAACCAAGCTTCACTCCATATTTTTTTTGAAACTCTTCTTTATATGCACTTCTCATTGACATTACTTCGCTCATGTCTACCTCGTTAAATGTGGTAAGCATTGCTGCATTTTCTTGCGCTTCTTTCAATCTCTTTGCAATCGTTAATCTTAGTCTCGTCATCTTGACTCTTTCCTCTGGACCGTGATTAATTTTTCTTTCGGACGGGGCTGGTTTGGATCCCATCAAAGCCATTATATCTTCTTTTAAAACGATACCATTCTTTCCAGATCCCTGAATTTTATTCAAATCCACATTTGACTCGATCGCCATTTTTCTTGCGGCTGGAGATATTTTCTTTTCTTTATTATTTGTTACTGGCTCTTCATGAACTTCCTCTAATATCAATGGCTCTTCATCTTCGAGTTTGAGTGTTGACGTTTCTTTTTTTTCAGATTTTGTTTTTTTTGATTTGACAGTTTCTTCATCTTTGAATTTTTTTAGTTTATTATTTTCTTCTTTCTTTTTAGGAGGATTGTAATTGTTTACTTCATCAACTTTTTTTTCATAACCAGAGGAAGAATTATCTACTGTACCGAGTAAAGAGCCTACATTTACAGTTTCTCCTTCCTTAACAACAATACTTCCCAACACTCCGCTAGTTGGGGAGGGTACTTCAACATTCACTTTATCTGTTTCTAGTTCTACAAGAGGCTCATCTGCCGAAACATTTTCTCCTTTTGATTTAAGCCATTTTGAAACTGTTGCCTCTGTTACTGACTCACCTAAAGTTGGTACTGTAATTTTTTCTGACATTTAATATTTAAGTATCTTTTCTAATATTTCTTTTTGTTGTGCAAGATGTTTGTTAAAATTTCCAGTCGCAGTAGAAGAAGCGGCTTTTCTACCTACATATTTTACCGATTTATCACCAAAATCCACCATCTCTAATGTACGGTCAATATAATTTCTAACTGTATTCCAGGCACCCATATTCATAGGTTCTTCTTGACACCAAAAAAAGTTGGCTTTTGTATATCTTTTAAGAATATTTGCTAATGTTTTAGCAGGGAAAGGATATAGTTGCTCTAATCTTATAAATGTAACCTTATTATTTTTATATTTTTCTCTAGCTTCAATTAAATCATAATAAATTTTTCCTGAACATATTATGACTTTCTTGATTTCATCATCTCTTTTCTTAAGTTCAAGTAAATTATTTATTTTTGAGTAAGCGTCATCTTCTAAAACCCTGTGAAAGGTGTTTTTTTTCGAAAATTCCGAGATGTTTGATGTGCATCTTTTATACCTCAACAGAGATTTAGGTGTCATAATAATCAGTGGCTTCCTAAATTCTCTATGCATTTGACGTCTTAAAACATGAAAATAATTTGAAGGTGTTGTGCAATTTACTACCTGTATATTTTCGCCAGCGCATAATTGTAAAAATCTTTCAAGCCTAGCAGATGAATGTTCTGGACCTTGTCCTTCATATCCATGCGGTAATAACATCACAAGTCCACTTGCTCTACCCCATTTTGACTCACCTGAAGAAATAAATTGATCAATTATAATTTGTGCACCATTTGCAAAATCACCAAATTGAGCTTCCCATAAAACTAGTGTTTCGGGTTCTGAAATAGAATATCCAAATTCAAAACCTAAAACAGCAAGTTCTGACAATAAACTGTCGATAATTTCAAAATTTTTTTGTTCCTTAGAAATATTATTAAGTGGAATATATCTTTCGTGACTGTCTTGATTTCGAAGGACAGCGTGTCTTTGGCTAAAAGTACCTCTACCAGAGTCCTGACCTGATAATCTTACTGAAAACCCTTCGGTTAGTAAAGTTGCAAAAGCTAAGCTTTCTGCAGTTGACCAGTCAATTGCTTTACCGTTTTTTATAGCTTGAGCCCTTAAGTCAAATATTTTTTTTAAAGTCTTATGTACTGCAAAATTTTGTGGAATATTGGTAATTTTTTTACCAATATCAATAAGTTTAGTTTTATCGACACCGCTTACACCCCTTTTATCCTTCCCAAGTCCTGGTTTAAATCTTGACCATGCGCCGTCAAACCACTTTAATTCTGATTTATAATTTTTTGAAGACTCGAATTCTTTTTCTAAAAAATTTTTAAATTTGATTTTTTCTTTCTGTAAATTACTTTCTGAAGTTAATCCCTCATTACTTAATTTCTTTCCATAAATTGACAATGTAGTCGGATGAGATTTGATCTTTTTATACATGATCGGTTGAGTAAAAGAAGGTTCGTCACCTTCATTGTGACCAAATCTTCTGTAACAAACCATATCTATTACTACATCTCTATTAAATTTTTGTCTGTACTCTGTTGCAATTTTTGCGCAATGGACTACTGCTTCCGGATCATCTCCATTCACATGAAATATTGGTGCTTGAGCAATTTTAGCTACATCAGATGGATATGGAGATGATCTAGCGAATCTAGGCGCAGTCGTAAAACCTATTTGATTATTCACAATTATATGAATTGTTCCCCCTATGTTATGTCCTGGAAGACCTGACATCGCAAAACATTCTGCAACTATGCCTTGACCTGCAAAAGCTGCATCTCCATGCATCAAAACAGGAATAACTTTTTTTCTTTCCTTGTCTTTGTGAAAAAATTGTTTTGCTCGAACCTGTCCTAGCACAACGGGATTTACCGCCTCCAAATGTGAGGGGTTATCTGTTAGGCTTATATGAACAGAGTTTCCATCAAACTCTCTGTTGGAAGATGCTCCTAGATGATACTTAACATCTCCTTCAAAATCTTTTGTACCACCTACTGCTTTGCCAAAAAATTCACTAAAAATTGCTTTAAAGGGTTTACCCATAACATTTGCTAGCACATTTAATCTTCCCCTGTGTGGCATACCAATTTTTATTTCTTTTGCTCCTAAATTCCCTCCTCTTTTAATTATTTGCTCCAATGCTGGTATTAACGATTCGCCACCGTCTAATCCAAATCTTTTTGTACCCACAAATTTTATATGTAAATATTTCTCAAAGCCCTCCGCCTGAATAACCTTGTTTAAAATTGCTCTTTTACCATTTTCTGTAAAAGTAATATTTTTTTCTGGTCCTTCGATTCTATTTCTTATCCAAGACTTCTCATCTGGATCACCCATATGCATAAATTCATAACCAATGTTCGAACAATAAGTTTTTTTCAAGATTGAGAGAATTTGATTTAAATCTGCATACTGAAGTCCTAAAACTCCATCTAAAAATATCTTTCTATTAAAATCTTTATTTGTGAATCCATAATTTTCCGGTTTTAATTCAGGGTGTTCCTCCTTTTTTTGAATAGATAATGGATCTAAATTTGCAATTAAGTGACCTCTTATCCTATACGCTCTTATCAACATAATAGCCCGAACAGAGTCCTTTGAAGCCTGCTTTATCGATTTAAAATTATATTCTTTGCTCTCCGAGATTTGTGTATTTTGTTTTAATGATGAAGAATGTCGTGTAATTTTTTTTTCTCTAGACCAGCTAGGTCCATTTAAATTATCATAAATTATTTTCTCATCATCGCTTAAACCTTCAAAAAACTTTCTCCAACTTTCAGGCAAAGAATTAGGGTCTGAAATATAATCCGCATAAAATTCATTTATAAACTCTGAGTTATTTCCTGCTAAAAAGGAAGTTTTTTTATACGTTGTATTGTTATTAGAAGACGACATATGATTATTTTAACATAAATTAAAAAAAATCAACCATTTAGTTTTTCGTAGAGTGTCTTACCTATGTCTGCTGGTGATTTTGAAATAGTAATGCCTGCCGATTTCATCACCTCAATTTTATCTTCAGCTCCACCTTTGCCGCCTGATATTATTGCTCCTGCATGCCCCATTCTTCTTCCTGGTGGAGCTGTTAAACCAGCAATGAATCCTACCATAGGCTTTTTTATTTTTTCTCTCTTTAAAAACTCTGCCGCCTCTTCCTCAGCTGAACCGCCTATTTCTCCTATCATGACTATCGACTTAGTTTCATCGTCTTTTAAAAAAAGATCTAAACAGTCTATAAAATTTGTACCATTAATTGGATCCCCGCCAATTCCTATGCACGTAGATTGACCCATCTCATTAGCTGAAGTTTGAGCAACAGCCTCGTAAGTTAATGTCCCTGATCTAGAAACAATTCCTACTGAACCTTTTTTATGTATGTTCCCTGGCATAATGCCAATTTTACATTCTCCTGGTGTAATAATCCCAGGACAATTAGGTCCAATCAAACGTGAACTACTTTTGTTTAAAATTTTTTTCACCTTCAACATATCTACGACTGGAATACCTTCGGTAATACAAACAATTAATTCAATCTTAGCATCTATTGCTTCTTCAATAGCTGCTCCGGCAAATTTCGGGGGTACATAAATCATTGTAGCATTAGCATGAGTCTGATCTTTTGCCTCTTTTACTGAATTGAAAACTGGTAAATTTAAATGAATCTGACCACCTTTTTTTGGTGTAACACCTCCTACTAAATTAGTTCCATATTTTATAGCTTGCTCAGAATGAAAAGTTCCATGGGTTCCGGTGAATCCTTGACAAATTACTTTAGTATTTTTATCAACTAAAACAGACATTTATTTTATTGCCTCAACTATTTTTTTTGCAGCATCATTTAAATCTGAGGCAGATAATATTTTTAAATTTGATTTTTCCAAAATTTCTTTTCCTTCTTTAAAATTTGTACCCGCTAGTCTTACTACTAGTGGAACTGATAAGTTTATTTCTTTTGCTGCATCCAACACACCTTTTGCAAGAACGTCACATCTCATGATTCCTCCAAAGATATTTATCAGTATACCTTTTACATTTTTATCTGATAATATTAATTTGAAGGCTGCTGTAACTTTTTCTTTTGAGGCGCCACCGCCCACGTCTAAAAAATTTGCAGGCTCTTTTCCATATAGCTTGATTATATCCATTGTCGCCATTGCTAATCCAGCACCATTAACCATGCATCCAATAGAACCATCTAACTTTATGTAAGCAAGATCATATTTGCTTGCCTCGATCTCGGTTGGATCTTCCTCATTAAGATCTCTTAATTTTAATATTTCTGGTCTTCTAAAAATTGCATTATCATCAAAATTCATTTTGGCATCCAAACAAATTAATTCTCCATTTTTTGTGACGATTAATGGATTAATCTCAATCAAGCTTGCATCTTTGTTTATAATTATATCATAAAGAGACTGAACAAGTTTTGCGGCAGTTTTTTTTTGTGCTTCGTTTAATTTAAAAATAGAAATAATTTTTTCAATTTCTTCTTGATCAGGGCCATCATTTTTAAAGTCAATTTTATTTGTAATTATTTTATCTGGTGTTTCTGAGGCAACTTTCTCAATATCCATTCCACCCTCTGTACTGCTAATGAATGCAATTTTTGAAGTCTCCCTATCTACTAAACATGATAAATAAAATTCTTTAGAGATGTCTGATGCTTCTTCAATATATAATCTTTTTACTTCTTTTCCTTCTGGTCCAGTTTGATGTGTTTTTAATGTTTTACCCATCATTTGCTTGGCTTCATCCTCTAGTTCTTTAATATTTTTAACAAGTTTAACTCCTCCAGCCTTACCTCTTCCGCCTGCATGTATCTGAGCTTTTAGAACAAACTCAGTACCCTTTAGTTTTAAGATTTCTGTTTTAATTTTATCTAATGAGAAAACAACTATTCCATTTGATACTGGAGCTCCATACTCTTTAAGAATTTCTTTAGCCTGGTGTTCGTGAATATTCATAATTAGTTTTTGCGGTATTGTAGTCTAAAAAATGTGAAACCTAATTTAATAAATTTTTTTATTATAAATTTTTTTTTCCCACTTAAAAGCACTTTTTATTATCAGATCAATATTATTATATCTAGGTTTAAATTTTAAAAATCTTTTTATTTTTGAATTATCAGCAACTGCATACCCAACATCTCCCTTTCTCCTGTTGGAGAATTTAAATTTAAGTTTTTTTTTTGAATTTTTAAAAGCAGCTTTTACTATTTCTAAAACACTATATTCTTTACCGTATCCACAATTGAATATTTGAGATTTTTTAGTCTTAATTAAGTAATTCATTGATAATATGTGTAATTGAGATAAATCACTTATATGAATAAAATCTCTAATAGCTGTCCCATCTTTCGTGGGGTAATTATTTCCAAAAATATAGAATTTTTTTCTTGTACCTAATACAAATTCACTTAGCTTTTTTATTAAGTGGGTGGCCTTTTTCGTTATCATGCCTGTCTCTAATTTAGCTGGAGAACCTGCAACATTAAAATATCTTAATATTATATAATTAAAATTTTTTTTATTTCTTTTTTTCATAATAAATTTCTCGCATCTCATTTTCGATAACGCATAAGGATTGCTTGGAAATAAATTATCTCTTTCTTTAATTTTTTTTGATTTATTTCCATAAACAGAAGCTGTAGAAGAAAAAATTATTTTATTCAGGTTATTTTTTAAGCAGTATTCAAGAAATGCTTTTGTTTTTATATAATTATTTTTATTATATTTTTTTGGTTTTTTAACAGACTCGTCAACTTTAATATAAGCAGCGAAGTGCATTACTAAATCAAATTTTTTTAAATTTAGCAACTTCCGTAATATAGAAATATTATCAATGTCAGATTTTATAAAAGTAGCTTTTTTGGGAATTAATTTTTTAAAACCTGTAGATAGATTATCTATGATTGTAACTTTATGTCCAGATTTTATTAAATCGTGCGAAACTGCGCTTCCAATATAACCTGCACCTCCAGTGACAAGTATTTGCTTTCTATATTTCTCTTTTAATTTTTTCAAATTTTTTTAGTGCAGCCGATATTGTCATATCCATATCGTAATATGCATAATCAGCTAAACGTCCTCCAAAAGCAAATTTTTTTCTCTTACTCAAGTATTCTTTATATTTCCTATGTAAGTTTCTGTTTGTTTCATCATTAATTGGGTAATAAGGCTCGTTAATATTATTTGATGGGTATTCTTCAATTATTAAAGTTTTTTCTTTGTTAAAAACTTTTCTTTCAGGGTGTAAATGTTTTGGTTCGTGAATTCTGGTATATTTTTGATTTAAATCAGGATAATTTATCACTGAAGTCCCTTGATAATCTTTGAGATTAAGTATTTTTTTTTTGAAATTTAGAGATCTCCAATCTAATTTTCCAAATTTATAATTCAATAATTTATCTAAAGGACCAGTATAAATTGTTAAATATTTTGGTTTAATTTTAAAATTTAAATTATATTTTTTATTTAAAATAACTTTTATGTTTTTATTTTTTAATAAGTTTTTAAATATATCTGTGTATCCATTTTTTGGGATACCCTGCCATTGAGTTTGTTCATAGTAATCTTCATTATAGCTCAATCTAATTGGTAATCTGTTAAAAATACTACTAGGTAAATATTTAGGTTCTTTCTTCCACTGCTTTTTCGTATAGTTTTTTATAAAAGCCAAATATAATTTTTCACCTATTTGAGATTTGGCTTTGTCCTCAAAATTATTATAGCTGGTTTTTTTATATTTACTTGTAATTTTCTTTAAAAAAGAACTTGCCTCTCTTGGTGAAAAATTTTTACCAAATAAAGAGTTTATAGTTTCAAGATTAATTGGCATTTGATAAATTTTTTTTTTATATTTACTTAAAACTTGGTGTCTATAATTGTTAAATTCAGTAAATTTATTTATATATTCCCAAACTTTCGAGTTAGATGTGTGAAAGATATGTGTACCGTACACATGATACTCGATACCTGTTACTCGATCAATTTTGCTAAAACAGTTACCACCTATATGATTGCGCTGATCTACAATTAAAACTTTTTTTTTTAGAACATTTGCTATTCTTTCGGCCAATACACAGCCATAAAAACCTGATCCAACAATTAGATAATCTGTCATAATTAAAATTTTGTTAATCTAAAAATTATTAATTCAAAAAAAGACTTAACGCAAAATTTGATTAAATTCAAATTCACTAATACTACTTTGCCTGTAATCCTTTTTTTATGTTTAATTATTTTAGTATAACATTCAAAGTTTTTGAAAGCATATAAACTTAAAAATACATTAGGAATATTAGTATGACTTTTAATTGTCTCCATTGAGTCTTTTAATAAGTCAAAACTTATTAATCTAAAAGGTACATTTATGTCCTTTACGTAAACCCCAAAAAAAACAAAGTTAATTAATCTTAGTATTCTAGTAAGTATCAATCTATGCAAAGGATCATTTCTCATTTGTCTATGTCCAATTATAAAATTATAATGTTTCCTTTTTTTCCAAAAAGAGACAAAATCAGAAGAATGAAATTGATCATCACTATCAACCTGAAAAATATATTTTGGTTTCAATTTTAAGGCTTCTTTATAACCATAGGTAACTGCTGGACCGTGCCCAGAATTTTTTTTATTTATCAAAATTATTCTTTTTGTTATCATTGATTTTATGATCTCTTTGGTTTTATCAGTAGAACCATCATTAATAATTATCATTTTAAAGTTGATTTTTTTTAGCGTTTTTAGCCAATTTGTAATTACAGTTTTAACTATTTGTTCTTCATTAAAAACTGGTATTACTACGATAAGTTCTAATTTATTTTTCATATTAAATAGTAACACTACAATATTTAAAGTATCTTAGGAAATTAAAATAAGTTATTTTTTAACAACCGAAATATTAATGTACAAAAATAAATTAAATAATTATTTAATCTTTTTATTTTTTATCTACATAATTTTATCTTTAACAATTTACAAAGATTATGGAATTTCAATAGATGAACCAAGTACAAGATTTCATGGACTTGTATCATTTAACTACGTAGTTGGAATTTTAAATAAATTTTTTTTTTTTAATTTTTCAGTAAATGAAAATTTACCTAATTTGCAAAATTATGAATATAGAGACTACGGTGTTTTTTTTGAGCTTATAGCAATATTGATTGAGAATATTTTTCAATTAAAAAGTTTCTCCGATATATTTTATTTGAGGCATTTAATTACCAATATTATTTACATTTTTAGTGCTTTAATTTTTGCTAAAATTATTTACAAATTTACAAAAAACTTCAGTTTTTCATTATTGGGAAGCATGATTCTTTATACCACCCCAAGAATTTTTGCTAATAGTTTTTATAACAATAAAGATTTAATATTTTTAAGTTTTTTTATATTTTGTATATATTTTTTATTTAGTTTTTTAAAAAAGAAAAATAATAAAAGTTTAGTTTTAGTTTCATTGTCATTAGCAATTTTAACGTCCGTAAGAGTCATTGGAATATATTTGTTAATTTTATTATTAATTTTTTTATTAATTGAAATTTTTGAAAAAAAGAAAAACAGATCAAGTTTCATAGACATTTTTAAAATAATAATTTTTTACTCATTATTTATCTATATTACTTGGCCTTTACTTTGGGAAAATCCTTTAGATAATTTTTTATATTCATTTAAAAATATGATCAACTACCCTTGGGGAGGTTCTGTTTTTTATTTGGGAGAATATCATAAAGGTGCTTATCTGCCATGGCATTATCTTTTAGTATGGATAATAGCTTCAAGTCCTTCAGGTATAATTTTTATCTTTTTAATTTCATTTGCTTTTATTTTTTTTAGGTTCATTAAAAGATTATTTAAAATTGAAGAGAGAAATTATTATAATTCGCTTTGGAAAAGTAACAATGAATTATTTTCATATCTCAATTTTGCTATAATATTTTCTCCAATTTTCTTAGTGATAGTTAATAGTTCTACAGTTTATTCTGGCTGGAGACATGTCTACTTTGTTTATCCTAGTATGATTTTATTAGTAATTTATTTTTTAGACTTATTAAGTAGATTAGTGTTCAAATTAAAATACAAGAAAATAATTAATATAATTTTAATTTTTCTATTAATTTTAAATATAAATGCTTTAATAAAATATCATCCTTACCAGAATGTTTATTTTAATAAATTTTTTGAAAATAATGCTAATAAATTATTTGAGATAGATTATTGGGGCCTATCTAATGTGGATGCACTTAAAAAATTAGCAGAAGAAAAAGGAAATATAAATGTTTGTAATCTTGGACTTATGAACTTAAGTTTAAGTAAAAAAATGTTAAGTGAAACCTCTAAAAATAAAATTATTATTCAAGGTCAAGATTTTGAGAAATGTAGTCATATAATCTCAAATAATATTTACATTCATAATCCTAAGTTCACAAAAAAATATCAATTACCTGATAATTTCAAAATGAATTCACAAATAAAAAGAGGTAATGTTATTATAAGTGAAATATTCGAAAGACAAAAATGAAAACATTTATTTTTAAAAGCTTAATTATATCCTTTTTATCAATTATAGTTTTCAAGCTTACTATTTCAAGCATAATTCATGGATATGAGAAAAAGTTTTATGAAAACTTTACAAAAGAAAAAGTAGAATTTTACAAAAGTAAAATTAGAGATGAAATGAACAATGCTATAAAAAAAGAAAGCTATCTACAAAAGGACGATGCGATATTAATAAAACAATTTATTGATAAAGTTAAGAATGAATTGTCCTCGTCTAATTCAAATTAAATTTTTCCACAGTCTAAAATTTCTAATTTGATCATCTTATTATTTAAGTTGACTTCTTTAAAACATTTTTTGTCAACGTAATCATATACCTCTTTAAGAGTAACAGGTTCAATTACAAAAATTTTATCTATATTATTTTCTTTGATTATTTTTTTAAAAAGAGAAATATATCTTTTTTTATA
>Ga0181422_1000513_pt1 | contig 12590 bp, 19 predicted proteins | sample 45SPOviralmetaG_FD_130147 | JGI IMG/M metagenome (GOLD analysis project Ga0181422, IMG submission 130147) | Marine viral communities from the oligotrophic San Pedro Time Series (SPOT) site, San Pedro Channel, CA, USA - 45 SPOT_SRF_2013-07-18 | ecosystem: Environmental > Aquatic > Marine > Strait...
AAATTGAATCGTTTTAAACAACTTAAAGAAGAGAACCCGAATGTTCGGGGATTTATAGTTTGGACTTTTCAAGATTGTAGAAAGATATGGGAAGTTGATTTAGATGATACACACGATGATGGAGAAACTATCAAGTGGTACGCAGAACATCAATATAGAGATTTCGGTAAAGGCTACAAACAACATCGTGAAGTCATCAATGTGTTTGCCGATGAAACTATGTTATTTGATGACTTTGAATTCAACTAAATGTAATAAGAAATGAACCGGATTCTATCTTTATTTGTTGGTCTTTCATTTTGTATTTCCTTTTCTTATCTAATTCTAGTTTTTTCTTATGTGAAATATAAGGAGTAATCTTTGTTTTGTTTCCGTGTCGTTTGTTCCAACAATCAACAGCCTTACGAACAGACAGTATATCCCCATATTTCGCTATATAGTACAAGTCATCAATGATTTCTTGTTCTGTTTCATAATCACTATATCTCAAATTATAATCATTTGATCCATAGTGCAGTATCTTCTTGGATAGAAATATAATCTTGTCCTTCTCTTTACTAGTTAATCGTTTGTTTGGATTTTCAGCTGTTAAATACAATCTTAAATCCGTCAATACTTCAAACTTATAATGATTGGTTGGAAATGAATAACTATTAGATTCCTTAAAGAAACTATAAATTTTAGTTTGGATGTCGTGTTTGGTGTCATCCTTTGAATAGACTATCGGGAGTTTAAGATCGCTACAAATATCAATCAAGTCATTTTTCGTAAATGATTTGTGGATAATAAAAGACATATATATAAGTATAAGAAAAAAATTTAGAGTGATTTGATGTATCGCTTGTGTTTAGCGATATTGTCGTGGAGTTGTGCTATGTATTCGGCTTCATTCTCTTTTCTCCAATTAGTGAGTCTCTTTTCTTCTAATCCGGGTTCAGCCTTATCTACAACTTCTTTGAGTGTTTGTATAACTTCATCATTGGTATAAGCCCGTTTGATGATTCGGTTTGTACTTGGATGTCTGATTTCTACAAGGGGAAGTTTGGATTCTATTTTATCAAACACTTTGTCAATCTTATTGGATAGTTTCTGTTCTGAATATTCATCCAACTCATCAAACAAATCTTCATTTTGCTCTACAATCAATTCTTCATATTCTTCTAGATATGAACCAACAAGGTTCTTTACTTTCTTGGTGATGTCCCTTTGCGATGATAGTAGTTTATCAAATGTATTTGTTTTACGGATGGATGTAGCCCATTCATTAATCTTGGGTACAAAATCATCTACAAGTTTCTTATAGTTGATTTCAACATCTTCAGCTGTTTCTGATTTGGGAACAACCCCCTTTTCAATTCTTTCTTCCATCGATAGTTCCATTATTGTTTGTTCTTGGATTGATTCTTGTTCTTGTTCCTTTCGTCCCGAAGCAAACATCATCAAGTTATACATAGTTAAATCAGAGCCTTTGAGTTCTTTGGGATCTTTCTTCATTCGTTTATTCCACCGACACTTTTGGACGGATAGTTGTTTCTTATCGTTTCCATAGTATTGTTCTAGAAATTGGTTCATCGTAATTTCAAGTTGAGCGTTCATTGTTCTATACTTTAACATAGATAATAAATCTTTAAGCCAATTTCAGAACTGAAATCTTGGATCAAAACTCAAATTTAAAATCTTGGATACATTAAATGACCCAATATATAGAAGGAGATATACACCAAGTAATCAAAACACTAGAAGACAATTCTATTGATTTCATCTATACTGACCCGCCATTCGGAACAACACAAGCGAAATGGGATAAAGGATTGAATTGGGCTGATTTGTTTCCCGAAATGTGGCGAGTCTTAAAACCCAACGGGATAATCTGTTTATATGCTTCTATACCTTTCACATACGAATTGTTAAGCTATGAAAAACCAAAATATCACTATACTTGGATAAAGAACAACAAAACTGGTTTCTTCCAAGCCAAATATCAACCTTTGAGACAAACAGAAGAAATATTGATTTATTACAAACAAAGGGGTACTTATAATCCACAAATGGTCGGAGATACATTCCATCAAAAACGAAATGTTAAAGTGGGTGGAAGGAATGGCTATTATGGAGACAAACTAAAAGATAAAGAAAATGAATATGATGTTTCACAAGGACATCGGGGACGATTTCCAACAACATATCAATCTTGGAATATCAGAAAGGATAAAACGGGAATTACAAGAACAGACGATCAAATAGACTATTTCATAAAAACTTATACAAATGAAAATGACACAATACTTGATATGACTTGTCATACTAAATATGTGGGTGATAGATGCAAAATCTTGAATAGAAAGTATATTGGAGTTGATTTAAATCTAGAATGGATGGATTAATTGAGTGAATAGAAGCCAGTTTGATCCACCGAATAAGTGAATGTTTCTTTAACACTATCATCTATCTCTTCACTTGAACTTTCAGAAGTGAAATCTTCTTCTGAAACTTCACCATCATATAAATGACTTACATATTCATAGAGTTCTTTGACAAAGTTATATGTATCTCTATCAATAGTGCTTGGAAGATGTTCTTCAACAAATTGGATTACTGCGTCGTAGTTGTGGCTCATTCTTATATTTTAGATTAGATTTTATTTTTCTTACTTTCGGACGAATATGGTTACAACTCGAAATCTGTGATTGGTTGATTTCACCATTCCAATCCTTCCAATTATATCCCATTCTGTTTTTCTATATTGGGGTAATACTTGATCTAACCATACTAATATTCCACCTTGTTTCATTACTTTAAAACATTCTTGAAATACTTTATTTCGTTTCACCATACAACAGCCATAATGGTCGCAGTCTTCAACTGAATATGGTGGGTCAGCATATATTCTTTCATAGTAATTATTGGGTATTATCTCACTCATAGTTTCTACATCTATTCCCACATTAAAATCTACTTTATCATAGTCATCTGTCTCGGGTAATGAGCCACTAAATATATGAAGTGATTTCTTGGGTATTATGGGAAACATACTATAGATTCTATTTAGATATCCGTACGGATATGCTCCATATAAATCTGTTTTCGTAGTATAGTTATTACCCATAACCCATATTCCTTCTATACAATTACTATTGATTAGTAATTTAGAATATTTCGGGAATGTCTCGTGATAAGTATCAACTATCTTTTGTAAGTCCATATACTTTACACTATATTTTATTTTGGTGGATTCAGCCTTGTGATTTGGATATTCTGCTTGTACTTATAATTAGCCCACTTCTTATCCGGTTTCCGTCCAATATGAATATTAGATACAATGTGATATGATATACCCAGTTCTTCGGCTATATCCTTCAACGATTGATAATTGTTCTGATGAATCACTTGATCTCCCATCGTAATCTTACAATTATAAATACAAGTCTTGGATTTCATTCTATACTTTACACAACATAATATTTTAAGTAATTAAACGATACTTCAGAACTGAAATATTTTAGTAGATAATTTTGAAAAAGTGTTTGTAGAATTGAATTTTGTTTTATAGATTAGTTTTGTGAGTTTTACAAATAAATACTTCAGAACTGAAATCTCGTTAAAATACTTAAAATAAATTATTGGTATAGATTATAATGAGACAAACTAAAATGTCAGATAAAGAATATTGGATGAATATGGACGACAATGATATTTATCCAAGTTATTGTAAGCATAATAATCCAATATACTACCAAGCCTTTTGTCCGGGCTGTAGAATTGAGCGTGAAAATCAAATGAATCAGAAATACCAAGAATACTTGAATAGTAAAGGTTCATTTGATCCTTTTACACTATTATTTGAAAAAGATGATGAACCCGAAGAATCACCCAAAGAGTTTGCGAATCTCAAGCGTTCTAATTCAAAAGAAGAGTTGAAAAAAGAATATTTCAAATTAGCACGAAAACATCATCCAGACAAAAACGGAAATGAAGAAATCTTCAAGAAATTACAAAATTTATATGAAAAACTTAAACAACGATTCAATATTTAGTAATAGCCTTCTTTCTATTTCCCGATGTCAATTTCTTGACCTTGGGCTTTTTACTCTTTTGAGTAGTTTTCTTTTTATCTTTCATTTCAAACACATCTTTCTGTTTGTAATTATTGCTCGTTTTAGCGGGAATCTTAACGGGTTCATCAAATCTATCCATTGTATAGTATCCCAAATATATTATTTTTTTTTGTATTAATATTTTTAATATTTCTAACAATATAAATGTCGTTAGTTATTCTCTCCAATGATGCGAAAGAGCAGACGGATCTTGTTTCATCCATTCAGAGTATTTACAAGCCTTGGTCGTTTCGTAATTCTTTGTCATCAACTATGGAAATCCCAGCCAACGCACAGTTAGCTCTAACGAGTGCGAAGATTTCACTTGACGGACAGATTAGTTTAGCTGCTGGTGAGAAGATATTGTATGTCTATATTGGTAGAGTTCTTACGGGAGATCAAACTATACAGAATTCTAATTCATATCCAATTAAAGTCAAGTTATTTGAAGATCAACCCGGTGTTGTTGTAACAGACACAAAAGGTCTCGCAGATGAAACTGAAAGAGCCTTAAACAAATTTATCACTCACCCACATTATGCAAAACGATCTGTTGTAAGTGTCAATCGTAATGCTACAACGGGTGAGTTTGAAGGGTACAAGTTTGAGTTGAAACAAACAAGTAGTTCGGAAGGTCTTCTTCCATCGGCTCCGGGTTCGGTTGATATGATTGCGGCTTCTAGAGATATGTTTTCATTACGAGCAAGAGCGACTCCACTATTGAGAAGATATACTATTACAGCTTCCGCCAATAATGGTGTTACTTTAACTCCACTCGCCAATAATATATTCACCAACCATATTCTAGCAACTACATTCGAACCAACGGTTGATACTCCACCCATTTCTTTGACTGGTGGAAGTGTTACTTTTGATATATCCAAATGTATTGGAAATATCCCTGCTGGGAGTGGGTCTAATCTTAACTCTGATTTTATTTGTGGTCTATCTAGATATTGTACGCAAGGACAAAGAGCCGCTAATAATCGTATCGGCCCGGCATATTATTATTGGGGTCATTCAGCTCATACAGCACCCGGAGAACCAATGAATAAACTTGGGCGTTGTTTTGCTGATTTTGTATTAGTCAATAGTAATGGTGAATTAAGATTATTTGATACAGCTACTTATGGAGTAGCGGCTCGTGCGGGTGCTGGTGGAAATAGAAGATCACCAAGATGGCGTGAAATAGACTACACACAAGGGGGAACTCAAGCGGCTCCTTTCAATACATTATATAATACAACACAAAACAACGGACGATTTGACAAAGTAAAATTTACAACTACGGGAGAACAAATTAAGATTGAACTCATTGACACTCAAGGGAATAGTTCTACATTATATTCATATAGTCAATTACGACGAGATGGTGTTACTCCAAGAAGTTTGGGTGAAAACTTCAAACCCATAGATCAAAGTTGTGAATCATTAGTACCGGTTATGGGTTTATATATTGAAGGAGTAGCTGGTGCTGGGAATAATCCACAAGACTATTCTATAACATTAGAACGATATACTTGTATTGATTTAACTGACATACCCAATGTAGCATATACCACTGATTTCGCAACATATGAAGCCGACCCAGTAAATACAATTATCCCTTGGTTCAATCGTGTAGAACAAGAACTTCCAGTAGATGCTTCCCGTATAATTACATCTATTGATAATCGTGCTTTACGATTAACTGATCCACCATATGGTGGAATGTCTATTAACGATCAATTTACGGGATGCTGGAATCCGGTGATTTTAACATCACCATCACCAATATACGCTCACGCACAAGGAGCAAACACAATGAGATTGTATGGATTTTCAGAACTTAATGGTATAGCTGGTGGTATTCCCCCGTGGGTTGATGAAGGTGAAGATGCTGACGACCAATTTGTGTATTCATTAGTATCTAGTGAAACCCCAACAGCCTTGTCATCTAAATCAATCTTTGTAAGAGTAGATAATTTCAATCAAACTAGTACCAATGCAGCTAATGGTAATAAGTCTGGTATAATCGCTCACTTACCAAGATTTGACGGACAACAACAAACCGGTAGATTGTTCTTTGAACCCAAGAATCTAATATACCTTGATCTCAATAACCCAGCCCCAATGAAGATAAATTCCTTTGATATATCGTTTGTATATAGCGATGAGACATATTGTACTTCTCTTGTGGGATCATCTATAGTAACTCTCCATATAAGAAAGAAGGGATCAACCGACTAATTATAGAATCATAATTACTTTTTTTACTATATTTTACAATCATTTGACTATTTTTTTGACAATTTATAGTCAAAATTAAAATCTTTACAAGAAATATAATGAATAGTCTATTGAATATGAAGATTGTCAATGGTAAGCCAGATATTTCAGAACTGAAATCTAATGTAGTTGTGGATGAAGAAACCAAAGAAGAAGACCCAAACTTCATCTATGAAGATGATGAGCCACAACTCAAAGAAGTTATTTCAGAACTGAAATCAGAACCAGAGAAGAAACCTTTATTGAATGTTGTGAAGAAACCACCCATAGTGAAAGAAGCCATATTTGATGAGACACCCAAGAAGAAGAAATGGAGTGAAGAGAAGAAAAAGAAAGAACCAGAAACTAACTTGGAGATGGGTATGACACAAGAAGAGATTGATAGTTATAAACCAGATGTTAATTTTAAAGAAGAATCAGACGATGAACCCATTATTCCCGAAACTAAAGATGTGGGTGGATTAGATGTAAAAGAACCAGAGCCACAACCAGTTGTGAAGAAACGGAAACCAAAGAAACCAATGACAGAAGAACACAAACGAAAGGTACAAGAAGGTTTGAAGAAAGCACGAGAAACTAGAAAACGGAATGCTGAATTGAGACGACAAAAAGGAATCAAAACCAAAACTGAATTGAAACGAGAAAAGAAACAATTACAAATGAAATTACTAGAACAAGAACACGCTGAACTACAAAAACAAAAGAAACTATTGAAACCAGAGCCAGAACCCACACCCGAACCAGAACCAAAACCCACACCAGAACCAGTGAAATCTGAACCCCCACCTTCGGAGCCAATAGAAAAACCAAAGAGAGATTATATCACTCGTGAAGATTTAGAACAAGCCCAACTCAATACATTAGCTACTTATGAGATGATGAGAAAAAAACGAAAAGAAGAGAAACGAAAACAACAAGCGATCAAGGAATATCAAGATAATTTGAAAGAAACCATAAATAATATCAACAACCAACCACAAATGGGATGGCTCAAAGGTGCTAAAAAATATGGTCGTTATTTGTAAATTTAAAATAATGTATTAGTATATATATAATGGATGCTCCAAAAATGAAGAAGAAGGACAAAATGAAAGTACCAACTATATTGAAGGTGAAGGATGTAGAATCAGATGATCGTTTTGATAATATACATCCGAATTTGCCCCAAATGCCTTGTCTAGCCTTATTGATTGGTTCAGTTAGATCCGGTAAATCCAATCTCCTTGTTAATTTCTTTATGAATGAAGATTTCTACAAAGGGAAGTTCGATAATGTTAGATTTATTAGTAATACATTACATACAGACAATAAGGGTGTTCTATTAGCCAAACATTTTGATTGCTACGACCACTATGAAGATACTATGATAGATGGAATCATAAAAGAACAATCCCAATATGAACGAGATGATAGACCATCATATGCTTTGATTGCGGATGATATATTGACCCAAGATTTCAGTAAATCTAACGCTTTGTCGTATTTTGCGACTAGATTCAGACATTACATAGATTTCTTTTGTATCTCAACTCAATCCTTTCGGGCTGTGAGTGGTTTAATCAGAAACAATGCAAATGCGGTGTTTATCTTGAGACAGCAAAACAAGATGGAACTAGATAAGATAGCTGAAGAATACGCTGGGATGGTTGGCGGACACGATAATTTTATGAAACACTACAAGGATATTCATAAGGAGAAATATAGTGTAATGTACCTTGACCTTCAATCCAATCCGGCTCGTATATTACGAAACTTTGAAGAAGTGGTTTGGGAAGGAGATGATAATGATAGAGCGGATTTAGAATAATATTTCACTTCTGAAATAATTATATACATAACACTATAAATGGTGAAGGTTACATATGAAGGAAAACAATACAATATTCCCGATAGATATTTAGCCAATCTGAAGGGAGCGGAAAGAAGAAAACAAATTAAATCAATTGTTGAGAAGAAAGAGAGACCGAAAACATCTTTCAAATCCAAAGAATCATCTTGGACTAAAAAGTTTGATAAAAAGTATGGTGATGAATTAGATAAAATGAAAGGGGGAAGAAGTAAAAGGAATATCGCCAAAGTAACGGGAATACCATATAAAGCAGTAAATGAAGTATTTAAGAAAGGCGAAGGAGCATATTACAGTGCTGGTTCAAGACCCAATCAAACTCCACAATCTTGGGCTTATGCCCGGTTGTACTCTTACATTCTTGGTGGTAAAGCGAGACAAATAGATAAGGAAGTAACCAAGAAATATAATGTCAAGTTTCCCCAATAACGCTTCTTCTTGAGTGTTTCAAGTTCTTGTTTCAATGATTCGTTTTCATCTAGTAATGATTCATATTCTTTTTCTTTCTCTCGTAGATCTTCTACTACACTACTCATATCAGATATAATCCCGTGAAAAACCTTGATTGTTTTGATACTCCGTTCGTCCATCATAATTGTTATACTCTAACATAGATAATTATTTCTTAAATAGATACGCAAATTCTAGATTTTTTTGTATAGTCAATTTATAATATTAATGATATTATAAAATGGATATTGTGTTTCAACCCGAGATTCAAGCAAAGATGTTGGCGTCTCGCCGTAAAGAAAGTGTAGAAGCGTATAATCAACAAGTCCAAGCCATACGACAAAGCATTACCAATGCGGGTGCGAGTGCTAAATTACGACTAGAAGAAGAAGCCCAGCAAAAAGAATTTCAAGATTCGGTACTTGGAGCATTCACTTTGAAAGGATCTATTGGTGATATTAAATCTAATCTTCGTAGTTTGAAATCGGGTGAAATAGCTGAATCTATTAAGAAAGAATTAACAGCTGGTTTAGATGCGATTAAAGAAGGAAAGAAGGTTGAAGAAGTGGGAGCAGACATAGCAGAAAGGACGGGTAAAGCGTTAGAAAAAAAGACTGGATTAGCACCGGAACTCATTGAGAAAACTGGATTGAAAAAGAAGATTGGTAAAGGTGTTACTCGTATAGCAAAGTCAGAGAAGTTTGGAAAGATTGCTCTAGCGGGTGAAAAAGGATTAGCCCATATCGGCCCGATCGCAAATATAAGTTTGGGTGTTTATGATATAGCGAAAGATGTGAGTGGCGGTCAAGAAGGTTGGGATAAGATGAATGAGTTCGAACAAGCAGCTGACCTTACACAGATTGGTGCGGGTGTTTCAGATGCGATTGGATTAGTATTTCCACCTGCATTACTTGTGGGAGCTGGTTTGGGTGTTGTATCTAGTTTCTTGGATGTTGCTGGAGCAGAAGAAGAAGAAGAACAAAAAACAGAGAAACAAGAAGAAGCCACCAAAGAAGAAGTAGAAAAGGTTGAATTCAAGAAACCCGAACCAATCAAGGTGGAACAAATCCAAGCCAAAGCACGGGGTTAGCCGAAGGTATGCTTTGCTTAATTGTTTTTTTTTCAGTACTGAAATATTTTGTTTGATAAAGTATAAAATGCCGTATCATACCGGAAAATTGAGTGACAAGCAAAAGAGTGATCTTAAGAAACATATGGATAAACACAAGGATGATATGTCTCCAAGTGAAGTTCGCAAACATCGTATGTCTATGATGGTTCGTCTCCGTAAAGGAATGTCTATCAAGTCCGCCCATAAAGATATAGTGGGTGGTAAATAATTTAAAGACATCATTACAATATATAGTAAAGTGATGTGGGATAAAAAAAGGTCATATACAAAATATAACTGGAAAAAAAAAGGTGTTAAATTAACAGATAATTATGAAACTTATGATGACTTATATGATTACTATTTATCAGTTAGTAATTGTGAAGAATGTAATTCATCTTTTCATACATCAAGGAAATATTTAGACCACGACCATAAAACGGGATATTTCCGAAATGTTTTGTGTAATAGTTGTAATCGTATAAGGGCTGTGGATAATAGTAATAATTATATGGGATTAAAATACATATCTAAAATAAATGTCGTCAAAGATGGTAAAGAATCTGATGTTTATAGAATACAATTTACAAGGAAAGGAATGAAGTTCTTTAAACAAGTAAGAACAAATAAGATGTCTATTGATGAAGTCATAGAATTGAGAAATAAGAAACTGATAGAGATTGATGGTAATTTAGATAGTGTAAATCAATAAGTATTTAAGAAATAATTATCTATGTTAAAGTATAAGAATGGAAATGACAGACGAACAGATTAGCCGAATGATGGAACGGTACAAGAAAGGACTAGAAACCAAAAAACAACTCTATCACGATGTAAAGAAACACGACCCAGATTTTGTAGCCAAGAATCGTGAAAGGGCGAGATTACATTATGAAAAGAATAAAGAAAAGAAACGAGAAAACTATGAACGGAATAAGGAGAGAAACAAACTTCTTAATTTGTTTAACTATTACAAGAAAAAGGATATGCTTGATAAACTACAAGCCAAGTATCCAGAAAAATATAAACAATTACAAGATATGGGTAAGATAGAATCTTAACCGAAATGACTTATAATCTTCTTTTTAATATCTTCAATATCCTTACAATCTAAAATACAAGATGATGTATCTTTGGTTGTAAATTGTGATTTGACATATTCGGGATCGTGTAAATGTTCCCAATCTGTATCTTCTAAATCATATTTAAGTTCTTCTAGTAAATCTTCTAATTCTGCTTCACAATCAATCTCATCTTGAATAGCCCATTGTTCCACTTTCCAATATTGGGGTGGTTCTTCAACTGGTTTCTCGGAATCACTCATTTATACTCTATAAAACAAAAAAAGAATATATATAAATTAAATGAAAAATTTAAGGTTTGGCTGTTTCGGGTAATGGATCATCAACATATTTAAGTTCTGAAGTAGTTTCTGATTTGGTTTTAGAAAGTGGTTTAGATGTAGTTGGTACTAAACTCTCACCTTCTTCTTTCTCATCTTCTTTATCTTCTTTATCTTCTTGTTTCTCTTCTTCTGTAAGTGTTTCAATTGGTGGCGGTTCTCTACTACAATCAAAGATATAACATTTATCACTTAATCCAACTCTACACTTACATAGACACCGGCTCTTCCATATAATAGTAAGTAATCCACCCACAGCACCAAGCATTAAAGCAGTTGATCCAGCTAACTGGTCTATAGTAAAGTTTTCAAGTATTCTTCCACCCATTTATATCATATATAAGATGTTTTTTTTTATTTTTATTTTTCATACATTTTTTATGTTTCCAATAGTATAAAATGAGTTATTGGGCTGCTGATTCTGTCGTTCAAATTGGTGAAGAACAAGTTGAAATCCCAGCGGAACGGGGACTATCTTATGAAGTCGGTTCTGTCTCTCGTAAAGTTGTATTCCAAGTCCCCCAGTCTATTGGGTTCTTCTCGGGTAAAGATTCATACCTTACTTGGGATATGAAAATTAAATCTACTTCTGCAAGAAAGACTCGTCTTCAGCTTGATCCCGCTGGTTGTGGTATGTGTGTGGAAACTTGTCGTATTATGTGTAATGGAGTAGTTCTAGAAGAGATTACGGATTGTAATCAGTTAGTAGCGATGAAATATGATTATGATAAAGACCAATCCCTTCAGAAGCATCGTGCGGTTATGGAAGGAGCAACGGCTCACTCTATGATTTGTGCTGGTACTCGTGGTTCATCTAAATCGGAAATGTGTGATACTCAAACCAATCCTTGGTTCAAACAATTAGACGAAGCAGACCCTGCTGATGATTACGACCAAGCCACAGATGGTCTCTCTGTAAAGTGTTGTGTTCCAATGTTCTATTCCGGTATTTTCTCGGGTGGTGTCTTCCCAGTTATGCTACTAGAAAATGGACTCACTATAGAACTTGACCTTGCCCCAGCCCCTTCGGTTGTTCGTCAATTAGATAGTGTTGTAATGAATCGTCGTAGAACTCTAAACCCAGTCTTCCAAGGTACAGATGCGGCTGGAGCTCCTTGGGCTAATGGAGCGGCTGAAAATGCTGACGCTGTCTATTTACAACTTGCGAATAATTGTAATACTCGTTCCAAGTGTCCTTTTGTTCGTGGAGAGTTCATATCCTTTGTAGAACTACTAGATCCGGCTGCTGAACCAGTTATATTTGAAAGAGCAGCTGCTCCGGGTGTAGCTGTTCCATCATTACAGATTACGAATATTGAAATTGATGGTGGATTAGTCAAACTATCCTTCGATGCGGCCTTAAATAATCGTGCGGCTGGTGCTGGTGGTCGTGCTATCACATCGGGAAATTTCGCTGTT
>Ga0181422_1000514_pt1 | contig 12566 bp, 14 predicted proteins | sample 45SPOviralmetaG_FD_130147 | JGI IMG/M metagenome (GOLD analysis project Ga0181422, IMG submission 130147) | Marine viral communities from the oligotrophic San Pedro Time Series (SPOT) site, San Pedro Channel, CA, USA - 45 SPOT_SRF_2013-07-18 | ecosystem: Environmental > Aquatic > Marine > Strait...
ATTTTTTTTCCATCATACTATTTTTGTAATATACAGTTGTACTTACAGATGTATATTACAAATTTTGTAGATACAGTTGTACTTACAATTGTAAACTACAAAAAATCATATATATTTTTCACTTTTTTCTCGTTCTCGGCAGCCAAATATTTATAAATTGTCTACTTTTATTACCCCAATTCCCTTTCTCTCTAACGAAGTTAAATTATTCAATTTACTTGCTCCAGATCGCATACTATCAATTAGGAAATATTCTCCATTAACTACTCTTACGCACCAGGTATGTCGCATATTATAAATTATATAGCCAATAGTTCTTTTTCCACAGTTCTTTATTTTTTTACTTTGATAATAATCAAAATGCTCCATTTTTATTTTCATTCCCTCTCTCTCCAATATATATCCAAAAATATTATCTGTTAATCCATTATTATAAAACATATGTCCATTTTTGGAAGAACCGTGTGAAAAATTATTCTTTTTATCAAACGCATCGCAATATTTATCAAATACAGAGAGAGAAATCAATTCTCGACCAATCATATTATTTATGGCATGACACCTACAGTAACCACCTTTTTGACGCTGAATAAACATTTACACTTATAATAGTCTCATATTTTAAAATATGCTAAAATTTTGTCGGCTATGTCAGGACCAGACCAATTACAGTCAGAGCAAAAATTATTTTCTCACCGATTTTTATTAATAAGTTTTTTAACAGCCCGAAGGGCATGCGGCAAAGCCGCTGTTAAAAAACTTATTGATCCAATAGTCAACTAATTAATACCATATTAGTTTAATTGCTTCGTTAACTCCAAACACAAGGAAATATTTGAATTGTTTAGATCTACCACATTTCCAAATTTATCCAATAACTTTATTTTTAATTTTGTTAATTTTACCTTACTATTATAATTACGTTCTTTAAAAATATTATCCTGGTTATTATCTACAATAACCGTGAACAAAGGGTTATTTATTTGAATTCGAGCCAAAATATTTTCCGTTTTATTACCATTTGGAATAATTATTTTATCTTTTTTATTAATAGTATCATCATCTACCATGATAAAAAAGTAGCTATTCGATTTTATACCATATATTTGTGTTCCTTCAAAATATCCGTTGTATGTAAAAGAACCATAAGCGTAGGTGTCACTGTATGGAATAATTGTGCCAATATTTTCCTTAAAACCAAAAAAATCCAAAGCGTTTTTCTTTACGGATTCTTCTTGATCATCACAATAATTTAGACTGTATGAGAGATTTTCTTGTATAATACTGCTAGGAATTTCCAATCCTTCCAAAGCTAAGTTTTCTATTTCATCTGCGGTTTTAAATCTAAAAAAAGGCATTCCACTACCAGTTCCTGTTCCAAAAAATAGTGATCTTACATAACCATTAGGATGGTTATCTATCAAGGTCGTCATAAATAATGTCATATCATCAGCATACCAATACCCTGTTGGTATGGTTATGGTTACTGAAATTTGAAGAATGTCTAATTCATAAATCTTTATACAAAACCTATTATTATCTAGAGATTGATTAAAAACAAACTGAGTATTTGGAATTTCAGTACTAATTAATTTCATTTTAATTATATTATCATACGTCTCAGGCAATGTTATAGTAAAGTCTGTACTTGTGGAACTTTCAGGATTATCTCTAAAGTCAGAGTCTACTGTTAAAATTTCCTTTAACTGTACAATATTCATAGTTCGATTGTTCATCTTTTCTATAAAGATTTATTTATAATAAATCTTTATTAATATTTATTTATCTACGATAATTTTCATCTAATTCCCCAGCATCAATTAATTCCTTTATGATACCCGCTAAAATTTCATTATCAAAAATAAAGCCTTCCGGCATACCATGTCGTTCAATATATACTTCATACTCCCTTTTAAGTTTTGGAGCTACTGTTAATGCTGTCTCAAGTCCACTACCAAACAAATTAATTCCACCAAATCTTTCCTTGACATATTCTTTTATACTATCTATGTCTTTCAAAATTTCATTCGATCTTCTTACGCTTTCTACTAATATATTGTTTTTATCATCTAACAATAATCCTCTTTCTAATCCATCTAGAATCTTAAAGCAGATGGATTTAAACTCATTAAAAATCTTTGGGTTATAATTATAAGTATCCAGATTCCCCAGTCTTGTCTTTGAAAAGTTTTTATTATCGACAAGAATTAATGCTAATTCACCACTCAATGTCTCCTTATCGATATTTCCAAAATCTCCTTCTCTAAAATCAGTTAAATTAGGTTGTAGTCTGCTTACGACCCTTTTATTGATCACATCATATTTTTTAAGTTGTAATTTTAAATTTTCAGTTTCATTATTCTTTTTTGTGACTTTTGTTCCTTGGCGCTTCATTATATAAAATATTAATTTATTTTATATAAAAAATTTATTTAATTATACTTATGAATTATCCACTATTTCAACTACAACCTTGAAAGTGTGGGGTCTTGATCCGCCAGCGCCGCCGAGGCCGGCAGAAGGAACATCAAGTCCGGCGCCCGCGCCGGGGGTCCCGTTGTCGAAGCTATTCTCGTTGACTGCGAGATATTTAATAGTGAAATTTAACTTATCCCCAACTTCCAACTCAACATCGGCAAAATGGGCGCTTGGATCAGCGCGTGCGGCAAGATTTGAAGCTATAGTTGCTTTGGCTGGGTGGGGGCTGGCGTCGGGTGTATTAAGAATTGCCTGAACAATTGCTTTAACTGGATTAGCACTAGCACCTGTGGCGTTTGAAAGTATACCGGCACCAAGTGCTACGCCGGTGGACTCAGTAGTATCAGCGTTTTTTAACCCTAACCACGCTTCAGCTACCGCATCCTGCAGCTCATCAGACTGATTATTGAAATCAGTTTCTAATTCTTCCTCATTTGAGAAAATATCAAAGGCGCTCTTGTTTCCCAAAAAGTCCTCGGAGAGGTTAAATCTCATAGCCTCAGCTAAAGTTGTAGCACCGGATGCGGTGCTACTACCCGTGTCATCGAGTGTTACGTGATCACCGGTCATGGCGGCATCTTTGAAGTTGACTGGACTATTATTAGCACCGTCGGCACTATACGAGGCTGGCCATTCCCCATTAATTTTATATTTAATGTCATCACCATCTGCGGTGTCCGAGAAATCCTCAGAGTCAGCAAATATTTGAAGAATTGCGGCACTGCCGGTGCCACCCGTATTCCAAAGGTCTTTTTCCTGTTTCATTGTAATTGTACCTTCTGCAGTAGTGAGGGCATCGACAGCTTGTTGTGGGTCAAGCTCTGGGAAGAGTTGGAGAGCTTGTGACACTTCTAAGGTAGGCAAATCAACATTAATACTAGTAGTCATGTTATGATATTTACTTATATTATTTTTTTTACAAAAAAAATGTTCCTAAATTACATTGATTAGCTGTTAGATATTTATCATAAGTGTGCTAATTTTTCATTTTAAGGTGTTACTTTCTTACCAAACATCTATTTACTACCAAAAAAATATTTTTTAATTTTTTTTACACTTATTAACATACGCATTAAAAAATGTAAACTTAATACTGGTATAAATGCTCTGAGAAGAGTGAAAATGACCAATCTGCGCCATTTAGATTCAACAAATTTCCTTTATCATCCAATAATTTTACCTCTATTCTCTCTATATCTACCGGACCAAAATAACGTCGTGTGTTGAATGTCAATGAATTCGCGTTTTCCACAAGTATTTGTCCAAAAGATAAATTATTATTTTTCACAGGTATAATACCTAGTATATTACTTGGATTTGGAGGTGTTAATTTTAATCTGGTATTATTTTTGCGATTCTTAATAATCTCGTTTATTGAATATTGCTGTGCCTGTGTTATAGTGCGTGGCAAGTCTTGTGTAAAAAATGGTGTCTTTACTGGTAGCGTCTCTGGTGGACACTGGTTTATTTCAAGTGTATCATTTTGACACTCTGGTTTTGTTACTGACAGATTGCCTCCTGCTGTTGATATGTTCCCGGTTTTTAAATGATATTTTGGCAGATCCAATTTAGTTTCTGTATCTCCTATAGTCACAATTCCCTTATTTACTCTGTTATGTGTAAAATCATCTAAATACAATAGTAAATATTTTGGTCCGTTAAGATCAATTGGTGCCTCTGCTGTCAAAGTGGTACTACTATCCACAGTTGTGTAGCATGCTTCTCTAAATCCTAAAATCCACCCTAATGTATTATTGATCTGGTTTGTGTTTAGACAACTAGTGCATCCAGAAAATCCATCGGTCTTAAAAAAAGTTAGAGTATCACCTGGATTTAAGTTATTTATTGTTACCTTCAATGTTGTAAGATTTGCGGTTATTGTTAGTGGAGCACATTCTGTTGTTATTGCGGTTGATAATTCAGTAATACCATAATTTCCAGGTGGAATTTTACAAACAGTGTCATTGTACATAAAGCAATTCGAACCCTCCGGCACATTATACCATGTATAGGGTATTTGTACTGAATATAATCTTAACAGCATTACCTTATTTAAATTCTCTGACAAATTAGCACTAAACTGTGATGCGTCCCATATTCCACTAGATGTATAATCGATTGATTTTAGAGCTGGAACATTATTATTTCTATAACGACTGTCTATGCTGACTATTTTGGTTGTAACATTTCGCAATGTAGGATTAATTTCCCCTTGAGCATAAGGAACAGGCTTACTTTGATTAATCGCTAGACGCTCCTGTTGAAGGGCACCATCAAATTCCTGTACTTTATCATAACGTGAAGTGATTTTTAAATTCTGTAACGGTTGATCTTGGGATAAAGGATATTCATTTTGATACCAGCTTACTTGTACCTGAGATTTATAGGCATCATTTAATTTTTTTTTTGCTTCATTCAAAAAATTAATCATAGCATCATTTCCTTCTTCGCTGAACTGTTGGATATTCTCTGTTATCTTCTCCTCAATAGATGCCGGGTCTAATGTTGTAATATTGAACATATCTTTTAACTCCTCAATAGAGTAATCATCTATATCTAAATTTTCGTTTTGATCCGTCATAGAATTGTATTTACTATACTATTTATAGATAATTGATTAAGTTCCTTTACATAGTTTCAAAAAATACCTAAATAAGAAACAGTCATTTATTTTTTTTATTTTTTATAAGTATAAAATTATGGATTTGAATTTTTCATTGAATAAAAACATTATAGACGATATTGTTAATTACCCATTAACTGACTTTAAAATGATTAAGGTAAAAAAGTTTTTATCGGGTGTTATCGGTTATGTAAATTTTTTAGATAAAAACACAGTTTTAATTAATATAGAAAACAATAATTATATTGAAAATAAATCTACTGATTTAAAAAAAAAAAAATTAGAATCTTTTTTTGACATAAATACTTTATGCGTTACAGGAATTAATGAAACAACTAAAACTAAACCTATTGTGAATCGTGTGTTAAAAAAGGATGTTTCTAGAATAGCTCATAACTGCTGTGCATTTAAAGATAAAACAAATAAAAAAATTTTTGCGATAGGAGGACGATATGAAAGAAACCCCATACCAATCAAAAATATCAAAAAAGCACAAAAAAAACAAATTAGCACCAATGCTCATAAAAACAATAAGGGACTTTATCTACTTCGCTGTAAGAATGTTAAAAAAGGACCATGGAATATAGAAAATAAAAATCGTCCTGTTATTCGCGAAGATCCTCTTTCTAATTTTAAAAAGACTTCAAGTTATGACTCACAACTTTCATGTATATATTCACAAATTCTCCAAAAGTATATTCTCTCTGTTCGCTGTAATATTGAAAAGGGACACCGTTATTTTTCTATTCTTCACTCCGATAACTGCTTAGACTGGTCAAAATTTTACTCACCTAAATTAGATCCTCCCTTCACTATTGAATCTAATGATCAAATATACTCTGTTCTTTTACATGAGTACTTACCGAAGAAATTATTTTTAGGTGTATGCCTTTTCTACAATAAAGAAAAAAATATTTATGGTACTAAATTATTCATTAGTAAAGATTCAATTAATTGGAAAGATCTAGGAATTTTATTTTATTTACCCACCTCTAGAATGCCACGTAATGGTTATATCCGTCCAAAAGTTCAATGTGGTGGCATTTTTAGTGAGAAAAATGGAAATATTTCATTTTATTTTTACCTGTATAAGCAAAGAAATAAGTTGTTTTATTTTTCCAAGACCTACAAATTTGATGAAATTATTTTATCCAATTAATATAATGGTATACTCTGTTAGTAATTGGCATCACTCTAGACCAAAAAAATATTTTCCTAGATGCTTAGAACTTTTTGGAAAGCCAGTGTTTGTTGCTAATGTTCGTCATGGTTACGCACTCTGGAAAACTAAAGGGCTCTTTACGCAACACATACTTATTGACGAAGATGTAAAGCATTGTGTTCCTAGACCTCATCACGACTACTTTTATAGCAGTGTTAGATTTTTCATACCTAAGGATAAAGTGTGTGATGTTCTCACAATCAGTGGTTCACTCAATTACGACGGTCTCAAAAAAGAAATGACAGCTAGATGTGGTGGTATTGGTGCCAACTACGCTACGATTTATTTAGGTATGTTGGTAGCTTCAGGAAAAATGTCAATTAAGGAAGTCAAATCTAAGGACATGTACCCTCGCATGATACGTGGAGAAATTATGCCACATAAAGAAATGGCTAAGAAAATGATGGCTCTTAAAAGAATTAACAACCGCAAATACGCTAAGGAACTAGGTCTGGAATTTGCGCCATATGCTTTCGATAAATGCTATACTAAAAAGAAAAGGGATAATCGTAAAAAAAGAACACGTAAAAGACGTGCCGGAGGTGTAATGCGTAATACGCGCGGTGAGGTATGTAAACCTACAGACCAAAACTGCTGTCCTCACATGGAGCCTAATGAAAAAGGACACTATAGGGCTACGAATGAAACCAGTGACTTTGAGTACAAGGGGACTACTTACCTTCTTAAAACATGCTGTAAAATGTGTGCTGATGCTATGAAAGATAACTTAAAACACAATAAAGATCTCTTTGAAACCGCTTATAAACCTACACTTGTTGGTTGTAAACTTCTATTATCTAATCAAGCCACTGGCAGACCTATTCAACTTCTTCCACAAAAAAATTGAAATACTTTACCTCGTTTATGAAAGTACAAACTTCCATTTGACATGGGTGATTCAAGCCGCATCATAATATATGTGTGTCTAAAAAATCGTGACGGGCTCTATAAAAACCTTTGTAACCTTCGGGAAAAAATGAAATATCTTAAAAAAAATGAATTTTGTTTCTGCTTCAACTCTTGCTACGACGACGATGATGGTCCTCCTTCTAAAACTTATCTCTACATTTATATGACAGTGGATGAAAAGGATGAGGTTCGTGTTGTTAAGGGATTTATGGAATTTATTAACGGTTGTGCTTCATTATTCAAACTTCCTTCCAAAAAACAGTCAGCAACGTGGGCGAATGTTACTTCCAAATCTATTCTTGTTCCCTATCCCAACCCTAGCCTTATCAACACTACAGAAGTACTGGAAGCTACAAAAACTCCAGGGTTTCATATTGATATCAATGTTTGCCGTAGTCCTAGCATGTCTTGATGTTGATTGATAAATAAAAAATTGAAATACTTTTCATTTTTTTATTTAATTTAGTCCTAAGTATCTATTTATTTGTGTGTTACCACACAAGCCAACAATGTCATATCGCATTATTGCGAATTCAACAGTAAAAAACCAAAATAAGAATGGGACCTTTGATGCGAAGCATTGCCTCATGGCAATTAATGAAACTGTATTCAGTGAAATAAACGCCTCTTATATATTCTATGTATGGGAATGGCATAATACGGACAACCAAACTATAGATAAAGAAATAGATGAGATAAACATCTCGGGATTACTTGCTAACAAACTATTGACTTATGTTGTAAAAATGGAAAGGAATTTTGGTTTGTATCGTGGAGATCTTCAATCTCGAAATTACCTAGGCAATATTTCTCTTGATTTCTCCCACACACAGACACCTCAGTATGATACTGATAAAAATGTTATTAATGACTATATCAAGACTGGTACACATGTTTTGGTTGAGGGTATGAAATAGAAAAGCAAGTGTTTTAATTGGAATTTGGTAACAAAAAACAAGAATTATACAAATATTTTTTCATAGCAGTCATCAATTGTTGGTCTCTTATAAACATCGTTTTCGGTTAAGAGTTCGATCAATTGATCAACACAGTCAATGTTATTTTTTTCATTACAAAACCAGCAACTTGGGGAAAAATTATCATCCATAATAAAGCGCAGAAAATATAGAACACGTCCAAAGCTATAACTGTCTACCTTATACACTAATTTATGATCTAGTTCCATTGGTGTTTTACCATTTTCTTTTATACAATCATTTGCTTCTATCTTAGGTAACCATTTTTGTGGTATGTCAAAATCAAATTGCTTTGGAAAATAACCTGGTGTCCCGTTAGGAGATTTTCTGTACTCTATAAACGGTTCGTAAGACGCAAAACCAAAATCAACAATTCTAAACTGTCTTGTGCTTAAATCAATTATCATATTTTCTGGCTTTAAATCTAAATGGCATATCTTGATTCTATGTAGTTGGCTAATTCCTTCCATAATATGCTTTGCGAATCGTAAAATATCTCCATAATTTTTCCATATATTGCTAGTTTTATGATCTATTATATCAGAGAAAGTATCCAATATATCCAATTGACCAGCAAAGCTAATATAATTACACTGTAAATTTCCGTGAAAAATTGTCATACGCTCTTTCCTTGTTATGTCTTTTAAATAATAGTAAAAACTATGTGTTGATTCCAGCAAATATCCTACTTCGTCTGGTATAGAAAAATACTTTTCATAATTTTCTATTTCTCTTACCTTACTTAACCATCTAAATTCATTATGTCTAGGATTTATCTTGGTAATCTTTAAAAGCTTATTTTTCTTTGGTGGTAAAAATTGCTTATAATGACCTTCTCCTAGTATTATTGAAGTCCCACCTGTTTTCACTAAATAATAACTCATAATTACTTACTTACTTTATTAGTAAATTATTGTAATTAATGTAACTATTTTTAGTAATTCAGTTTAAGTTCTTTTAATTTATTTATTAATTAATTAATCTAGAACAAAACCTACTTTTGTTTAAGGTTATGAGAGAAATGTTGATACTAGTTAAATAATAGCTAATAATTTTCTTGTTTCATGATTTAAGACTTCATCTTTCTCATGAAACTTAACTACAAATGTACCACATGGATTTGGACTCAATTCACCAAAAACAGGACCCACTTTATCCATATAGAAGTCTAGACGCACAAAAACCTCACCAAATACCGTATTTCCTATATGTTCTGCGTCTTGTATTAATTTATTCCACATCTCTTTACTTGGTATTACTTTTTTTTTATCCTTCATTAGTCTATGTGTAGGTAACCCCAATCTATTATTAACCTCATTGCCCATACGATCTAGTAACATAAATGATGGTTTTCTTGGATTACTTTGATAGTTGCGATTATACACTAATACATAGACGGCTCTTCCTTTAAACATATAGATTTTGTAATCAAAGGGAATTATAAATTTTTCTGGCTTTATGAAATGACGAATACACTCCTCTACTATAACATTAAAACCACGTAAATCCTTTTTTATGTCTGCTTTGTAACTTCCTCCAGCACCACATTGTTTCTTAATAATTATATTTTTCTTCTTTTTAATATATCCGGGACAGTCTTCAAATCTACCACAATAATAAGTTTCAGGTATGCGTATACCTAGATTTTTTACTAATTCCTTATTTTGTATTTTTGATACATAAGATGAAATTAACTTAGATTGATAAAATTTATTTTTATAGTAATCATGCCAATGTCGTTTATAGTAGGCAAAAGGATTACCTTCGATAGTATAATTCTTAGAGTTATATTGTTTAGTCATCTACTATTATAACTATAAGGGATTTATTTTCTATTCTATACACAATTTAGCTATCTTAATGAGTTACAATTATACCCATAAAGAAAATTGATATATATTTATGTAAAAGTTGTACTTACATACATACCAATTAGTAGGTTTAGTAGATGCTGTCATGCTTCTGTACAAAACGGCCCAAAGAAAATAAGAGAAAAATTACAATTGAAAGCTTGACTAACTATGTTTGCCATATAACTAGGCCCATGGTAGTAGCAGACGTACTAGGTTCATGTGTTGATTTTATAGAGTATCAAGGTTGGTATTTTAAATATAGCTCCGTCTTTACTGAAGATTATAAAGTTGCACTTAGAATAGAAGTAAAATATTCAATAAATGAGCTAACAACTGAAAGTGAAAATAATGAAGATTGTGTTGTATGTACCGAAAATACGTGTGAATCTATCATTTGCTGTAATCAACCCATCTGTAAAAAATGTCTAATTGACATACAGACTCATACTCCAGATAATTTTAGTTGTCCAATGTGTCGTAAAGATTTAAATTCTTACACAGCTGAATATAGATTTACAAAAGAGGAGGTAAAGACTAAATCGGCATCATACAGTATGAAATAGCATGTGTTACTGAGTACGAAATTAACTGTTAGAAAAATATATTATTCTATTTTTTTTTGCTTGTTATCTATCTATCTATCTATCTATCTATCTATACTAACCAAGAGGGATTTAGCTTGTATTTCATACATAATCGATCCAATACTCGATATTTATCTGGGTGCTGTTTCCAAACACTCTTATCCTTTTTACTTCCATAACGCGCCTGATGAAACCACCAAAACCAGTGTCCTCTAGGCGATGGGCTTATTTCACAAAAAACCGGACCGCGATCATCTATAAAAAAATCCAATCTTACAAAAACTTCAGTGAAAACTTCTTTACCCAATTTTGAGGCCGTATTTATTAGCTTATGCCAAACCTCTTTTGAAGGAATGGCATCTTCTTTTATTTTAATCTTAGGAAACGGTTTACCATGATGACGCGAATCCCCCATTAAATAGGTAACATCTTTCATTGTGTCCGCCTCTAAAAGCAAATGTGTTTCTTTATCTTTCTTAGCCCTCCTTCCCTTTTCATCATTCCTATTAATAATTAATACATATTTTGGTTCGCCTTTAAATGTATACACTTTATAATCAAATGGAATAGGGTAACGCAATGGCTTTGTGTAGTGACCTATATGTTCTTCAATAATTACCTTCTCTCTTCCCCATGTTTTTTTTATATCTATAGGTAGTTTTGAATTTTGTTCATATACTTGGCCCTTTCCGTCTTGTTTTTTAATTACAATTTTGGTTTTAGAGAGAAATTCAGGAGGACAATCTTTTATTTCACCACAATAATACAGATAAGGAATCCTTATATTTAAACTATTAACTAGTTTTTTAAAATAGACTTTATTAAGCATTTCAGTAAGATTAGTATCTTTATACATTTTTTCTTTCCATATATCTTTCCAATTTTTTGTAATGCGAGAAAAGACAAAAGGAGGCATTTGTACTTATAAATAGAAAGAGTTTAAAGTCGCATTTTTTCTTCATTTTAACTTTTAATGATAAGTTATCATTTAACCAACCTTAAGTTTATTGATATGAGTTCAAATCATAAAGAAGGGAGAAAATTTAAATTAGAATATGTAAATACTAATAATGTAACCAAAAAAATAACAATCAAGGACGATAAAAATATTCATATTACTAATATTAAAAAAATTAAATCAGCTTTTTTGGGTAAAGACAATGAATGGAAAAATGTAACAGAAAATGTGAAAAGAAAAATTATGCCTGAGCCTGATCTTTCAATTAAATTACCAACTACATGGGAAAAACCCTTTTTTTCTGTTATCATACCACTTTATAACAATGAAAAATATATTGTAAAAGCCGTTAATTCTGTTCTTAATCAAACATTTAAATCTTTTGAAATAATTATTGTTGACGATAAATCAACTGATATGAGTTATAATGTCGTTAAGACAAACTTTTCTTCTCATAAACAAATTAAAATATTTCAAAACAAAATAAATATAGGTGTTTACAAAACACAGAACTTTGCTTTGAATAAAAGTGAAGGAAAGTATATTTCTTTACTAGGATCGGACGATATATTTCTACCTACACGATTAGAGCAAGATTATAAATGGCTTCAAAGTAGTAAATTTGTAATCTCCAGATATAAAAGAATAGCAGAAAAAAGTAGAAAAATAATTAAACAACGATTTAGTGAAAGTATGATATCATTTGATAAGTCTGTTCTTAATGAATTAGGATGTTGGTTAAATTGTCGGTTTTCTGGAGACTTAGAATTTTTAAATCGTATTCGATTAATTTACGGAAAAAATGCTATTAACTATAATAATAATGTACTTTATAGTGCTATTAAAAAAACAGATAGAACAAATTTGACATGTGTTTATAATTTAAAAACTGAAAAATACAAACTCTTTAAGAAATATTGGAAAATATTACATAATAATTATAAAAAAAAAATTAATATTTC
>Ga0181422_1000515_pt1 | contig 12565 bp, 11 predicted proteins | sample 45SPOviralmetaG_FD_130147 | JGI IMG/M metagenome (GOLD analysis project Ga0181422, IMG submission 130147) | Marine viral communities from the oligotrophic San Pedro Time Series (SPOT) site, San Pedro Channel, CA, USA - 45 SPOT_SRF_2013-07-18 | ecosystem: Environmental > Aquatic > Marine > Strait...
AGCCTTCAGAATTTTCTAGTTTTCTGCATTTTTCTATAAAATTTTTAATATCTAATTGAAATTCTCGAAAACCATTTAAAAAATATTTTAACCCTCTCAAAAACTTTAGATTATTAATCTCTGTATTTTTAGTAAAATTTTCATGAAAACAAAAGAGGTAGTCACCAAGTATTTTATGTTCATTATAAATGAGTTTATTATTTTTAAAATTCTGCATTAACATTTTTGGCTGGTAAATTATAATATCATTTCCACACTTTTTCTTTAAATCTGAAACTAATAAATTTAATTTTTTTTTATCGAATTTTATAATTGTCCACATTACAGTTTTTCTAACTCTTTTTTTAATTCATCATATTCTTTCATCTTTCGCTTCATGAAATTAATTGTAAGTCTAGTCCTTTCAGAAATGCCTTCAGCAGTAAGAATATATCTTTGCAAATATTTGACTTTATCTTTTTTGTTATTGAAGTTTTTGATCTTTATTAGCCCTTTTGATTGTAAAGCTTTGATGCAATAGTTAAGTTTACCTAAACTAAAACCTAAATCTCCGGCCATTTTTCTTTGCGAAGATTTTGGCTCGTTATAGATTTTTCTTAAAACTTCAAAATGGTCTTGTTTGTCATTCATGTGTTCAAATATTGATCATTCTATCGTTCAAATTTTGAACTGTAAAGATTTTTATTGATTTTAAATAGTTTAAGATGGGTACTAATTTTGATATGCAACTATATGTAGTATTAATATAAGCTACAGTTGCTAAATTATGAAAAAAAAAATTGCTCTTATCTTTGGTATAACAGGTCAAGACGGGTCCTACCTTGCCGAATTCTTATTGAAAAAAAATTACATTATCCATGGGGTTAAACGAAGATCATCAAGTGCAAACACTGAAAGATTAGATCATTTGTTTGACAGTTTAAATTTTACGAACAAAAATTTTTTTATTCATTATGGAGATATTTCTGATGGTACCAGTACATTAAATATCATCAACAAAATAAAACCTCATGAAATTTATAACCTTGCTGCACAAAGCCATGTTCGCGTTTCATTTGATATTCCTGAGTACACTGCAGATATAACTGCTTTGGGTGCGTTAAGAATACTGGAGTCTATAAAAATCTTAAAATTAAAAAATACAAAATATTATCAGGCTTCTAGTTCTGAAATGTTTGGTTTGGTTTCAAAGAAAAACTCACTTAATGAAAAAACTCCTTTTCATCCGCGCTCTATTTATGGTATCTCAAAAGTATTTGCTTACAACACCGCGATATATTACAGAGAAGCATATGGTATATTTGCCTCTAACGGAATTTTATTCAATCATGAGTCTCCGAGAAGAGGGCCAACATTTGTTACAAGGAAAATTGTACAAGGAATAGTAAGAATAAAAAAAGGATTACAAAAAAAACTTACATTAGGAAATTTATACGCAGTAAGAGACTGGGGACATGCTAAAGACTACGTTACTTCTATGTGGAAAATTCTCCAATACAAAAGAGCAGACGATTGGGTTATAGCAACAAACAAAGAAAAAACAGTAAAAGAATTTATTGAAATAGTTCTAAAAAAACTAAAGATCGATTTAAAATGGGTTGGAAAAGGAATCAAAGAGAAAGGAATAGATAAAAAAACTAAAAAAATTATTATTGATATAGATCCTAAATTTTTTAGACCTTCAGAAGTTGATTATTTGAAAGGCAATTATGCAAAAGCAAGCAAATATTTAAAATGGAAGCCAGAAATTTCGACTTCAAAATTAATTGATGAAATGATTGAAACAGAACTATCTAATTATTAAAATGTCAAAATATTTTTATCCCCTCGTTGAAAATCCTTATAGAAAAAAAGATATTGATCAAGCTATTAAAGTTTTAAAATCTTGTAAATTATCGTCCGGAAATATTACAATTAATTTCCAGAATTATTTTTCTCAGAAATTAAATTCAAAGAATTCATTGATGGTAAACTCTGGCTCCTCAGCTAATTTATTAGCGTTTCAGTGTTTGATAAATCCTTACAGAAAAAAAAGATTGAAGCCAGGTGATGAGGTTTTAATACCAGCTTTGTGTTGGTCAACTTCACTTTGGCCAATTGTTCAGTCAGGATTAAAACCAAAGTTTGTGGATATAGATTTAGATACTTTAAATATTAATTTGAATGACCTTGATAAGAAAATTTCAAAAAAAACTAAGGCAATTATGTTAGTGCATGTTTTAGGTAATTGCACAAATATGCAGGAATTAATTAAAATAAAAAAAAAAAATAAACTTATTTTAATTGAAGATACATGTGAGTCTCTTGGATCTAAATATAAAAATAAATATCTAGGAACATTTGGTGAATTTTCAACTTTTTCTTTCTATTCATCACATCAAATTTCTTCTGGAGAGGGGGGAATGATATGCTGCAAAGATAAAAATGATTTAGAGATATTAAAATCTTTAAGAGCTCACGGATGGTCTAGGGGTTTAAAAAAGGAAACAGAAATAGCAAAAAAAAATAAAAATTTAGATAAAAGATTTATTTTTTATAATTCAGGATTTAATCTGAGATCTACTGATATATCAGCAAGCATTGGTTATAGTCAGTTCAAAGATCTTGATAAATTTATTAAAATCAGGTCTCAAAATAGAATTAAAATAGCAAATGAAATAGATAAAAATAAAAAAGTTCAAAAAAATTTATTTATTTTAAAAGAGAATAAATTTGTAAAAGCATCATGGTTTGGAATTCCAATTATGCTATCCGATAAATTAAATAGGACCTCGGTTATTAAAAATTTAGAAAAAAATGGAATTGAAACAAGGCCTATTATTAGTGGAAATTTTCTAAAACAACCTGCAATTAAAAAATACAAGATAAAAAATAATCTTAATATGAAAAATGCAGATTACGTTGATAAACATGCTCTATATATAGGTTTACCAAATAAAAAAATCAGCAATAATAAACTCAGGAAATTAATTTTTGCTTTTGAAAAATCAATTTAAAAAAAAAATTTTATGTTTGACCGGAGCATCTGGAAACCTTGGAAGGATTTTTTCTAAAAAATACTCTAAAAAATATAAAATCTTAAATTATCCCTATAGAATTGAAAATACAAATAAATTTAAAAAATGGGTTAAAAGAAATGATAAAATAAACTACTTTCTTCACTTCGCTGGTATTTCTGGAAGTAAAAATATTAATAGCAAAGTTTGTTTAAAAATTAATTATAAGAGTACTATTAATATCTTAAAAACACTTAATAAACTTGAACTTAAAAATTTTAAGTACTTTTTGTTTGTGTCTTCTTCACATGTTTATAAATTTTCCAATAATAAGTTAAAAGAAAATGATAAAAGAGCGCCTAAAACAACATATGCATTAAGCAAAAAGAAAACAGAAGATTTTATTTTAGACAAAAAAAATAAATTTAATTATAAAATTGGAATTGCCAGAATTTTCAATTTCACTTCAAAACTTCAAATTCAAGGCTATTTAGTTCCAGATTTAGTAAACTTTATTGAAAAAAATAAATCTAAGTTAATGATCAAATTAAATAAGTTTAATAGTTTTAGAGATTTTATCCATGTGCATGAAGTATGTTCATCTTTAAATTTAATGATAAAAAAAAATTTTGATGGTCCTTTAAATATAGCCAGTGGCAACAAAACTAATATTGTGTCCTTAGCAAAAGTAATAGCTAAAGAAAAACGAATAAAAGGCAAGATTATTACTACAAACAAACCAAGCAACAGTTTAATTGCAGATATCAGTAAACTAAAAAAAATAGGATACTTGCCAAAAAAAAATATTAAAACATTTATAAAAGAGTATTTGTAATAAAATTTTTATCGATTTTCTTTTTTATTTTCCAAATTTTGAATAAACCTAATAAAGATTTTAATATTTCAGATAGTGTAACTGAACTTTCTCCACGTACTCGATTTTTAAAAATTGTTGAAGTTTCGTTAATTTTAAAATCGTTATAATATAATTGTACTAAAATCTCGGATAAAACAATAAATCCATCTCCAATTTTTCCACAATTTGCTATAACGTGTTTTATTGCTCTTTGTGAATAAATTCTATAACCATTTGTATAATCTGATACTGGTACCTTTAAAAAAAACTTTGCCAGAATATTAGATAGCCGAGAAAAAACCTTTCTTTTAAAACTCCAATTTATAATTTTACTTTTTTCCATATATCTACTTGATATAAGGAGATCTAACTTTTCTTCGATAAATTTTTCTAAATTTTTCTCGATTTCCTCGGGATGATGGGAAAAATCTGCATCCATCTCGATAATGATGTTTGAATTATGACTTATAATTTTTTTCATTCCGTCAATTACCGCAGATCCCCTCCCTAATTTTTTTCCTCTATATACATAATCTACATTTTCAAATTTACTTGCTATTAAAGATATTTCATTATTAATTGAATCATCAATAATATAAATTTTAATATCTTTTTTTAATTCTGTTATTTTTTTGATTAATTTTTCGATATTTTCTTTTTCATTATAAGTGGGGATTATCAAAGAAATATTCATATCTGTACTATTTTAATTTTAAAATAATTTTAGCATTTTTTAAATTATTTTTTAAAATGCTTAATTCTTCCTCATTAGTTGCTAAAATTATATTTGAATTCAAATTATAAGTTGGTTTATAAAAATATCTTTCTCCAAAATAAGATTTATCAAATAATGTATTACCTTGTTTTATTTTTAATATTTTATTTTGTATATATTCTATCTTTTCTACTTGATCCAAAATTAAAATCAAAAATCTAAGTATCTTTTCTTGATTAAGATTTCGTGGATATTGATCTGGGGTATTTTGATTATTTTTAAATCTTTCAATTACATGTAAAGCTTTTTGAATCCTAGTTTGTTTAATGTCTTGAGTTTCTACTAAATATTTTACGTTCAAGTCGTTTTCGCTAAGATATATAGATAAAAAAATCTTGAAATAGTAAGGATAGCTCTTTCTAGGTATGTCTCCACCACCAAAAGCATAATTAGCAGGGGTGTATAATTTTTCATTAATAAAAATTATTCTATTATCAGTACTGTTATCATAAGATGAAATTTCATTTTTTATAAGCTTTGCTAACTTATAGAAATAAATTTGGTTGTAATGTTTATCAAGCCTTGAAATCGTTTTATCATCAATTTTTTCGATATTATTGGATAGTGGTTTTTTATTTACATCGATTTCTTTTGCATTAAGAGAGTTTAAAAAATTTTTGCTATTAATATTTAAATCCACAAATCTTACTAATAAAAAAATACAAAATAAAAAAAATAAAATATTTTTTATTTTATTATTTTTTATTCTTTTAAATATTTCCATAAAACCTATGCCAGCAATAAGTATTATAAATGGTATCAAAAAAAATAGCCTATGAACGCTCATAGAATAAGGATGATTTTTGCTATAATCTACTGTGGACATTAATGGAAAAATTAAATTTATCAAAAAAAGAAATATCAAAAATAGATTTACTTTGTTTGAGTGATTTTTAATAAGAAAAATTAGTCCAATTAAACTAAAAAAAATGACTAAAATATTTTCTATTCTAAAAGTTCTATGAATTAAAATATCACTTGGTAAGGTTGAAAAATTTAAAATATATTCTCTTATAAGGTGAATAAAGTTAAGAGATATATTATTAATTATTTCAAAAAGCCCTGGATTATATTCGCCTATTCTTATTGAAGGCATAATAAATTCTTTGGAAAAGAAAAGAAATATATTTCCTGGATATAAAATTGTAAATATTAATACAATTGAAATTAATAAGTATAAAAAATTTTTTGCTCTCTTTTTTGAAAAAACATCTTTAAATGTTGAAATCTTTAATAAATGTAAATTATTAGGAATTAGCAAATAATAAAAGATTATACTTACAGCAAACAACCTGCCAGTTATGTAATTTAATGAGCATAAGCAAAAGGCTAAACCTAATAAAATTATTGTATAAAAATTTTGTTTTTCATTAAATTTTTGAAACCTAAAAATCAAAAAAAACATCATTAATAAAGTTGCCATTTGAGGCAAAAGTAAATGTTGGAAGATTAAGAAATATTGGTTAGTGGCTAATAATAGAATTGATAATATAGCTAATTTAAAATCAAACCATTTTTTAATTATTATAAAAAATAGAGTAAGAGCAAAAAGGCCGTATATAATAGATGGAATTCTAATAATGGATAAATGATTCCCGAAGATATCAGAAATATATCTAGATACTATTAAGAAAGCATAACCAAAAGAATTATTAAAATGTCCACTTGTAACTGGATCCTCGCTAATCGATAGTACCATAAGCCGTTTATCTGTTGGCAAAAAATCTAGGTATATCTCTGCAGACTCCCACAAAGAAATAATAGGAGGCGAGTAAGTTATTGTAAAATAAATTATTATTAAAAAAGTAATAATTAAATAGCTAAAATCTATATTTGATAACTTATTATTAGATCTAAATAAAAACATTCCAATCAACCATTAACATTTATTAAGACTTATTTATATCTTCTTGTTAATTTTTTGAAGATAATCTATTAGGTCAATGTATTTATCTTTGATCGTTTGATTGCAATATTCAGCTCTAATTTGAAATAACTTCAAACAAATATCTACCCTTTGATTTTTATTAAGTTTACTTTTTTTTTTAATTAAATTTAATGCTAACTTTGAAGCTTTTTGTGCGTATTTATTTTTGTTTTCTTTAAATTCATCTACAGGTTTTACAAAATAATTTTTTATCTTTTTTTTTAAAATTTTTTTTTCTTTTTTGATAAATCCTAACCTTAAGGGGATACTATCTTGAAATGAAAGGTTTTTGATTTTTGGACCTCTAACTATTGGTTCTAATCCGCATTGTTTAGCTAAACTTAAGATGTTTTTATAGGTTGTTGGGATAACGTAAGGAGAAAGAAAATCATCAGTTATATGTCTTGCAGAAATATTATCTGGGTTTTTAAATATTTTGAAACCATTACTAAAGTATTTTTTTGTTTTTTTAACTATCAGATTGAAATCTTGATCTTTTATTATCTCTCTTGCAATTTGAGTTATAAAAAATCTAAATGTACCTGATAGATAGCATGAAAGATAAAATCTAGATCCTGGTAACATTTTTGAGCTTAAGTTAATAAATACTTTTTGAGGATTTGGAGTATGTTGTATCCAGTTGTGACATGCAACTAAGTCAAAATCTTTTAAGCCAGGAAAGCTTTTCATAAAATCATGTTTAACAATTTTTAAATTATTGAGTTTGTAAATTTTTTTTAAATTTTTAATTTTTTTTATATTTGTATCTAAAATGTCGGCAGCACAAACATTAGCACCTGTAAGAGATAATATTGCTGCATGAACACCTGGCCCAGCGCCAGTTTCTAATATTTTTTTTCCTGAGAATGCTTTTTTGTTCAACTTAAAATATTTTTGATAATTTTTAATATGGTATTGAATTTGACCCCTAGGTAAAGATTTTTTTGCAGAATTAATGAATTGTAGAGTATAAACTTTGTTCAACATTGATTTATATACTTTGTAACTTTTTTTTTTCATGATTTTTTTTTATTAATTTTCTCTAAATGGTTATATGTTTGAGCTAAAACAAATGCTATCCAAATATTAGATTTATGTATATTTTTTCCAAATATAATGTTTCGAGTGCCTTTTCTAAATAAATTGGTAGAAAATAGTTTGCATTTTTTAATAGTTTTTTCTGCTTTTATCTTATGAAGAAAATTTTTTAAATAATTCCAAGAATAATCTCCCATGCCTTTTTTTGGAAACCACGCAACATTTTTATCAATATATTTTTCACAAAATTTTCTTAAAAAGAATTTTCCAAAACCATTGCCAAATCTATACTTATCAGGCATTGATAAAAAGAATTCCACAATATTTTTTGATAAAAAAGGAAACCTTGGTTCAACTGAATTCATCATCATTGATTTGTCCTTTCTCATATTAATCATTTCTGGAATTGAATTTTTAATGTAATTGAGAGCTCTTATTTGGGAAAACGATAAAGAAGGATATTTCTTTTTGAATTTAAAATTAACATCGTTAAAGGAAGAAAACTTAGTTTTTTTTTTGAAGTTGTTGATGATTAATTCCAAAAAGTGATCGTTATCATTATAATGAGTCACTCTTGTTTTAAAAGGAGAATACTTAATTTTAAATTTTTTATCTTTTATTAAATTAAAACCCTTAATTAAGTTTTTTAAATTAGATCTATTTTTTTTTTTCTTGTCAAAATATATTCTGTCAATTTGATGAGCCTCTTGATCTGTAAAATAGCCTCCTAATAATTCGTCTGGACCCTCTGACATCAATCCAACTTTGATTTTTTTAAGTTTTAGATACTCTGAAAGACCTGTAAAGTTTATTAAACCTGGATCAACGCAACCTTCAAAACAGTTTTTAGCTATCAATATTGATCTTTTTATTATTTTATTTGAGTCTCCTATGCTTATTAAAGAGTGGTTAATATTATATTTTTTAGCAATAAACTGACTAAGTTCAACTTCAGAATAATTTTGATCAATTTTTTTAAATTGTTTTTTTGAGCTATAAGCGTAAATTGTTTTTATTTTCTTTTTTTTTCTAGTTAGTGACGATGCAATTATGGTGCTATCTATTCCTCCGCTTAATGTTGTAAAAAAATTTACATCTTTAGGTGTCCTATGAAAAACTTCATTTCGAATCATTTTTTTAAAAACACTAAACACTTTTTTTTCACTTTTTTCTTTTTTGAAGAAATTAATCCATTTTGTCAATTCTATTTCTTGGTTTCTCTCTTTTATCATTTTTGATTTAAAAATTTTTAGACAACAGCCGGGCTCTAATTTGTAAATATTTTTTATTAATGTTCTGCCATTTGAGCAAGAATTATATCTCCAGGCCTCCACTAAACTTAAATCATCAAATCTATGTTTTTTATTTGAAGCGTAAATAATTGGTTTTACCTCCGAAGAAAAATATAAATTATCAGACTCTACGTAATAAAAAATATGTCTTTCACCGATTAAATCTCGTCCTAGAAAAAGTTTATGCTCTTTTTGGTTATAAAAAGCGTAAGTCCACATACCGTTTAATTTGTTAAAACTCCCTTTTCCTCTGTTTAATAATTTCAAATAGTTCCAAAATACTTCAGTGTCTGTGTTTGAATGAAATTTTATTCCTTGTTTCAATAATTTTTTTTTTATTTCTGGGTAGTTGTAAATTTCTCCATTAAAACTTAGATAATTAATATTATCAGCAGAAAAAGGCAGAGCTATTTTTTCTTTTGGTGAGACTATAGACAAACGATTATTAGATAGACCAAATGACCTATTAGGATTAATGTATTTTCCTGAATAATCTGGCCCTCTATGTTCTAGAAGCCTTGTCATAATATCAATTTTTGACTCGATATTTTTTATTGGTTTGTTTTTTAGATTAATAATACCAGATATTCCGCACATTTAATTTTTCTTTTAATTTTTATTAATACTATAAGAATTTTAATCATAATAAGTAAAAAAATGTTTTAAATCTTTCAAAGAAAATATATCTTATTGTATAACCATTTTAAAAATATGTTAAGAAATTTCCCAAAAATATGTCTTATATTTTCGTTACTTGTTCTTTCTTACACTGGTTTTAAATCAGAAATTATCTTTGAAGGAAGGAATAGAGACTATTACTTAATTTACTATTTGTTATCGATAATCTTTATAATTTTGTCTATAATTTTATTTTATCTAAACAATATAATTAAACTATATTTAATTATAACTATTTCTACAATTCTAATTTGTCTTTACGCTATTGAAGGATTTATATCTCATTATGGGAAAATTGATTTTATTCAATTAATTAAAAAGTCAAAAATGTATAGTAAAGAAACTGGAAAAAAGTTTGATACAAGATCAACAATTACAATTTACAATGAATTAAAAAAAACTAATAAAGATATTGTTTTTTCAATTCAGCCACAACTTTTTAAAAAAGAGGGTATTTATTCTCTATCTGGAATATCAAATTCAGAAACTATTTTTTGTAATGAAAATGGATATCAAGCCTTTTACAAAAGTGATAGATATGGATTCAATAATCCCGATGATCAATGGGATAATAAAGAAATAGAATATTTTCTACTAGGTGATTCTTTTGTGCATGGGCAGTGTGTAAACCGTCCAAATGATATCGCATCAGTACTTAGAACTATTTCAAAAAAAAATGCCGTCAATTTAGGTTTTAGAGGTTTAGGTCCTCTACAAGAATATGCAATTTTAAGGGAATATATTAGACCTGGTGTAAAAAACATTTTATGGTTTTATTATGAAAACAGCGACCTAATGGACTTAGAAAATAATTTAGAAAAACCTATTTTAAAAAAATACCTAACATCAGAAAATTTTTCTCAAAATTTAGTTGAGAAACAAAAAATTATAGATGCTCTTTCAAAAGAAGAATTACAAAGGATCACTTTAAATCACGGGAAAGTGTCGCAATTTTTAAAACTTTATAAACTGAGAACATTAGTCGGCAATACTTTTTACACAAGAAATAATATCAAGCCTCAACCTGCATTTAAAGAAATACTAAAAAAAGCAAAAAGATTGTCGAACAAAAATAACTCAAAATTATATTTCATTTATTTGCCTAATTATGCGCGATATAAATTGAATAAAATTGATCCAAATTACATTTTAGTTAAAAAAATTGTTAAGGATTTAAAGATACCGATTATAGACATCCATGATGAAGTTTTTTCTAAAGTGGATGATCCAATAAAACTATTTCCTTTTCGAATGAACGGACATTATACTGTTGATGGCTACAAAAAAGTTTCAGAAAAAATTTTTGAGTTAATTGAGAATTAATCAAGAATTCTTTTAATTTTATTTTTAATTTTTCTGCAATCTATAGAATATTTTTGATAAATAATATAAGAATAATCTTAGCTATGAGTAAAGAATATTTTGAAGCTTTAAAGAAAACAAATAAATATAGCGAAGATAACCAGATCTTTCTGAAAAAAAGAGTATTTAAAACTATTAACTCTTTAATAAATTCATTCTTTAATGAAACTTTAAAAAATAATGAGTTTTTGCTTGACTTGGGATCCTCTGATAATGCACTAGTCAAAGTGGCTCAAACTCATGGGATGAAAGCTATTGGATTAGACATTATTGATCTCAATTTAGAAAAGGATAAAATTAATTTAGATGATAATAGTTGCGATATAGTCACTGCAATTTCTTTAATCGAGCATATACATCAACCAAAAAACTTTCTTAAAGAGGTAAAACGTGTACTAAAAAAAAATAAATATTTTGTATTAGTGACACCTGATTGGAGTTCTAATATGAAAAATTTTTTTGATGATCCCACACACTTACATCCATACTCAAGAAAATCATTAAAATTTTTGTTAGAGTCTAATGGGTTCAGAAACATTAAAATTTTACCTTGGTTAGTGTGCAAACCAACATGGATGTGGAAGGTTCCTTTTAGTTTTTTTTTAGCAAAAATGATACCTTTTAGAGGAAATGCCTCTAATTTAATACCTCAATTCCTTAAAGGGAAATCAAAAACAATTTTAGCAATATGTACCAAATAAAATGATAAAGAGTACGAGAAAAGTTCTAAGTGAAATACGTTCAAATGGTTATTGTACTGTTCAAGGTGTTTTTAGTAAACAATTTTGTCTTGATAAGATTAGTAAACTTGAAAACATTTTGAAAAAACTAAAAAATAAAAATAAATATTTTGGCTCAAATAATAATCAGGTAATCTATAATTATTTCTATCATGATATCAGTTTAATCAAACTTGTTCACAATAAATATATAGATAAAATCATGAAAAATTTAATTGATGATAATTATGTTTTAATATCTCCATCCGCAAGAAATCCAAGAATGGTATCTGACAAGAAATTAAGCAAAAAAACTTCTGGTTTTGGTTGGCATGTAGATTCAAAAGTCATAGAAAAAAAATCTAGAGCGTTAATAAAACCCTCTGTGAATTTTTTTGCAATAATTGCATTAGAAGATTTTACTGAAAAAAATGCATCAACAGAATATGTAATTAAATCTCACAAACTTTATAGAAAGCCAGAAAATAGAAAAAAAAAATTTAAATCTAAATTTATGAGAGCTAAAGCTGGATCGATAATCTTTTTTGATACTGCTTTGTGGCACCAAGTTGGGAAACCTTCTAAGTTCTCAAGGTGGTCTATTTTTAATATGTATGGTCCTTGGTATATGAAGCCTTATTTTAGATTTACAGATGGTTTGTCCTCAAAATTAATTAAGAAGTTATCCAAAAAGGAAAAAAAGATATTGCATTTCAATTCTATACCACCAAAAAATTCTAATGGAGTATTAACAACCCTTAAGCCTCTGTAATCAGATTATTGATTATATTTTTATTTTTAAAAATTTTTTTCAGTGCATAAATCAAGCCAATTGAGCTATTAGTACTGGTCAGCTACACGCGTTACCGCGCTTCCACATCCAGCCTATCAACGTAGTGGTCTACTACGGCTCTATAGGAAG
>Ga0181422_1000518_pt1 | contig 12545 bp, 23 predicted proteins | sample 45SPOviralmetaG_FD_130147 | JGI IMG/M metagenome (GOLD analysis project Ga0181422, IMG submission 130147) | Marine viral communities from the oligotrophic San Pedro Time Series (SPOT) site, San Pedro Channel, CA, USA - 45 SPOT_SRF_2013-07-18 | ecosystem: Environmental > Aquatic > Marine > Strait...
CAAAAGAAAACTCAGCAGATGGAGCGCGAACTGCGCGAACTGCTTATGTATCAATTCGGAGAAAATGGCTATCAGGAATTGGTCGAGTTGAGGCGTTCTATCCAGGCTAAAAGGGAAAAGACCATTTATCTACAAGAGCGCAAGCGCAAAGCGTTTTTCTGGAATACAGTGCAAATATCAGGGATACTTGTATTAGGTTTTGCTATATACAAAGTATTTTCATTTATTTTAGGAGTGTCAGATGGCAACGGTTAAGGAAGCCCTTTTGAAGCTAGAGGCGCATGAACGTGAATGCGCTGTAAGAATGCAAGTAATTGATGAGCGATGCCAAGGCATAGAAAAGCGTCTGGATCAAGGCAGTGAGCGTTTTAAGAAAACCGAAATTATGCTTTGGGGTATCTACCCGTTGATTATTGGATTATTTCTATTAGAGAAAGGTGTTATCTGATGCTTAAATTGTTGATCGGACCTATTGCAGACTTAGCTGGGGGATTTCTGAAGAATAAAGCCGAGCAAGCGAAAGCAAAACATGAAGCCAAAATGAACGTCATTCAGAATGATGCCGATTGGGAAGCAAGAATGGCTGATGCTTCAGGGCAAAGTTGGAAAGACGAGTTTTGGACTATTGTATTAGCTGTGCCTATTTTTATGGTAGGTTATGCAATAGTGGTAGATGATATGACGGTAATACATAGAGTTGAGCAAGCATTTGCTGCGCTTAACGATCTGCCAGAGTGGTATCAGTATTTATTGTTTGTGGCGATTTCTGCTAGCTTTGGAATCAAAGGCGCAAGCAAATTGATGAATATGAGAAAGTAATGTCGGAAACCCCTAATTATTTTAGTGCTGATGAGCTTAAATGTAAGTGCGGTTGCGAGGGCGTGAACTTTGACCTGGGCTTCTTATCTACAATAAACTCTATTAGGCACGAAGCCGGATTTAGCTTTGTGGTAACGTCTGCATACAGATGCCCAAATCATCCAATTGAGGCGCGCAAAGCAAATGGACCCGGCGCTCACAGTACCGGTCAGGCAATTGATATTGCGTGTGACGGAGAGAGGGCGTTGGAGGTAATCAGGCTAGCACAAAAACACGGTATAAAGCGTATAGGGGTGCAGCAAAAAGGGTCGGGAAGATTTATTCACTTAGATTCATGTACTTCAGCACAAGGGTTTTCTAGCCCGTGGATATGGTCATATTGATTAACAGAAGTGTTGTTTTAGTAGGCCATTAGTCATATACTATTTCTCCATTCACAGGAGAATAGTATGAAACAATCAGAAAAAATAGACGCTCTATCTAATGCGCTTTGGTGCGCCCAGGCAGAGATGGGCGGCGCAGTAAAAGACTCATCAAATCCATTCTTTAAATCAAACTACGCAGATTTAACGGCGGTCATAAAGGCTATAAAACAGCCGCTCTCAAACCACGGTATCAGTTATGTGCAATTCCCTATTAATGAGGGAGATTACGTTGGCGTGTGTACACGAATAATGCACACATCTGGGCAATGGTTAGAAAACGATATACTGATCCCGCTGACCAAGAAAGACCCTCAGTCAGTCGGGTCGATTTTTAGTTACATTCGCAGATATTCTTTATCAGCAATATTTGGTTTGCCATCCGTAGATGACGATGCTGAGTCAGCTATGGTGAGAGGGGATGACAAAAAGATAATTACCGATGACCAAGTTATAAGCATCAAGAAATTACTTGATGAAACTAATACGGACAATGACAAGTTTTGCGCTTGGTTGAAGGTTAATTCTGTTGATCATATTTTAGCAATTCACTATGACCGTGCTGTTGCGGCGTTAGAGGCCAAGAAGTGATCATACTAGATCACGAGCAAGGGACTGACGAGTGGTTTGAGGCGCGTAGAGGCAAGCCGTCTGCAAGCATGTTTTCTAAGCTGATTACTATGACGGGCAAGCCATCCACATCTGCTATAGGATATATAGATGAATTAGTCGCAGAAGTAATTACCGGCGAAACTGAGCATTTTAGTAACGCCGATACTGAGCGCGGGTCATTGCTTGAGCCCGAAGCTAGAGAAGCTTACGAATTTATCACGGATAACCAAGTGACTGAGTGCGGATTTATTGTAGACCCCACATTTAGTTACGGGTGTTCGCCAGATGGACTGGTGATTGATAAAGAAAATAAGCATGGAGGGTTAGAGTTAAAATGCCCTAAATCTAAAACACAGGCATCATATCTGCGTGACCCGTCCATAGCGGTCAAAAAGTATTGGCAGCAGATTCAAGGATGCATGTGGTTAACAGATCGTGAGTGGTGGGATCTATTTACCTATCACCCGAAAATGAGTCATGTTTTGGTCAGAGTTGATCGAGATAATGACTTTATAGAGAAACTGGCTGTTGAAGTCGAAGCGGCCACAGTTGCAATTAAAACCCAATTGGAGAAAAGCAAATGAGTAAATTCGTAGGATTAACGGTACGTATCGATGTTAGCAAAATTGACAAGTCGAGATTGTACAAGGGAGCCAAAGGAACATATCTTGATCTTTACACTAGGGTTAACCTGGATGAAACGGATAAATACGACAATAATGGATTTATTTCTCAGTCGGTTACAAAAGAAGAGAGAGAGGCGGGAAAGCAAACGCCAATACTTGGCAACTGTAAAGTAGTGTTTGCAGCTGAAGACGACAGTACGCCGCAGGACACTGGAACGCCACAGTCTAAGACGTTTGCTGAATCTAATCTAGCTGATTTAGAAGACGATATACCGTTTTAAGTAAAAAAGCCCCCCGCGAAGGGGGGCAAGCCATAGGAGAAGTGAAGCTAGTGCCTCACCCCCTGATAATAACATAGGATTTGATCGACATGACAGATGCAGGAAAATGTTTGCGCCTATTACAGCGTAGATTTGATATAAGCACTGTGGACCTGGCCCAGAAGTTAGACTGCCATGCACAGCAAGTGTTCCGGTGGAGAAACCAATCTAATATGAAATTGCACACATTACAGAAGATTTGTGCAGTTGCGGGTATCACCCTGGATGACTTTGTTAGGCTTAATGAAGAACAATAGAAAGAAAACCCCCTTGCGGGGGCTTTACAATTCTCCGATGATCGGAGATACTTATTGTGCGAAAACAAGTAAGGTAATTGTAACACTTCTTTTAGTGGCCGACAGCGTACTATATTGTCCACTACTCAAGATCCCCTTATATTGCATTCGCTTAGTGTTCGGGCTAGAGGCTGACGATCCCCTTAAATTAAACGTCAGAGCGTGGTTGACCCTCCAGTGCATAGCCCCTGCGATAACTCGGTTGTTATCAATGGATAGGTTGGATATCCGATACGAACACGTTTGTAACCGCAAAGTTGCTTTAGCCCTTTGATCGTGAATTTACTGTTATTGACAGCAAAAGGGTTAAATCATCTTGGGAAAATTATATATAAAATAACCAATCAAATTGTTGTCGGGCGAGGCTTGCCGAGCCATAGGAGACAGAATGATACATTATCACGGAACACCAATAGGCGGTTCACTGGACGAGGCGCAGAGATTTATGCCTGGAAGACACTGCTTAGTTAGTTATCATCATCCGCACCAGTTAGACTCTGTTGTTGAGTTATGTCAAAGCTTTTGTTTAGACAATGGTGCATTTTCTTTTTGGCGGTCTGGTAAAGGCGAAGTTGATTTTCATGGATATCACGAGTGGGTTCATAAGTTAGCGGGCCACCCTTGTTTAGATTTTTGCCTGATTCCTGACAAAATAGATGGAACTGTAGACCAAAATGACGAATTGGTAAGCAAATGGCTAAGAGTAGGGTCTGAAGTTGAATCTGCGCCGGTTTATCATTTGCATGAACCCTTAGATTACCTTGAATATTTAGTAGAAAACTTTAGGACAGTTGCTCTCGGCTCAAGCGGTCAATACTCGCAGCCAAATACAAAAGATTGGTGGATAAGGATGGCGCAAGTTATGGAAACGGCATGTGACAAAATTGGCAGACCAAAGGCGAGATTACATGGTTTACGAATGCTTGACCCGCAAGTGTTTTCTAGACTCCCGCTCTCAAGTGCTGACAGCACAAACGCCGCAGTCAATAGTGGGGCAATAAGCAGTTATGGGAGTTACGTTCCGCCAAGTAGGCACATGCGTACTGCTGTTATAGCTGACAGAGTCGAGCAATTTAATAGTTCGTCTAAATGGCAATCATTCCAACAAGAACAGCTTTTTTAGGGGAGATAGAATGTGGATAATACCGAAAAATTACCATCTGTACTCAGCTTTTGCTCAGGATATGGTGGCATCGAAAGAGGACTTGATATCGCCGGACTTAAACATAGAGTTGTCGCTTATGTCGAAATCGAAGCCTATGCCGTTGCGAACCTTATTAACAAAATGGAAGACAGCATCATTCCACCAGCGCCTGTTTATACGGATCTTAAAACATTCCCATCGGAAGTCTTTCGAGACAGAGTTGACATCATCACTGGAGGTTATCCGTGTCAGCCATTCTCAGCAGCAGGAGCCAGGAAAGGAACTGACGACCCCCGACATCTCTGGCCGCACATTAGGAGACACATCCAATCAATTAGACCTTTTCGGGTCTTCTTTGAAAACGTCAGCGGACACATTACGCTTGGACTCAACACAGTTATCAGCGACTTGGAAGAAGATGGTTTTAGATCAACGTGGGGAATATTCTCGGCGGCTGAAGTCGGCGCGCCCCACCAACGTCAAAGAGTCTGGATCTTGGGCGACTCCCAACACAATGGATCATCTATCGGCGAAAAGCCCAGAGACATTGTTGAGACAGTCGCAAACAGTCAGGAAGGGAAGGACCCGGCCCTCAAATCTCAGGGAACAAGTAGATCCGATAGCGGTGCAAATATATCAGGGGGAGTGGCCGACAGCGACAGTGTTCGATGTGACGGGAGGGAGCTATCCCACGGAATTGGTGAACGGGAAATGGAGATCGAAGCACTCGAAAGACCCCGACAGTCCGTGGTACGGGGCGAAACTGAAGGATGCAGTGGAGACAGCGGAGAAGTTGTGGCCGACACCATCGGCGAGGGATGTGAAAGGCCCGAACGGGTACGAATCGACAGTAGCCAAACTCCAGAATGGGGATCGCGCTCATATGGGTCAACTGCCAAATGCAGTAATGATTGCCAACAATGGGAGTGGCCACCTGAACCCCGATTGGGTCGAGTGGTTGATGGGTGTGCCAACAGGGTGGACCGCATTAGGCTCTTGGGAAACGGAGTAGTGCCGCAAACGGCGGCTAAAGCTTGGGTGACACTAAACAATAGGTTTAAAAATGAGCGGTAAAGGTAGTAAACAAAGGCCAACCAATAAGGCCGCATTTGATGCAAACTTTGATGCAATATTTAGCAAAGATAAAAAACCACAGGAGAAGGAAAATGACACAAAGAGAAAGAATTCTAAATTACTTAAATGATGGCAAAGAGTTAACCAGGCTGAACTGTTGGGATGAGCTTGGCATCTTAGAGGCTCCGGCAAGGATTAGTGAGTTAAGGTCTGAAGGACATTTCATAGTTACCGATATGATTGAAGTTACTAATCGATACGGTGAAAAAGTCAAAGTAGCCAAGTGGAGTATGCCGAATGATTCTGAATGACGGGAGTGATTGGCAACCAACGCCAGAACAGTTAGATAAGTGGGAAAAGGCATATAAGGACACTTGCGTAGATATACACCAAGAGTTAGTTTTGATGGACTTATGGTGTGATGCCAACCCTGCAAAGCGGAAGACAAGGAAAGGTGTAGCAAGCTTTTGTACTAAGTGGTTCAAAAGGACTTTGGAGCAGGGAGGTAAATCAATTGAGCTGCAGAAAGAAAAGGAGCAGGAATTTAAGCAGAGGCTAGAAAAGAGAAAAACAAGTCTGCGAAACAAAGGTATAGAGGAGCAGATGTGCGATATTTCCTGGCTGTCCGGCAATCAATATGAATTGATGAAGCAGTATTACCTGGATAAACACGGACGTTACTTTGATGGAGAGTTTAAATATGGCTAGTAAATATGATCCAAATTATATTGTGTTTCGCGGTGAGCATGAGCATTTCATAGATGGGCAAAAATACACATACAACGATTTTAGTAATTGGACTTATGAAAACGACCCAGTTAATGGAATATGCAAATCAACAATGAAAGGTAGGCTGAAGTCGGCTGATGTTTGCGAGCCAAGGCATTTGCTACCTATTGCTGAATTTGCGGCGCAGAGTGAGGCCGTTAAGAAGCTGAGAGGGTATTGTAGGGAAGCAAGGGAGCGGGTGTTAAACTCGCCCAGGTTGGAAGGAAAATCTCAGGAAATGATGGATCAGTGGTTGCGGAGAAAAATATGAACCCTTACTTTATAGATGAGCCCGCCGTTATAAGTTTTAGCGGCGGCAGATCATCTGCGTTTATGTTGCACAAAATATTAGAAGCGCATGAATATAAATTGCCTGATTACATAGAAGTAATATTTGCAAACACTGGGAAAGAAATGCCTCAGACCCTAAAGTTTGTTGACGACATCAGCAAGCATTGGGGAGTGAATATTGTGTGGTTAGAGTACACAGGCAAAAAACAATTTTGCGAAGTTACCTATCAAACAGCAAGCCGTAACGGAGAGCCATTTTCACAGTTAATTGATGATCGTGTATATCTTCCTAATATGATGGCTAGGTTTTGTACAAGTGAATTAAAAGTACTGACCATAGAAAGATATATGGGAGGCACTGACTTTTTGACCGTGGTAGGTATAAGAGCGGATGAGCCACGCCGCGCAGCAAAAATGCGGGAAAAAGATAACTATTCTGTACCGATGGCTGATGACGGAATAACAGAGGATGATATTAAATCGTTTTGGGAAACTAACAAGTTTGATCTGGCTATGCCGCCCGCAGGAGTTAATACGTTAAGCAATTGTGATTTATGTTATCTGAAGGGATATAAGATAAAGCAGTCAATTGTCGAGCATGATCCTTCATTAGCTGATTGGTGGATAGGGCAAGAAAACAAAATGAACGCTAGATTTAGAAGCGATCAGCCAAGTTATGAGCGAATGAAAATTATTGCAAGTGATCAAGGTCAACTGTTCGATTTTGATGATGAGTCAGTATCGTGCTTTTGTGGAGATTGATATGAAGGCGGAAACAACATGCGTTGAATCGGAAATAGGGTTAGAGGAATTTATTAGCCAGGTCCGGAAAAGGTATAAGGAACACGGTGCTGTTACATATACATACACAAAAGGCCGCAAGAGGACGCGCGCCCAGAATGATAGTCTGCAAAAGTTTTGTGGTGATCTAGCAGAGAAACTTAATGATGCAGGATTTGATATGCGGCATGTGTTTAAAACTGACGCTGACATTCCGTGGACTAAAACAACGGTGCGTGAGCAGTTGTGGGGATCAATACAAAAAGCCTACACCGGCAAGAAAAGTACTACAGAGCCGACTACCAAGGAATATTTCCAAATCTATGATATATTGAATGCTCATTTGATTAAAACATTAGGTATTTCCGTGCCTTGGCCATCAAGCCCAGAGTGGGAGATGCATAAAAGGAAGGCTTAAATGAGTAAGATTGATCCGCGAATACTAAAGGAATTTGCATCCACGGATAGGCATCACGACGTATTGGATGCTGTCATTGAACACGGGTCAGCGAACAAAGCCGCAAAGCATTTAGGTTGCGGTAGACGGGTCGTTGATAAAATGCTTAAAAGGATAGAGCGCGTTGCAGCTAGCCAAGGCGTTTCTCCGCACAGAGATTTGGTACACCAAACCGCAGAGGGATTTGAGGCAAAGAGAATATCCACTGCCTATAAGGAAGATGGTTCTCAGGCCCTACAATGGGTTATTCAGGAGAGAGCCAAAGGATTAAACAAAGATCAAATAGTAGATGCCATCGAGGGCTTTGAGTGGAAGCCCGCCCCAAGAATTAAAGCGCCTAAAGGCCACGACTCTGAATTGTTAACTCTGTATACGCTGACTGATTTCCACCTGGGCATGTACTCTTGGGCGGCAGAAACTGGTGATGCTTGGGATATGTCGATAGCGGAGCATGAAGCTCTATCTGCAATAACTAGGATGGCAGAAGGATCGCCAAACAGTGAGTTAGCTATATTAAATTTGCAGGGAGATTTCCTGCACTGGGATGGGCTGTTAGCTGTAACACCCGCCAGTAAGCATGTTCTTGATGCAGATACTCGGTATGGCAAGTTAATTGAGATGGCATTATCTGTAACAATGCAGTGCATCGAAATACTTTTAAGCAAGCATAAAAAGGTTAAGCTTTTAGTCTGCGAAGGCAACCATGATGAGTCTGGCTCTGCATGGCTTAGGAAAAGCGCAAAAGTAATTTACAGAAACAACCCTCGGCTAGAAGTAGATGATACTGAGTTTCCATACTACGCACACTTGCATGGCGAGATAATGCTTGGGTTTCATCATGGCCACAAAAAGAAAAATACAGCACTTCCAGCGTTGTTTAGTGCCGAGCCTAGATACAGGTCGATGTGGGGCCAGGCTAAATACTGTTACATTCACACCGGACACTATCACCATAAAGAGCAAGATGCATCTGAGGGAGGCGGCGCAATCGTTGAAAGGCATCCAACTTTGGCGGGAGCAGATGCCTATGCCGCAAGGGGTGGTTATGTGAGTTGGAGAGCGGCTCACGCAATAACTTACCATAGTTCAACTGGAGAGCATTCCCGTAAAACGGTAGTGCCGAGTCTGCGAGATGAGTAATGTTATCGATTTCCCGAAAATTGGAGTGTCTGCTATTAGACAGTTTTGCGATTGCGGTAATGGCCTTGAGTATTGGGTTGGCGATGATGATAATGCTTATGGCATTTGCCCTTACTGCAACCTTGGCTATCCTAGCGAAATTAAGGTTCTTGAGACAGAGGAAAAAGAATGAGCGCACTCAACAAACAAGAAGGTGGCGACCATTACAAGTTGGCCATTCAGCCGATTGAATATATTACACAGAATCGTCTGCCGTTCATCGATGGATGTATAGTGAAATATGCAACCAGGCACAGGGCTAAAAATGGGGCAGAGGACATCAAGAAAATTATCCACTATTGCGAGTTGCTACTGGAATTAGAATATGGCGAAACGGAAGAAAACGAAATCTACGATATCTCAAGAGGTAGAGAAGGCCGCTAAGTTATTACAGCGGCTAGTAAGACTAAAGGCAGCAGATGATAACGGATACTGTCAGTGCGTAAGTTGCGGCAGGGTCGGCCATTACAAAACGATGGATGGAGGACACTTTTTTAGTCGCCGTCACTCCAGGTTAAAACTTTACATGGAGAATGTCGCGCCGCAGTGCAAACGGTGCAATATGAACATGGGCGATGCAGTAGTCAGTGAAGGCTACAGACAGTACATGGTTGATATGTATGGGGAGCGTAGAGTACGGGCAATGAAAAAGCTCACATATCTACCGCCAAGGAAGTGGGTCAGGGAAGATGTCATACAATTCGCCAGAGATCTTAAAGAGCAAATCAAAGAACAAGAAAGACGCATAGGAGAGATGTAGCGCAGTAAAGTGTCGTGTTTTTGCATTTATATGTACGTATTTTCGCATATAGGTGAAATGCAACAAAAAGGTTTACTTGATGCGTTGTTATCGGTAATATCAGATTTCAACTAACAAAGGGGAAACGTAATGAGCTTTAAAGAGTTAAATGAAATAGTGTTAGAGGCTATGAGTGAGCCTGAGTTTTGGGGCGGAGATGTCATGGAGTTAAGTGACGACTATAAAGATAGATTAGCAGCAAGGTGGTTGGAGTCTCACCCAACTTGGCTAGAAGATATTTATCCGCACACCTGTTCTGACAGATATTCTCTTGCTATAGGTTCAACATACGCGCTGTCATCATCTAGAATGTTAGCGGCTATGTTCCGAGATGCGGCTGAAGACAATAAGCAAAATGTAGATGACGATGCATATTGGTCGGAAGCGTTGGGCTACTTTGAAAACATTCTCGATAACAAAGATTTTGCGTCAGAAGTGCGGGACAGAATATATCTTTATCTGGAGCCTACGTTGCAGGACAAGGTTGCTGAGAGTTATCAGTACTTAGTGCAAGACTTAAAAGAATATGCGGGAGTACACTAATGAGCTTAAAGAAAAAGATAAAAGAAGCCAACAAACTAGCTGACCGTTTAATCAGTGACGCAGAGAATAGCGCGGTAGTGTGGTACAAGCGACCATGCAGAATAAGTAATGGACAAGCATTGATGTGTCTTATCATTGCTGTAGCAATAATATTGATTACCTGATTTCCCCCAAAAGCCAAGGTTGAGAGACCTTTTGACGGAGCCTAGTCCACTTACGGAGCTTGAAACGGACTACTAAATCCCTATGGGGTGTTAATCGTTTTCTGCACCCCTTTATCCCCCACCCTATCTGGCTAGTCTGGATAGGGTTTTTTTATGCCTTTAGATTATGTCATTGATAGCAAACAATCATTTCACTTGTTTAAACATGGTCTATACAATGCCGACCTAATTAATCAGGAGGCACAAGTGCTAATTTACATCATCATATTTACCCTAATCTCACTCACCGCAGTAGCAGCAGACGATATCCGATAGTTTACATTTCCGTTTAAAAAGTCCACAATTCACGGAACTATCAACGATAGGAAGTGCAATATGGACTCTATAGATGTCATAAACAGAATAGATTCTTGCCTTACTTTTGAGCTAGATGATTTGCTCCGACAGTTCGATGCTATTATGGATTCGATAATGCAGACTGACGTTCAACGCCACACCATTAGAGATGCTGTCTCTGATTGGTGTGATGCTGTGGACGCAGAGTTAAATGACATTGCTGAACGATCCAGGGTATGCGAAGAGTTAACTCTACCGGCTGAAGAGATATTTGGCACTGAAGTTTGATATAATCGGCCAGAGAGGCTGATTATGATTAGAATAGATTGTGACGAAAACGTCCACGAAGCTGACTTAGATTTGATTGAAAGGTTTGCGGAAGCACTGATCGATCAGGACCGGGTCCAAATGCAAGAGATATTGTATTTGCTCGATGAACGTATGACGGGCGACTGCGTATGTTTTTCTGTAGATTGCGTATGCGGCATGTGGTCTTGACGGCTATTCCACGGCTATCCCACGAATACAATCGAGATTCAAAATGCACATCAGTTTAAAAATAGACACCGAAGAAATTAAAAGAACGCTGGATGATCTGCAACGGAGTCAGGTCCAGTTCTCTCTGTCCAGAGCAATCAACGCGACCATGTTCGGGACGCAACAATGGCTAAAAGATACGATAGATAATTACGTTGAGGGCGGCGCAACGCCCTGGACAAAGCGTGGCATTTGGGTACGGAAGTCTACAAAAAAACAATTATATGCTGCTGTCTATATTGAGGATCAAAGAGAGTATTTAAGCCTATTAGCTTTTGGCGGAACTCGGACACCGTTGAGAGGTATGAACTACCTAATTGGCCCCGTCTCACAGAGATTAAATAAATACGGAAACATTCCTAGGAACACGCTCAAGAAAAAAGCGTCTAATGATCGTATGTATTTTTACGGCAAACCAAAAGGGCGAAACAATAGGCCGCATGGATTATATAAGCGCTTCAAGAGAAAGCCGCCAGAGCTTGTAATAAGGACTAACATCAAATCAATGGAATACGAAGCGCAATGGCCCGCTAATAAAATTGCTGTCGATTATTTTAAACGCCATTTCAAGAAGACATATAACAAAGCATTCCGCGAAGCGATGAAAACCGCCAGACCATTGAGAGGCCCGAAAGGCTTCTAAGGCTATTCCACGGCTATCCCACGGATATTTCCTGGCGGCTATTCCACGGCTATTTCATAGATATATTGTAGATTTACTTTCTTCCAGGCGGCGCGTCCAGGCGGCTATCCCACGGCTATCCCACGGCTATCCCATGGCTATCCCATGAATATATATTAGATGCATTTTCAGGCCAAAAATCAGGCAAAAAATCGGGCAAAAATTCCGCAACCCCAGTAACGGCGGGGCCTGTAACAGATCCGGCTGCTAGAATGTTGGGCGTTGATTTGATCAAGTGAATAAATAAAGAAAAAACCGGCAAAAATTGGCGCAAAAATCGCGGCAAAACAAAACCGGCAAAAATTGGCCTATAGATGTATATACAAAAATGTTTGTATTGAATCGGGGTTATCGGTTATATTTGCAATACGCCGGAACGATCCGGCGCAATCAAAAAAGGCTAATAATATGAACAACGATCAAAACAACATTTTAAAAGCGGATTTTGACCGCCGCCAACGCGAGTCTGCTGCCGGTCGCTATATAGCTGAAAAACAATTTCAGCGAGTACAGCGCCGACAATTTTGGACTAATGTTTTTCTCGGATTTGCGGGTACGTGGTGTTTAATTTGGAGCGCCGTAATATTAAAAGTATTGGAGGTTATCTAATGCAAATTATAGGTTTTGACAATGTTAAATGGTTTTATCTAAATAACCCATCGGCGACAGCGTCCGATTGTCTAATGTCAGAGTCTC
>Ga0181422_1000519_pt1 | contig 12519 bp, 20 predicted proteins | sample 45SPOviralmetaG_FD_130147 | JGI IMG/M metagenome (GOLD analysis project Ga0181422, IMG submission 130147) | Marine viral communities from the oligotrophic San Pedro Time Series (SPOT) site, San Pedro Channel, CA, USA - 45 SPOT_SRF_2013-07-18 | ecosystem: Environmental > Aquatic > Marine > Strait...
AAACTAACTGAACAATCAAACTCATCACATCTCGCCTTACCAAAAAGCTCATAGACCCAATCCCCATCGACGATTTCCTCCTCGATGAGTTTTTCCTTGAGTCGCTCCAATTGGTACATATTAGTCTTTAGAGTTCGAATAGTGTCGTCATAACAATCGTTAACAATATCATCAATCTCATCATCCACGAGTGCGGCAGAATCTGAAGACATGTTTCGGTAGTCAAACTTGTATCTCCCAAGACCATATGTTGTCACCATCTCACGTGCAATCTGGTACACCATAGCATAATCTGATGAGGCGCCAGTGGTTACCTTATCTTTTCCATAGATGATCTCTTCGGCTGCACGACCACCTAGGGCAACCTTAATTTGAGAAAGGAGATACTCCTTCGTGTACATCGCAGAATCTGCATTTTCCTCTGAGGGTTGGAAAAAAGTAATACCACCCGCAGCACCTCGGGGAATGATAGACACTTTGCGAACTGTGTCATAATCTGGAACAAGAACACCCATGATAGCGTGACCAGCCTCATGATACGCCACAAGTTCCTTTTTACGAAGGGAAAACTTGACATCACCTTTAGCACCCACCACGACACGTTGGTATACATTTTCGACGATATCGTTCGTGATAATTCCATCACCATCCCTAACAGCACGAATAGCACACTCATTTAGGAGATTAGCGAGATCGGCGCCAGAAAAACCAGTAGTTTGTTTAGCAATATTTGCGAGATCAACGGTGTCATCCAACGTTTTGTCCCTCGCATGAACACCCAAAATTTTCCTGCGTCCTTGAACACTGGGGAGAGTCACCTGAATCTTACGATCGAAACGACCTGGGCGGAGTAGAGCATCATCAAGAATATCGACACGGTTTGTAGCAGCAATGACTACAATGCCCGTCTCATTGTCGAAACCGTCCATTTCTGTGAGAAGCTGGTTGATCGTCTGTTCACGCTCATCATTGGAGGGCATACCACCTGCGGAACGCTTCTTACCGACTGCGTCAATCTCATCGATGAAGACGATGCATGGTTGATTTGCTCGTGCCTGTTCGAAAAGTTCACGTACACGCTTCGCTCCGACACCCACGAACATCTCAACGAAGTTTGCGGCAGAACACTGGATGAAGGGGACATTAGACTCACCAGCGATGGCTCGAGCGAGGAGAGTCTTACCCGTACCAGGTGCACCAGCGAGAAGGGCGCCACGGGGGATCTTGGCACCACTTCCAAAGTAGCGCTCAGGCTTCTTGAGAAAGTCCACAATCTCCTCGAGTTCTTCCTTGGCGGAGTCGATGCCCTCAACATCGGTGAAACGAGTCTCAACTTCTTGATCCATCGTAAACTCTGTGGACTTTCCGAAAGGATTGGGCATTCCCATACCACCACTACCACGAGAACCGACGATAGTTCGCACGAGAGTGAATAAGTAAATTGCGAAAAAACCAGTAATCGCCATTTCGGCCAATGACATCGGCGGACCAGAAGCATCTACGAGAACCTCTGTATCACTATCCATGAGGGTTTGCCACAGTTGCTCAGACTGCACGATCCGTACATCACCGTAGTCACCATTCTCTTCCTGAAACTGGGCGATATTCTGACTCGGCTTTACGATGACAGCGGGAAGTTCATTATTCTTTAGTCCCTTGATAAACTGACTGTAAGTCCTTGGATGATACTCAGGCTTACGCTCAGATGCGATTTTGACGGGTGGTGCAGTAAAATTGTTTGCGATGCTAAACATCGTTTATATATGATGACGTCATCTTTTTAAGCAAATTGTACAACGCATTTTTCTTCGATTATGTTCGCAACGTTCTGCATTAATACATATATTACAAAGTGTTTTGATGTTGCTATGAATACATATAGGTCCAGCGTTACACACTTTGCAATATATCATAACTTCTCCATGGGGACACATATTATTTACACATTTTTTTAGAATATCCAATGACCGCACATGTAATACGTTTACCCGCATGTCCAGTTGTCAAACTGTCCGAATGACCACCCATACCCAAGTCATCTGGGTCTTCGTGGATGACGAGAGATCTTCCTATGACATTGGCTTTAGTTCCTCTGAGTTTGACCAGATCATCTTCCATACTAAACTTGGCGATACCTTTTGAGTCGAAACGAATGTTTCCGAGATCACCTACATGTCTCTCTTTAGAACCTGGACCACCGTGCTTCTTACCATACGGATTGAAGTGTCCACACGCACCCATACATCCATCTGAAAGATCACCCGCCTCGTGAATATGAATACCGTGAGTACTATTTTTGAACTTTGAGGACTTCAACATTCCTTTGATTACAACTTTATTACCCTTCTCTGAAAATTCGACAACACCTTTGATGTTGGGATGATCGAATAACGATGTCGCTACAATCATTTAATATCCACTGGGATTTTTTTATTTAAAGGTAATTCTACATAGTCAAGTAATGAACATTGTGATTGCTCGTTACCAAGAAGACGTTTCATGGTCAAAAGAATTTTCGAATGTTATCATTTATAATAAGGGAGAACCTTTAGACCAATATTATAATGAAATAAAATTAGATAATGTGGGTCGTGAAGCGCATACATATTTTAAACACATTTGTGACAACTACGATAAACTAAGTGAGTACACAGTTTTTCTACAGGGAAATCCATTCGATCATTCACCCAATATAATACAGAATTTAAAAAAATATACAAGTGAGACTATTGATCTAGATTTTGAATTTTTGAGTGAAAGGATTATCGAGTGTTCTTTAAATGGTTGTCGCTATCATCCAGGGTTGCCTTTACGAAAAAATTATGAACACATTTTTCAAAACAAAGGTGATGATAAACCATTTACTTTTGGAGCTGGTGCACAATTTATCGTATCTAAAAAACAAATATTAAAACATTCTAGAGAATTTTATTTAAATATTTTAAATCTAGTAGAAAAAGATATATGCCCTATTGAAGCGTATGTATTAGAGCGTTTTTACAAACTTATTTTTTGTACCTAGCAAATCCCATCTTCTCCATCATGTAATACATTTGATATGCGTCAACAATACTCGGACATCTGTATTGTTCAGGCATACATTCGGGAATACCTTCATCAGAGTAGTAGGCTGTATCACTTTTCCTCTCTTCAAATTGGGATGGGTGATGATTCATCAACCACGTAAGGTGTTCTGCACACGTGTGTACCTTACCATATCTACGAGTATACTCGAGGGTAAGAGCCATTCCAATCTTGCACGCATACATATAGTTTTCGAGGCTCGAACCAACCCACATGGTCATCGGGTGTTTCTTATGTGCGGGACGGTATCCTCGACGTTTTCCATCCTTTGTGTAAGGTGCGTGTTCGTGAACATAGTCTTCCTCATTAGAGAAGTACCAAGCAGTGTAGAGCATTTGACAAATTTCCAATTGAATCTTCACCACATGTTGGTCACACGACATCTCAGCGATCTCAACGGGAATCAGTGAAAGAAAGAAAATGTTCATTCTTGTAGTCGTCGGTGTCGTAGACTCGAACTTCGACGTCACCGAAAAAAATACAGTCGTCAGAGAGTTTCCAGGTTTTATTCTTCGCTTGTTGGTTGGCGTGATACGTCGCTTCCTTCAGGTTATAGAAGAAGCCACGATCGAGGATTTGGTTACCGAGAACAACGTTGGTCACAAACATTTCAAGTTGATTTATTACAAATATAGATTATACTTAGGTTTCTGGTTCAGAAAAATATTCCTCTTCTTCCACAACTTCTTCCTCGTCTGGTTCGACGTCCATCTGTCCCTCTTCATCAGGAATATCTTCTTCCTCTTCTTCTTCAGGAATTTCATTCTCAATCTCTTCTTCGGGTTCCTTTTTCTTCTCTTTCTTTGGTTTTTTCACAGGTTCCTTGTCGAAGATCTTTTCCAAAATCTTTGGAACCTTCTTAGCAAATACCATTTTTTTCTCATGACTCTTTTTAATTTTTTCGAGAAATTCTTTACTAAATCCATGTGATTTATACGCTTGGATGATTTCCTTAATCGGTGGATGAATAGCCTTTTTATAGTATTTTTCATACATCGTTGCGATTGCTCCATTCACTTTTACTCTCACGACACCACTCTTAAGAACTCGTAGGGTTACTTGAACCCGATCACCAAAAACGAGTTCGGGTTCTTTTGAAATTACAGGATCTGGGAGTGGTGTTGCTTCTGGAAGTTCAGGTTCAACATATGGAATCCCCATTCGTTCGTTGTTTTGTTTTAACATTTTCAAATAAGAGTCCAACATGTAAATCGGGGCCTTTTTGTGTTCATAAAATTGGGTAGGTGTTTGTTTGATGATATCATATAAATATGATCCCTCAATCGGTCGAGACCTGGGAATTTCTCCATCGATTTTAACACGCTGCGACGGTCGCTTGAACATGCTCATCTTGGTTTTCGGTAGTCGTATCCTCTAACTTAGGTTTCAGAAAAAAGTCCAGTTCTGCACGAATAAGGTGAGCGGATTGTTGATTCTGATGGGTGTAGAGTGGACCCCAAATTTCGATAACCTTGCGTTCCTTGTCGTACCACAGGTAATCAAGTCCAAGTTTATGTGTCAACCAATAGAACTTTTTACCTGTTTTACCGATGAACGAGAAAATCTGATCCTCCGTGTAATCAGAGACGTCCATTTGGGAATAATGCGCACTGGGTGGGGTGTAAGGTGCCATCGTTCTTCTTTGCTAGAGATGCTTCCTTTTGTTTAAGTAAGTTTCTTACGTGCTTTTGGGAATAGATTTGTTTTTTGTTTTTCTTATCGTTTTTAGTCACACGTTTCTTCGGTTCCTTATACTCCATATTTATATACATAAACATTTAAAACTTTAAACTTAGGCTTCTTCTTCGTCAACAAGGGAAATTTCATCATCAGTATCTTCTTCTTCATCAGAAGTTGAACATTCAAAATCCTCGTCTTCACTGTCATCGAGAAGGACATACCCTTGGGGAAATTTCGCAAAAAGATCCGTCTCTTCCAGTGTATCTACATCGTAGAAACCAGATACAGATTCTTTCAAGACCTCTTCATCCTCATCTATGAAATGATAGAAACTTTCTTTATTTTTTTCTAAAAAGTTGACAATGTATGAATCTTGATTTTCTAAAACAGTCCTAGCAATCTGGGTTGTACCATCTTCGCATTCAACGTCAATGATCATATCTGTACAAATTTAAATTTAAATCTTTAATAATAATAAATGGATAACCTTAAAAATTGGGGTATTCATTATATATCAAACAGGGATATAAAGCCTATGGATGCTGTGATGTTTGATATAGATGATACGCTTATTTTCACAAATGGGCGATCAAACGACCCGATTATTGAATTACTTAATATAGCTGGTCACATGGGTTATAAAATCGTAATCATAACAGCCAGACCTGGTTTGGAACATGTTATCCAATGGACGATCGAACAACTCAAAGAGTATGAAATCGGGTACAACTATTTGGGATTTACGAGTGCAGAAACGAAACATCTTATGAAAAAACAATTACCCTATAATTTTCTTCTCTCCGTCGGTGATATGCCAACAGATTTGACGGGGTCCGACCACTATCTCAACATTTCCAATTTCGATCACAATTAAGACAACTCACAAAAGTTGTCATGGGTTCATCAGCCGACCTCGTCTGTAACTGATAGTAGGTTGTTTTCATAGACTTACAACGTCCACATTTGAAAAATCCATCCTGATTTTTTATTTCACGAGAAAGATATTCCTTTCTTATTTCTTTATGAATTTTTGTTTCGATTTGTTTTGCATATAATCCATCTGGACACAACTCTTCGGGTCGCATATTGATGACATCGTGGGTTTTCAGTCTCTTTTCAATAATACTTTTTTTCAACTTTGGATTATCTTTCAAACTTTTTTGAATGGATAAAAACTTTTGCTTGTAAATACTCGTGTATTTGTGATTATCCCACGCAGCTTCCTCGCCCATAGATTTAGCTCGATCAGTCGCATGATTCAATATACATTTCTCGAGATTGATGCATATAGTGCTATTTTCTGGAATCTCGAGAAGTGTGGATAGACGCTCGATTACGAATTGTCGAGTCTTATTCTCCATTCTTATCTTATTTTTAGTTCATTTCTTTATTTACTTAGGGCAATGGAAGTCCTTCGTACACATTCTTTTGATCAGGAGAATCAAATGCGTCCGAAACACGGCGTGCGGGGTTAGTATCAATGAATCCATAACGGTAATCAGTGCGACCAGCTTGATACTTCTCTTGAGAACGAAAGACCATCCACGCAATAACAAACGCAATGGCAAATCCTAAAAGAGTCTTGTTAATCATTTACATTTGGTTGATATTTTTTTATGAGAGAAGTTTAAGATGAACAAAGCAATTCTCATTCGTGAGAAATTTGGAGATATTGTAGAAATAGATTTGGATATAAGTCCTCATAAAAATGAAATCTTTAAAATTGTAGAAGGGAGACAAACTTTCATTGGACAATGGCCTGATATAGATGTGGTCATAATGAAACCTGAAGATGGTAAAGTGAAGAATGAGAACACATTACCACCCCCGTTTGACACGGAAGATGTATATGGAAAAATATTACTCGTGAGAATGGATGAACATTCAGACCCACAAGATTTCACTTTGGAAGAATTCAAATCATTTTGCCTTCGGCACAAACGCCTCCCCGTTTAAAACGGCATTGGCATATTTCATACACAATTGAAAATGTACAGAAGCAAAATCCATAGGGTTGTCGATCTTTGGATTTCCTGGAAGTGGGTTGATGTTAACTGCACCCATCATATCGACAAGATCACCGTTCACAGACTTAGTCATGGCACCCCCAACCTTCTTTAGCCACATGGCATGGTCTTCGTTTTTACAATCAAAATTCTTGACGAAATGCGCCATTATATATTACTTGGGATTCTTTTCTATAAGTAGACGCGCACTCGGATCAGTCACTTTCGTCCATTTGGGACGCCAAATCTCAGAAATGAGATGATCGTTATCTTTCCCGTACATCTTCCAAAAGATGTTTCTGTACAAAGCCTCCTCCTTTGTTAGTGGTGTATTATGACCACGAGCCTTCGCTCGAGTTTCTCTAAAAAGTGTGTCATCCACGTCATCTTCGGCATACTTTTTAATTTCATCTACCCAATTCGTCCCAACCGCATCACTCATACCGTCCTTTTGTCTCCACAAGATATCATCTGGGAGATATCCCTCGAATGCCTCTCGTAGGATCTTTTTTTCAATCGGCGCAATCTTCTCATTCTGATTAATCGTCATACACAACTGAATGAAGTTCTTATCCAAAAAAGGGACAATCAGATCGAGACCATGCGCTCCCGCACATCTATCCGCCCTCAACCCATCAAACTGATGAATAAGTCTCAAACGACGCATGTTTTCACATGCAAATTCGTCAACATTCGGTGCGTTGTGGAAATAGAGGTACCCACCCAAAATTTCATCACTTCCTTCACCCGAAAAAATGTATCGACAGGGTGTATTCTGTTTGATGTACTTACATAGAAGCCACATCGGGGTACTCGCCCGAACTGTTGTCGTATCGTACGATTCAAGTGAATGAATCACATCGTTAATGTGTGAGATTCCTTCTTGGGGTGTAAACTTCACCTCCGTGTGGTCAGTACCGAGATACTCAGCCACCTTTTTGGCTGCCACTAAATCGGGGCTACCATCGAGACCGATTGAAAATGTGCGAATCTTTCCAAGCTTCCGTGTGGCAATCGAAGCGATGAGACTACTGTCTAGACCACCAGAAAGAAGAAATCCGATGTCACGATCGGTGGTGTCGATACGATCATAAACAGCGTGTTCGAGTGCCTCCCTTAGTTCTCGTTGGAATCCACCTTTGATATACTTGTGTACTCGCCAATACCCGTTGTGATAACACACGAAATCGTTGATGTACGAGTCGTAAATATGACCAGGTGGGAAAATTTTGATTTCACTGTTTAGAAAGAGGAGTGCCTTCACTTCACTCGCAAACGCAATCGAGTCGGATTCATAACGAGTATAGAACAATGGACGAACACCGACTGGGTCTCGAGCCGCCATGATGCGCTTTCCATCAGTGTACACGAATGCAAAATCACCATTAATCATTTCGATAGCCTTCGTGATACCATAGTCCTGAATGAGAGGGATGAGTACTTCACAGTCACTTTTACTACTCTCATCACCCTTCAGATGGTCACGATAATTGTAGATTTCACCGTTACATACAAGCATCTCATCATCTTTTCGAAACGGTTGCATTCCAGCATCCGTGAGATCATTGATAGCGAGGCGATAAAAATCCATACGACATTTTCCTAAAGTTTTTGTTCGATAATCATCTGGACCTCGGTGAGAAAGGAGGTAAGAAGAGACTTCAACTTCTTCACCGAAGAGAGCTAAGATGCCACACATTATTGGTACAGGTTAATTTATTTTTAAGTTATATTCGAGAACATCTCTATACAATCGCTCATCCACGTTAGCATCCATTTCTTGACCAGTCATCGAAATTGTTTCGACATTTTGAAATGCAATTGTTTCAAATTCTAATACACAATAAAAAGACGAATTTGTTCGAGACGCAATTGTTTCAATCGTATTGAAATCATACGTTTCAATCTCAAGATAACGCTTGATTTGTTCGGGTGATCTTAATTTTACATTTGTGGGACTTTCTAGTTTTCGCTTACCTTTGGACATATCAAAACAAGGCCAAGTGCCATATTTTGATCTAAATGATGATACATACTCTACACATTCCTCTGCTTTCTTTCGTTTGGAAAAACACACAAACCGTGATTTACACGATGGGTCAACCAAACTCAGATAGGTCCCATTCACATTTAATTTTACAAAGTGGAACTCCATACATTATATTAAGGAAAAAACTTTAATTAATATATATGAACTTCCCTAAAACCCCTGGTCAGTGTAAATATATGCTCGCCCTAAGGTCTCCTAAACCCATTGTTGTAGGTACAGGACCAGCTGGTTCGGGTAAAACGATGTTAGCGTGTCAAATTGCACTCGAACATATGAGTAAATTTCAACGACCGAGGATAGTTCTTACTCGTCCAATTGTAGCAGCTGATGAAGACATGGGATACTTACCAGGTGATATGGATCAGAAAATGGAACCATGGACGAAGCCAATGTATGATATTTTCGAAAAGTATCTCAGTCATAGTCAGATGGAACGATTCATAACCATAGAACCACTGGGTTATATGCGTGGTCGAACATTTGACAATACACTCATCATCGCCGATGAAATGCAAAACGCAACCCCAAATCAAATGAAAATGTTGTTGACACGTGTCGGTGAAGGGACGAAACTCATCGTCACGGGTGACTTGGAGCAGTCCGATTTGGGTCCAGAAAATGGTCTCGAAAATCTCATTTATAAGATGCAGTGCCAAGAATTGGATTACATCACACATGTGGAAATGGAAGATGATGATATTGTCCGTCATCCAGCAGTTAAAGAAGTACTTAGTGTATTATCAAAATGAGTAAAATTGTCATCGCTTTACCAGGTCGGTCTTTCTCTGGTACATTTCTCAAGAATTGGACAGCGACGATTATGACTCTTTCTGGGAAAGGTTATCAGTTAGCAATGATAAACGAGTATTCAAGTTTTGTTTCATTTTCGAGAATGAAAACACTGGGGTTGGATGTACTCAGGGGTTCTGAACAAAAACCCTTTAACGAAAAGCTAGAATATGACGTGTGGCTCACGATCGATTCCGATATTGTCTTTACACCCGAACAAGTTATCGAACTCATCGAAGATACTAAAAAATACCCAGTTGTTTCGGGTCTTTATATGATGCAAGATATGAAACATTTTGCGTGTGTCAAGGAATGGAACACCGACTATTTTAAAAAGACTGGCTCGTTTAAATTTTTACGACGAGATGACATCGAGGGTTCTTCGAAGCATATCTCTGTAGCCTATAATGGCATGGGCTTTTTTGCATGTCGTAAGGGTGTCATCGAGAAGTTGAAGTATCCGTACTTTAGCTACCCCCTAATTGAGATTGAAGCTGAAGACGGGACTAATTTAAGGGACATGTGCTCGGAAGATGTCGCATTTTGTAAAAATCTTACCGATGCGGGATTTGATATAATCGTGAATACGAGCCTACGCGTTGGCCACGAGAAAACTCTTGTAATTTGATATCTTGTACATGATTATTGAATAACTTCATTTCATGTTCTACACGACGCAGTTTTTCTTCCATTTCCTTCTTTTCGTTTTTTGTTTTTTCATACCATTCCATCATCTCATAGATTTCCTGATCGATTTCTACATATCGCTCGGCAAGTTTATAATCCGTGGAAAGATCTCGAAGATCCGCCGCAATCTCTTCACTGCGAACTTCTAGCTCTTGACATCTATCTTTGAACTCTTCCATCTTACATAAATAATGTGTTTATTTTTTAAATATACATGTTAGGGCAAGTTTTGGATCACTACCAAATCCTAGAGCATTTTCGGAGCCGATGAGTTTATCATTCTTCATGAAGATCCGACCGTTATTGTTGTAGACCCGTCCTTGGAAATCTGGCCAATTGATCCAACCAACTTCATTCATTGTGAGGGTTTTATCGAGATGCAAATCTTCTTCAGTTATACCCAAATGTATGTTAATGCGTGGAATGTAGAAGGCATCACAATTTTTCTCCATGATGACAGTCTTCAAAGATTTAATCATATTTTCGGTGGGCATCTCGTTTGAATTCAGATAAAAGATATAGTCTCCCCCCATCTTCGGAATTTCATCATCTGTGATGACCACGATCTTATCATCTGGATCTTTCATTTTGTTTATGAATTGAACGAGACCTTCAGTTTCACCTCGATCACGAATACAGTATGTGAATTTGATGTCCTCCTCATAACTGACACTTCTCCAATCAATTGACTTACCGGTGATGGTATTTTCCACATACCTGTCCGTGTTCCTCTTCTTAAGATTGTTGACATAGTCCATGTCAACTAGATCTGGGTGAACATACCAATCTTCATACACCGTATTGGGAGATTTATGATGTATATCATCGAAAACACGTACATATCCATGTCGTTTGAAAATTTCTCTAGATTCTTCACGATCGTTAAACTTGTCACCCCCCACGTATGCATCATGTTCAAAAGTAATGACGGCGAACTTGTGACGATGTAAAACTTCCTTGTCGAGTTTACGAAGAGATTTAATAGTTGCATCACCGTCTAGATCAAGAGAAAGATAATCGATGTTTTTGGGCATCTCAGTTTCGTCAAACAGTCTCACGTAATCTAGCTTCGTCGCATCAGATATGACGTGTACACTCTTCGGTCGGTGCTTTTTGTATCCTGGGAGAAAGTGATCAAAGTAATCGATCATGATACCTCTCCAATCATAATCGGTCTCTAGAATGTAGGTATTGTTAATATGAACGGGTTCATGAGAACCAATCTCAACAAATGTACCATTCTTCTTGTTCTTCAAAACATTCAAAACAAATTTATCTTGTAGTGCCTGTCCGTGATATTGAGGCATACTATAACATAAACAGTAATATTCTTTAATATTCATCTACAACTTTCTTAGCCGCCCTGACTCTAAACTCAAGATCTGTTGCGGGCCATTGAACGAGAAAGTCACCTTTTTGCCATTGTCCATCCGTACCCAAAATGTCTGTATATTCTGCTCGGTTTTTAAGTGATGGGTGATTTGTGTAGTCATATGAATTCATGATACGCTGTGGGAGCACTTTACCAACTCTCGCCCAAAATGTTCCACCAGGTGTGACACCAGTTTCTTCGAGGTGAGTACCCACGAAAAGATCTTGGATGAGTTGGTTCTCAAACATGTACCAATTTCTATAAAGGGGTAATCCCGCTATGATTGTGTTGAGAAATGCTTTTCCGATTGGACTGTTTCGCACGATCATATTACCACAGTTGATACCATTACAATCTGCGGGAATCATGATGTGTGTATTCGGCGTTGCATGCTCTTTGATGATGTCCTCAACTTTAGTTTCCATATTGGTGATCATAACATCGCAGTCGGTATTAAAAATCCACTCTGCATTTGGATATTTTTGCATCGCCTGTCTCATGACAAATATCTTACCCCATCCAATGGGAATATGTGTATCCGCGATTGGTGGTTGCAAAGGTTGCATCGGTTTACCAGCAATTGATGAACCTCCGTCGCTCGAGTAATGTAAAATATATCCGTGTTTTTCACAATACAATTTCTTATTCTTGTGTAAAGTCCATTCAGCCAATGGTTCATATGTATTGTCGTGTACAGATACTAGAACTACTGACATTTGATAAGGATTAAACTTAAAGTTTTAAACTACTTTTCGATAAATGGAGCGTTTACTAGAACTAACAGTGAACAATAAGTTGGGGCATTTGAGCAGTACATTCACCACTCTTCCAATTTTAGAATATATTTTCGC
>Ga0181422_1000520_pt1 | contig 12517 bp, 12 predicted proteins | sample 45SPOviralmetaG_FD_130147 | JGI IMG/M metagenome (GOLD analysis project Ga0181422, IMG submission 130147) | Marine viral communities from the oligotrophic San Pedro Time Series (SPOT) site, San Pedro Channel, CA, USA - 45 SPOT_SRF_2013-07-18 | ecosystem: Environmental > Aquatic > Marine > Strait...
AGAAAAAGAGTATCCGTATCTCGAATATACGTGGCAATACCTATTGGCACAGAAGTATGAACAAGACTTCAAGATAAAAGGGTTAGGGGGTGCTTGTAATGAAGATGCGTTTAAAATTATTACTAAGTACTTACACTTGATAAAACCGGGGGATATAGTACTAACTATACTTTCCTCTCCTAATAGACAATTGGAAGTAACAGAAGATAAACACTCATTCAGTGGAGGGTTACAACATTATGCTTCTATACTATATAATGAACCACCGCCAGAAGTGCATCCTCTTGTTACAAGTCATTTAGGTAATAGAGGTGTAGATGAAGATACAGAAGCATGTAGAATAATGAGAATGTATAAATATAATATTACTCCTAAGGTTAGGGATGCTTGGTTATACTGGACTCTTGATTACTGGCAATCATTTGTTAATTACTTTACAAGTATAGGTGTCAGGTGTGTTGGTTCTGGTTTTGGTGCACTAAGTGGAGATATACATTACGATGATTGGATGACACTTCATGAGAGTTATTCATGTGACTGTAAGCATTTTACTAGAGAAGGACATAAATACAATTATATAGTGTTAGATCATGCCCTTCAAAACAACCTTAACTATATAGATCTCAAATACATACTACAAAATTACCCTAAAGATAAGTTACCTGCATTAAAAATACAGTAGAAAAGTTTGTAACCCGAATTATTATGCCTATATTTAAGTATATTAATAATAAAAAATAAAGGTTATGTTTTTACAAGTTTTTTTAGGTGGTGTTGTTACTGGAGTTCTTCTTCTTATTTCTATCTTTTTATTTAAAATGATAATAAACTATATATTAGTTAATCGGGAGGAATCTTGGATAGGTATTGGTATTCTTATCAGTATGTTATTTCTTTTTGCTAGTTGTTCTAAAGAAGAATTTTACGAAGATGTTTGTGGTGATTGTTTAGTAAAGTTTGAAGTACCTTTCGATATAGATTCTAATGGTTACTATCATGCTAAACTTAAGTATAACGGTTCAGGAGCAGCTAGATTTAATATAGATACTTATGCTACTATATCAGAAGATGCTTATACTTACTCTATATTCAAAGGAGATATTGTTGTTAATGAATCGATGATGGTTGATATGGTTCAAGAGTCTAGACTTAACCACGATAATAAAGGTTATACTAAACGTATAGTAGGACCAGTATTAACTAAATTTATAGGAGATACTCTTACGGTAAACGTTGAAACCTATTGGGAAGGTAATGCTTCTTGGGAAGTTTCTAAAAATACTTTAAAATTTATTATAGAATAGTTGATTCTTAAATAAATTATTATTATCTTAAATTATATTATATAAATAATATATAGATATATAAAGATTAATAATATATAAGTATATAAATATATAAAATAATATTACTTAAATTAATTAAATCTATTATGGCATTAACAGCAGAACAGATACAAAAGAATTACGATAAGCATCTTAAAATTATCGATACTTACATTACGGATCGTAAAGATCAAGTGAAAGCTATGTTAACTAAGATGGAAGAAACGTATGTTATGGCTCCTGCTAGTGGTAAAACGTGGTATCATAACGCATTTGGAGGTGGTTATGTTGATCATGTTAATAGAGTTGTGGAGTATGCGGTAAAGCAGTCTAGGTTATACGAGGAGATGGGTGGAACGATTGATTACACCGATGAAGAACTTGTCTTTGCCGCATTATTCCATGATTTAGGTAAGATAGGTGATGGTGACAAACCTAATTACTTACCTCAGACCGATAAATGGCGTCAAGATAAACTGTCAGAGATGTATACCAACAACTCAGACTTAGATTTTATGCTTATTCCAGACCGGTCACTATTCATACTACAAAAAAATGGTATAAAAGTAAGTCAAAAAGAGTTTTTAGGTATTAGGTTACATGATGGTGTGTTTGATGAAGCAAATAAAGCTTACTTCTTTAGCTATCAAGAGTCATCTAGACAAAAAACTTCAATAGTCTCAGTACTACACAGTGCAGACTTCTTGGCATCCAAGGTAGAGTACGATATTTGGAAGAGAAATGGAGGTTCCTCTAAATCAACTGTCGTAAAAACAAAAAGCTCTACAGGAAGGCCAGTAAAATCGTCCGAAGGACTAAGTAACATGTTAAAAAATCTATAATGGTACATAATCCTACACTTTTTTACGTAATAATTGGTGGTTTAGTTGGTATTCTTCTTATTTTCATTTATATTTTAAGAAACCTTATGTTGAAGGTTGAAAAATACGAAGATGAAGTAGAAAAACAAGTGGGGTATATACAAAGTATCTCAGAATTAATTAACAAATCACAAACCCACATACAAAATCTTGATGAAAGAGGGGTCTTTGAATCAGATGATGAAACTGGAGTATTTTTTGAAGCTATTAAAGGGGTTCAAGAAAAATTAAACCAGTTCCGGGTATCGCAAGACTATGGCAAGAGCAAAGAGTAAAGCAAATTACTTTACCAAAGAAACGGAAGAGTATATTAAAAAATATAACGTTTCAACAGATTCAGAATACAGGAAAAAGATATTTACAGAGCATATTTACCGTCCTTTTTATAAATTAGCAGAAAATATCATACATACCTTTAAGTTCTACTATACAGATGTAGAACAAATAGAGGATCTTAAGCATGAAATAGTTTCTGTCTTATTAGAAGAGAAGATTATGAAATTTGACCCAGATAATGGAGCAAAAGCCTACTCATACTTCGGGACCATTGTAAAGAGATGGTTGATTAACTACAATAATAAGAATTATAAGAAGCTTAAACAGATAGGATCCTTTTCTGAAATGGAAGAATCGTACGATGGCACTCAATCCTACCTAGCAGATGAGAGAGTAACACTTTCTAAGTTTATAGACGGATGGGTTGGACTAACCTACGATCAACTAGATGAAATGTTTATAAAACAATCAGAAAAAGAAATAGCGGACGCTGTACTTACATTATTTAAGACCAGACACGACTTAGAAATCTTTAAAAAGAAAGCTCTGTACATTTATATTAGAGAAATGACAGACTGCGAAACACCTTCTTTAACAAAAGTAATATCAGTACTTAAGGAAGACTTTAAATCTAAGTATATGGTTTTACATGAACAAGGTCTTATTACTAATAAACCTTTGTAACTCTATTTATAATAAACATATATAATTATGAGTTTAGACAAAGAGATCTTTTCCGGTAAAACTTTATCTGACCTCTTCAGTGAGATACACGATAACTCTACAAACACTAGAGTGCAAGTAAAAGCACTTATTGGTGAACTAAAACCTTTAGTTGAAAACGTAGGAGATGCAACATTGATTGTACCTATGATAAAGGAATACATGGAGATAGGCGTTAAGAATGATGAGCAGTTAATCAAATTAGCTACTATCATACAACGTATTGAAAGTGCAGCAGCTAAAGGGGAAACAAGTGAGCTATTCGACTTCGATGGTCTTCAAGACCTACTAGATGATTCTAGAGAGATAGAAGAAGAAGTAGACAACATATCAGGAGAAGAGAAAGATGAACAGGAGTAGTGGAATAAGTTTATCAGGTAACCTAACAGGAGGAGGAGGTCTCTATGGTAGGGTTATAGACATCATTATGGATGCTAACCACCCTGAATATGCCGATAAAGGAGCTAGTAGTGCACTTTATGGAGTATACTTTAGAGAAATTGGCAGACACTATGATGAAGAGAGAGACAGTAAACCAGATTTTGCTAGAAGACAGACAGATAGTATTGCAAGAATACCACTTAAAGGTGAAATAGTAAAGATAGAATCTCAACCTAGCACCGATAGGGACACTAATGCAAAAGCAACTACACAGTATTGGACAAGAGTAGTCAATATGTGGAACCACCCACAACATGCAGCAAGTCCTTTAGCATCTGTAGAAGAAAACGACTTTGGAGAAGATTTTCAAGAAACAACCGAGGTAAACCCCCTTCAAGCTTTTCCTGGAGATATACTTTTGGAAGGTAGACATGGTAACTCATTAAGAATGGGAGGTACTAACTTTACCAGTAATGTATTTTCAGATGAAGATAATAACGGTAAACCCTACACCATCCTAAAGGTAGGTCAGGAACCATTAGAACCTCATTTTGATCCTACAGTTGAAGATGTTAACAAAGACAAAAGTTCGATTTATATGATGTCTGACCATAAATTAGGTCTCATAGAATCAAACACTAATATACTAGGTTATAAAGAGGGTGATGAACCTGATTTAGCTGATGCATATAAAGGTCCACAAGTTCTTATTAATTCAGATAGATTATTTTTTAATGCTAGAGAAGAATCAGTATTTATAGCTGCTAAAGAACAAATTGGATTAGCATCAAATCAGATAGCATTAAGTGCTAGTGAATACGTAGGAGTAGATTCTAAAAGAATTTATTTAGGTACTAATGCATTTGATGAAGATGAACCTGCACTTAAAGGTGCAACCACTAAACAATGGTTAGGTGATCTAGTAAAAATACTAGAAACAACAGCTCAAGTGTTAGGTAAAGCACCACCAGCAGGAACTCCTTATGCAGCAGTTGCAGTAGGTACTTTTAATACATTAGTAGGTAGTTTGAAAGCACATGCTTTACTACTCAATACTATAGAGTCTAACAAAGTATATATAGATAAATTCTAATGGCGTATTTAAGAATTCCACCAAGTTTCCTACCCAATGCAATTGCAAAATTAGTATCCAAGTTAGAAGTAGAACTAAATACAAGGGTACAGGCAGAAGCAGGAAAAATTGTCGATAAAATAAGATCAGAAGGATGTCCAGCAGATTTAGGTAGAGCAGTACAAAAAGTTAAAGGCTTAAGTGACGGTATAGGTAAACTACAGTCACGTATGACAAAACTTAAAAAACTACCTGAAACACTCCTCATACCTATAAAGATACTAGAGAAGATTGCTCAAGTAATATTATCTTTACCTGTACCACAATCACCTTCACCCATACCTGGACTACCTATATCAGTTACTAACAAGTTAACAGACCTTATAATTGTTACCTACGAATTTATTGCACAGAAAAAAGAAGATGCAGAAGCAATTGTAGCAATAGTGGATGGACCTTCTATAAGGTTAGAATTTGTTAACACACAACTGCAGAGGGTAAATAGACTAACAGGTATTTGTAGAGTTCAAGCTAGTCTAGAACGTAAATTAGAAGAAGGTGAATTAACTTTCGAAGAATTAGTTGCAAGAGGGTTAATAAATGATGAAGGAGGTTTTGTTACTTCTGACTTAGGTAGACAATTTTTAGGAGGTAAAGAAGGTAGATCTATTTCAGATCTTGCTGATGAATTCAATATAAGCAATGAGCAGGTAGTAGAAAGATTGAAAGATGCAAATATTAACTCAGTATCTGATCTAGATGATAACGACCTACAAACTGATAATAAATTAAATGATCTTTTAAATAAATTAGATGGGTTAGATTTAGATGTTGTTACAGATATAAGAAATCAACTAGATCAATTTTCTACTAAACCCGTTGATACAAACATAGACGGTGACTTCTTTCACAGAGGTCCAAGTGGTATTTTATATAAACTAGAAATAAGAAATGATATAAAATCACCAAAAGTAGCTGTAAAGAGATTTGCAGTAGCATTAGATGAAGAAAATGTAGTAGTCTTAGAAGGACCTAAATCTTTTGCATCAGACACAGAAATACTATTAAACGAAATAAAATTCAGATTAGATAATCAACTTTCTTAACCAAACTATTTATAAATATGAAACTGGACCAACTACGTAAGGTAATACGAGAAGAAGTTAGAGCAGCTGTTAAGGAGGAGTTACAAGATGTAATGAACGAAGCAGTTAAATATGCTTCTACTCCTACCAAAATGCAAGAAGTACCAAAAGGACAACCTAAAATATGGTCAACTGGTAAATCTGCAACCTTAGATGAAATGCTCCAAGACACAAGAGCAACAATGACAGGCCAAGATATAAAAAATATATCAGGTAATACAGGTGTTGAAAAACCTAACTTTGCATCAATGATGTCAAACCAAATGGTAAGAGAACATTCAGGACCAGCTCCTGGATTAGATCTATCCCAAATACCTGGTTTGAATAAAGCTAAGTCTATATTAGATGCAGCATATGCAAAGGATAAAAATAGAGCTGTATAATGGCATTTGAAGTAAAAAAAATAGCACCAATAGACTTACAACCTAGAAAGGCTGTAGGTGTTAAGTTACCTTTTTCAGGTAAAGCTGTTTTTAACCAAACATTCCAAACAAAAGAAGCAATTAAGACTAACTTAATAAACTACTTTTTAACTTCAAGAGGGGAAAGATACCTCAACCCTACATTTGGTAATAGACTTCAAACACTTTTATTCGAACAACTGACACAACAGAAAATAACTCAAATTGATGAACTTATAAGGAATGATCTAGAATTATATTTTCCTAGAGTAATACCAACAGAGATAAACACCGTAGGTAATCCAGATACCAACTCAGTTTCTTTTAGCTTAAGTTATACATTAAAAGATACCGACATAGAAGACGAACTTATAATTAACTTTGAACAGTAATGGCTGAAGAAAGAGACATTAAATACATCAACAGGGATTTCGGCGACCTGAAAGAGCAATTGGTAGAGTTTGCTAAAAACTACTTCCCAGATGCTTACAACGATTTTAGCCCAACATCTCCAGGAATGATGTTTATTGAGATGGCTGCTTATGTAGGAGATATACTTTCTTTTTACCAAGACAGTCAAATACAAGAGACATACCTACAACATGCTAAAAACCCAGGTAACTTATATTCACTAGCCTACATGATGGGATACAGACCAAGAGTAACATCTGTGTCTGAGGTTGAATTAACAGTAACACAACGGGTACAAGCTACAGGCGGTACCTATAAACCTGATTTTGATCAAGCATTAAAAGTAAATGAAAACTCAATAGTAACAGCACAGATAGGAGATAATCCTACATTCTTAACTAGAACACCGGTTGACTTTACTTTTAGTAGTTCTTATGATCCGACCGACATTAGAATATTTTCACTTGACAATGGTAATCCTGCTGAGTACCTACTAACTAAAAAAGTAAAAGCTTTTTCAGGGACAATAGAATCTACTACACAGACATATACTACAGCACAAAAATTTGCAACCTTTGAGATAGCAGGGGATAACATAATAGGTATATTAGATGTTACCGACAGTGATGGTAAGATATGGACAGAGGTACCTTACTTAGGACAAGACACAGTTTTCAACACTGAAGAAAGTACACTATCAGATAACGGTATAGTACCTAATAACCTTACACTTAAAAAAGTACCAAGAAGATTTGTTACTAGATTTTTAGCTAACGGTAAACTACAAGTTCAATTTGGTTCTGGTATTACAGGTCAAGATGATTCTACAATAGTACCTAATCCAACCAATATACAAAACTCTTCGACATTCAACAATACAAATGAATATTTTAAGGCATACGATCCATCTAACTTTCTTTTTACTGAAACATATGGACTAGCACCTTCTAATACTACATTAACAATAAGGTATTTGACTGGAGGAGGGGTAGGTGCAAACGTACCTGCTAATACTATCAATGCTATTGACACAGTAGTCACATCGGCAACGGATACAACTTTCGCAGGTACTTTAACCTTCAATAATGAAACTCCAGCAGCAGGAGGTAAAGACGGTGACTCAACAGATGAGTTACGTCAAAACTCTTTAAGAGCATTTGCTGAACAACAACGTACAGTTACTTTACAAGATTATGCCGTTCGTGCTTTATCTCTTCCAGCTACATATGGATCAGTTGCTAAGGTGTATGCCACACAAGATTCTTCAGTAGGTAACGACACCGGGGTATTAGGTAACAATCCTTTAGCAGTTGGACTATATGTACTTGCTTATGATAATGAGAAAAAAGTTACCACTGCTAGTAATACATTAAAAGAAAACTTAAAAACTTACTTATCACAATTTATACCACTTACTGACGGTGTTGACATAAAAGATGCATTTGTTATTAATATTGGTATAAAGTATGAAATAGTTGCACTTTCTAACATTGCTGCAAGAGACGTAATACTCAATTGTAATAATTTACTAATAGAGTACTTCAATATAGATAAGTGGAGTATAAATCAACCAATAAATCTTTCTAAACTTTATACAAAATTAGATAGAGTTAAAGGTGTACAGACTGTTAAAAACATAACAGTAACGAACAAAACAGGCGGTAGTTATTCATTGAATGCATACGATGTTCAAGGAGCTACCAAAGACAACATTGTTTACCCTTCTTATGATCCAAGTATCTTTGAAGTAAAGTATCCTAATGATGATATTGAAGGACGAGTAACAACATTATAAGATGGCAGTATATAGAATATATCCAGAAAAAGATTCTTACATCTCAAGTGAACCATCAGTTGGTGGTACTTACGGCAATGCCGGTAGAGACGAAATACTCGAAGTAGGAGGTTACTACGATGTAAACATTACAGGTAGAGCTAACAGAAGTTTAATTCAATTTAAAACTACTGAACTACAAGATGCAATCAATACTAAGGTATCGGGACCTATATCTGCTAGTTTAAATTTGAAGCTTGCCAGTGCAACAGAACTACCGAAGTCTTACACATTAACTGCATACCCAGTATCTGCAGCATGGGAAAATGGATTAGGTAAGGGTGAAGACACCCCAAAGAATACATCAGGTGTCTCTTGGAAATATAAAGATGCAGGTTCAACTGAATGGACTACTGCTGGTGGTGATTACTTAACTGCTAGTGGTTCTAGTGAAGTGCATGGTATATATGATACGCATGATACAGATATAGATGTAACAGACACGGTAACAAAACATTATTCAGGTTCATTAGCAAATTATGGGTTATTGGTAAAAGCGGATGCAGGAGTAGAATTCAACACTACATCTTCAATACTACTTAAATACTTTAGCAAAGACACAAACACCATTTACAAACCTTACTTAGAGTTAAAATGGGATGATCAGTATTACAGTAGCTCATTATCAGAACTTGATACAGATATAGCAACTATAAGTATAAAGAATGCTCAGGAAGTATATAGTAATTCAGATCAAGTAAGATTTAGAATCTCTGCTAGACCTAAATACCCTACAAGAACTTTTACTACTAGTTCAATATATTTAAATGAATATAAATTAAGCAGTGGTTCATATTTTGGAATAAAAGATGAATCAACAGGAGAAATGATAGTTGACTTTGATACTTCATTTACTAAGGTTAGTGTAGACGACACAAGTAACTATTTTGATTTTTATATGAATTCACTTGAACCAGAAAGACACTACAGACTACTAGTTAAAACCGTAGTTAATGACAGTACCATAGTAATAGATAATAAAAATATATTCAAAGTAACTAAGCATGGCTAATGAAGTAAAAATACAAAAAAAAGTATACGACCCTAAAACCTTTAATAAGGTAGTAGACCGTAACTTTAAAACGTATGCTCAAAAGCCAGACCCGGTTCTTGAAACTACCGTAGAAGACTTCTTTATATTATATGAGGAGTTGTTCTATGAAATACCCATTGAAGGAGAAGTATCATCTCATAGGTACTTGGTAGAAAAAAGTTCTGAAATAGTAAATTTTGAAAAAGATAACGAAGAAATACAACCTCTATTAGATGAAATTACTATCTTAAGAGAACAAAACCTACAACTGAATCAACAGTTATTGGACGAAAGAATTAACGCTGCAGAGAATCCATAATGAGTTTAATTAAGTATAAAGTTACTGAACTACCTCTCGAACAACTTAGTTTTAATTCTGAGTTAAAAGAAAAAGATAAGAGGTTAATAGAGTCATTTTCTGTAAATGAAAATTTTGATTCTAGTAAACATAACCTTGGACTGTACATTTACACTCCAGAGAACCAACTTATTTCTTCTTTTCCAAATTACTTAGAATACTCACTATCATTAAATGCAGCAGGAGCAGGTAAGACAGGTTCAGAAGTACTTACACTACAACCTGTTGAAGATGCTAAAAAATCTGGTTTCGAAAATGGTGACATAAGGTTACTGTATAAGTTTACAGATGATTTATTTTCTAATAATAAAAATCAAAAAAGATTTTTTATTGAAGATATATCTCGTGATAGAACGGAGTTACGTGCTCTTTCTAACGAACTTACGAATGATGAAATTAAGAGTTATGTAGCACGTATAAAAAAAGAATTAGATTCAGGATCATTTTTTAGTGAATTTAATCTTAATTTTGACTCACTCAATACAATAATAGGTGTAAATATAGACACCGAAGAGACTGCAAACGGGACTGCAATAGTTGTGAAACTATATAGACCTTTAGATATAAACGTATCTACAAAGCAAATCTTTAACGTAGTACAAACTGTAAGTGACAATGTACTATATGAAATAACATCAGAATATACTCCTGATACCATATCACTTAATAAACTTAAAGGACCAAACTTCAACATTGAGGTGTTGGAAGAAAATAACAATCCTACTGAGTTTTTATCATACAATGAACTATTAAGTTACCCTGTAACTAATTCTTATTTTGAACTAAGATCACTTTTCAATGAAAATAGTGCACAGATAGCTATAGACCACACTGACTTTAGTTCTTTTGTACACTTTTCATCTGCAGAAGAAAGATTGAGAAACTTTAAGTATAAGCTAGATCTTATAAACAGTTACGATTCTAGCATTAACTCAATCAAGTCAACAGGTTATACAAAAATGGGTATAACAGGTAGTGTAGACTACTACGAAAACTTAATCGAAGGTATAGTAAATAACTTTGATCATTACGATCGTTACCTATACTACGAAAGTGGTAGTAATGCATGGCCTAAAACATCAACGAAAAGACCATTTATTAACCAGGCTAGCTCTACTTCAGAAGCAGTTACATATTTTAACAATCTTTTACTTAGTGCATCTAATTACGATAACACAAACGTAGATATACTAACTAACACAGTACCTACATTCATAAGAGAGGATGATAATAATGCTCCTTATAATATGTTTGTCAATATGATAGCTCATCATTTTGATAACCTCTGGATATACTTTAAAGCAACTTCAGACAAGTATGATGCTGATAACAGATTAAACTTTGGTGTAAGTAAAGATTTAGTAAAAAGTTCAATCGAATCATTAGGACTTAAACTATATGATTCCAATCAAACACTAGATAATCTTTTCTCTGTATTTACTGGAGAGTCCTACAACAGTGGTAGTGAGGTACTAACAGAACTTATTACTGCAGTATCAGGTAGTCAAAATGAACACCTTCAACCGGTACCAAAAGACAACTACCTTAAAGAGGTATACAAAAGAATATATCACAACTTACCTGTAATACTAAAAGGTAAGGGTACTGAAAGAGGGTTACGAGCACTTATTAACTCTTTCGGTATACCAAGTGATATTTTACCAATAAAAATATACGGAGGTCAAAATCGTAACCAAGCTAAGTTTACAGGTGAAAATTATGTAACGTCTTCGATTGATAAAATAAGATTAGAAAATACTGGAAGCTATATAACAGGTAGTACATTATCTAATTATAGTTCAGTACTAAGAAGAGATTCTAAATATTCAGACGATCTACACCTCATTGAAGTAGGTTTTGATATCAATCAACCCCTTAATGAATACCTAAAACAGCAACTACCCACAACCTTTAATATAGATGAGTATATAGGTGATCCTCGTGACGATGGTAATAGTAGTTATGGTGAACTTGCGAAGTTGAGAGAAACGTTGCTCGGCAGGGATGAAGGCGGTGCTGCTATATGGGATGCTATTACTAGACAGTGGCAAGATTATACTGATTTTTGGAATGCAGATTTAATACAACGTACACCTGGTGCATTTATTAGACTAGTTAAATTCTTTGATAACAGTGTGTTTAGAGCCATTAAAGATTTAATACCTGCTAGAAGTACTATCAACACAGGAGTAATAGTAAAACCAGATATACTAACTAGAAACAAAGCTAAGCAGGTTCAAGTATCTTTTGAAAATGAAATATACACCGGCAGTATACAAACAAATACTATTACCGGTAGTCATGGTGAATCATTTGGATATAAAGACAAGTTTAATACTAACTATTCTTCTAGTTTTGTTTCACCATTAGGAAGAACACCTAGGAACATTACAGACCAGTCTCCTAAATATACTGGTGAATTTTCTGGTAGTTTAGTAATTGCAGCTGATACAGATCTTAACTCTGCTAACCCTTTTAAGAAGTTAGCTCAACCTATTATTGATTTTAATATTACTGTATTTAACCTTTCACTTGCAATACCACCATCTTGTGATTTATTCCTTACTGCTACGTATGTAGGAGAAATATTAAACTTTTTTGGAGAAGGAGTCGGTATAAATAATGTAGGAACAGTTAGACAGATATACCCAGAAACAACAACAGCAATATCAGGTAG
>Ga0181422_1000521_pt1 | contig 12510 bp, 24 predicted proteins | sample 45SPOviralmetaG_FD_130147 | JGI IMG/M metagenome (GOLD analysis project Ga0181422, IMG submission 130147) | Marine viral communities from the oligotrophic San Pedro Time Series (SPOT) site, San Pedro Channel, CA, USA - 45 SPOT_SRF_2013-07-18 | ecosystem: Environmental > Aquatic > Marine > Strait...
AAGACCAATATCTTTAAGCTGCCTGTCTGAAAGCGTGTTAAGATGTTTGATAGCTTGACGGTGTTCTGACCACATCACTGAGTACCTCAAGAACCTCACAAAGATATTGTTTAGCCATTTCTTTTTCATCGATTATCCCCTGATCCTTTAATCGTACCACGTTTAGCACGATCATTCAACTTGTCCATGTTTGTTTGCATAACCTCTGAGAGATTACTGTAGAAGTAATTGGACAATGCTGTAGCATAGAACACCACATCCCCTAGCTCCTTGATGATCTCCTTCTGACTGATCTTTCCGTCATCTCTGAGATACTTCTTGATCTTCTCAGCTACCTCACCAGCCTCACCTACTAGACCAAGAGTGTTCTCAATCAAACGGGTGTCACCTTCCGTTACGATCTTATCTTCCACCCAATAGGAATAGTCAATAGGTGTAACGTCTACAATCTTGAATGCGTCGATGTCTTCTTGTGTAATCATTCGTAGTCCTCTATCTTTGTTGTGAAACCGTGGTCAATATCTGACAAGGCTCCAAGGTTGTCAACTATTTCATCTGCAAATGCTTGGACAAACATGTAAGGTGTGATACCCACAGCATCTGCTATCTCCTCAATACTGAACCGTTCAATAATGCGGGTAGTCAAATCGTCATTCATTTAACCATTCCTCTGGTATCTCCTTGTCTGCGTAAAGAAACCCATGCTTATCACACCAATCGCCGTATGAAGACTTAGCACCCTTGTATAACTTGGTACGACTGTTGCTGAAGACGAACCTGATGTCATGTTCTGTCCCGTATTGTCGTTTAATTTCAAGGTGTTTACGTCTATCGGCAGCTGTGAAGCGCCCCTTGGTTTCTATTATGATGCCGTTGTGAAGAACAAAGTCTGGTGTGTACGTCCTGATCTTGAAGTCTTCCCACTTGATCTTGGTCTCTTCGTAGGTGTACTTGACCTTCTTCTTCTTTAACATCTTAGCTGTTTGTTCCTCAAGGCCAGACCTATACCCAGCCTTGAGTGCTCGTTGTCGGGTAGTTAACTTCTTAGGCAACGTCTATCTCCGCAACCCTTGGTTCCTTTACCACCTTGGTAAGGTACAGGGGAAACGGCATAGCTGCATACTTGTACCCTTTGAGACCCTCTCCATTGTTTGCATCTTTCCAACACTCCTTCTTGAAGTCACAGAAAACACAACCGATAGCCAGCTTCTCGTTACCTGTCTTGTAGTCGAACTCAGCCTCGTAGCACCGTTCAGGTGGTGTGTCAGAGGCTAAGACTTCTATCAATTCAGTGACACGTTCTTGTGTGTCAGGTAGTAAGTCCTCAGATGGCTGGTACAACACGAGTGAACCATCTACCTTATTCATCGCCCAGAAAGCTACACCCTTGTTGTCAGGTACAGCCTCACTGTAGGCAGAGATTTGCTGCATGTATCCGAATGGATCATCAACAGCTAGGCTTGCCTGAGAGAACTTCTTGAAGGCTGAAGGGGAGGCAGACTTTACATCAACTACATGACCATCAATTACTGCGTCCATGTGTCCTGTAATGCCTGCAACCTTCACCCTCTCTTGCTCATGTGTCACACTGTGTCCTGATAGTTTAGCAAGAGTAAGTAGTATTTCCTCGATGATGTCCCCGTACAGAAACTTGAGTAGCTTATCGCCAGTCATAGTCTCACGGATGTGTCCCTTACTGTCATACCATAGTTGACGAGCAGGCTTACCGATTGCTGACAGGCGGAGTGTCGATCCCTTTCCTGTGCGGGGTTTTAAACGAGAACGGAGCAAGTCCTTGAGGCTGTCACCAAAGGTATCGATAACCTTCTCGTTTTCCTCTGTCGATGTGTAACCATCAGTAAGTACAGCATAGACATCTTCGATCAGGCTATCAATATCTTTAGTCATTCTTTACACCTCAAATGGAATGGACATCTCTTCCTCTGGTACTGCATCCACTGCCGTGTTAACAGCATTAGACTTGATAACAGCAGATGATTGCTCAAAGTCTACTAGCTCCATGACTTGACAGAAGTCAAAGTACATCTCCTTAGTCTCTTGCTCCATGTGAGACAGGTGACCCAACTTAATGATGTTACCGTACTGGCTGTTACCAATAGATACAAACATGTTTACCTTTGAACCATTGCCCACTAAGGACTCTGATGGGTTACCATTCTTATCGTAGACCTCACCGTAACGTGTCCAGCCACCACGTGTCTTGTGGTCAAGCCCAATCTGAATGAATCGAGCACCATCGAAGGTAGTATCTTTACCCTCTTTGACTTTCTTATTCAACTTGAAGTCAGTCATGAGACGTTCAAGCTGGTCATTCATCTTGATTGCTACAGTGAACTCTGTCTCTGTCTCTGACATGTACTTGAGTGCTGGCTCCTGTAGTTTAGCCCAGCAAACTTCAACATCTTTGAGTACGATTTTTTTATCAGCCATTTATTTCTCCTTTGGCGTTAGTCTGTTTGATTATAATACACTGCCACAACGTATATGTCAATGAGTTTCTAACCAGTTTCTGCCTATTTTTGCTTCACCATCCATAGGGCAGTTGAGTTTAAAGAAAGTGCCAGCATCTTTAATGGCTTGCACCTGTAGTTCACCTAACCTTTCTGCTTGATCTGCGTCAACCTCTGTTTGCCATTCGTCATGTACCCATGCACACTGCTTGAAGTTCAAGCCTTCCTTCTTTGCTTTGCTGTACCATAGTAGATTGGCAAGGCGCATGATGACGGTTTCCCCACCCTGTAGATAAACAGACAGGGCAAGGTGTTCACTACCAATAGACAGGATACGTCCGTCAAGACCTTTCATCCAACCCATACTGGCAGCACGAGCAGCCTCACTCTTTAGTCTCTTGAGTGTAGGCAGTGCCTCGTAGAAGTTTTGCATAGACTTGTTTGCTTGTGCTGCATTGCAACCAAGTATCTCTGCAATCTTACCCACACCTGCCCCTAGCAGGAAGGCGTAGATAAATGTCTTAGCTGTGGGCCTGTCCTTACAGAACTTACCCAACGCATTCATATTAAACGTGTGGATGTCTCCATCAATAACCTGTTCTGTATATACAGGATCGTTCATGTAATGTGCAAGCACTCGTAACTGGATACCTGCTGCATCCGTACCTACGAGCAACTTACCCTCAGGTACAGTGAAAGCCTGCCGACACTCAGATGCGTACATGCCATCCATCTTCCACAGGATACCATCCTTACCGTGAGGTACAGATGGAATGTTTGCCATGTTAGGACCACGGTGTGCAGCACGGTGTGTCACAGCACCCGGTGTGATGACCTGTCCGTGTACCCTACCATCACCCTGCGATCCTTGTAACCACTCAGAGGCCAGCTTCCAACGTGTCTCTAACACCTTCCATGTCTTGAGACCCTTAACTGCCTGAGGTGCAGTGTCAGGTATAGTGGCTAAATTTTCTGGGCAAATTTTATAACTGTCACCACCCTTAGTCTTGACTGTCGGCTTCCAACCAAGACGATTAAGCCTCTTGTTAATCTGAGGTTGAGATGCAAGGTTGAACTCTTCCCACAAGATCTTGGTGTAATCACCCTGTACATTGCAGCCCTCCAAGAGTTGATTGGCAAAGATGCTACCGTCTTTCTTGTACTTGAGGCTGACCTCTTTGACTGGAACAGCAATGGGAACCATGAACTCTTTGATGTCTCTCTCAATACGATTGGTTTCAGCTAGACAGGTGGTGTATATTTCCTGTGCTAGATCAGTGTCAAGTAGAAATCCATTGGCCTCTTGCTCACACATGATTGCGTGGACCTGATGCTCAAGATCAATACTTGCTTGACTGAACTTAGAACCTTCCTTCAGTAGCTCCTGATACACTAGCTCAGTGACCTTAACATCTTGCTTGCAGTACTGTTTCATCTCTTCTGAGTACTGAGACCAGTCATTGAACTCACCCTTGTACTCATCAAGACGTATGCCCCATGACTTGAGACTGTGACCACCCTTACGCATAGGATTAAACAGGCGAGACAGAACAAGTGTATCTACTTGTTTAGACAGTGGAATCTTGTAGCCCCACAGGTTCTCAACTACCTTGCAGTCAAAGCCTGTACCGTTGTGTGCTATCCACTTGGATACCTTGGGAGCAAACTTAGCAAAGGCCTTGGGACCACGTATGATGTAGTTACCCTTGACCCCTACCTCTTTGGCTACCATGACATGAATGACTGTAGGGTTCAAGCCATCTGTCTCTATGTCGAACACTACCTCCATGTCCTATCCTCCGTAACTTGTAAGTCTACCTGTGTGGCGTGAGTAAAGCAAGCTATCAGCTACGCCTGTCTCGCCTGTGAATCGGTTCTTGATGACACGTACCTTTGTGGTGTTACGTTCCAACTCATCCTCTGCCTGTGTGTTTCTCTCTAGTGCAACGATGATGTTGGACAGCTGACCGATACCTGCCGTGCCTCGGATGTCTTGTAGGTTGATAGTACCTCCCTCTTCTGGTGGCTTACGGTTCTTGTCCCTGTTAAGATGAGACACCATAAGTAAGCAGATGTCAAGCTCTACTGTTAACGTCTTGAGCTTGGTGACAATCTCATCCAATGCTTTGCGTTCATCCTTGGCGTGGTCACTCACGACAATACTTATGTGGTCAAGGATGATGTACTTGCAGTCACATGACCGGGCTAGATAGCGAACCATGCTAACAATACGTTCAACAGAATTACTGCCAAAAGAGTCATAGAGATAGACACGATTGCTTCCAAGAGTGGCCTGATACGCATTATCAAATTCTTCCTTTGTGTATTCTGTATCTGGTAGGTGTAGCATCTTATCTGCGTGTATCGACATCATGCCTAGGCCTGTGTCACGTACTGGTTCCTCTAAGAATAGAGTACCTACGTTACCCTTGTCCTGCATGATGAGGCTGTACAATATCTCTCGCATTACCTGTGTCTTACCGACACCAGTACCAGCCACAAAGGTAATCAACTCACCAGTACGTAAGCCCTTGGTCATGTCATTGAGACCATCGAAGGGGTAAGGTACACAGTCATAGCTGGGTGGTGTGCTTACCAGATCGTATAGCTCAACACCTGAGATGATACCATCAGGGGTGAAGGGACCAGCCTTCTTGTGACTGTCAATGAACTCACGTTCACGAGCCTGTAAGATGAAGTCGTTAGGGTCTTTGAGAACCATCTTGACTAGGCGTACCTTGCGAGGGTCAAACAACTCAGCAACTGCAACGGCTGCATCCTGTCCTGCCTTATCACTATCGAAGCAGATGTTAATCTTCTCAAAGCTATCGAGCCACTCGTAGTTACGTTTGCAATCCTTGACTGCACCTGATGCACCATTGATTACAGACACACACGGCTCAGACATAAACAGCATCTGATACGCAGCCATTGCATCGAACTCACCCTCTGTGATGGTGACTGACTTGCCACCCTTGGAGAATGCTGCTTGACCAAACAGGTCAGCCTGTGCGTTACCGTTGAACTTGAATGTCTTGTCCTCTAGTCCTCTCTGTTTGTAACCAGTTGGCTTACCATCTAGGGTGTAAACAAGATTGACTTGACCATGAGATGTAAGCACCTTGTACTTCTCAGCCACAGCCTTTGTTAATCCACGGCTGGTGATGGCTGTTACCGTACCAGTTATGGGTTGCAGTGGCTTGACTGCTGTTAGTTTTGGTTGCATTATCTGCTCCTCATCATCATCAGGGAATGTCTTTGTCTTACACACGTAGCAGTATGCTCCATCCTCGTGAGGATAAACACCATCACTACTCCCGCAGCTTTTGCATGGCTGGTGTTTCTTGTGTTCGTATTCCATCGAATAGTTCAATTTCTTCTGCCTCCTTGATCTTGGCTACACACTTGGGACATGGTGACCAGTCCTGAGTTTTCTCTTCCCAATATATCTCTGTCCCTTGTGTCATAGCATTACATATATAACAGCGCATGTCTAGTCCTCTTCTTGTTTACCATAGAATAATCGCATAACGATTAACTTAATTGCAATGTAGGGCCAGACAGCTGAGGTGTAGAAATAACCTCTTTCCTCGCCATCATTAGGTGTGAAGGCCTCATAGAAAAACAGTACACCTAGAAGGTACATTGTCACAGCCCCGTAAAGAAATTCCATTGTCAATTCATACTCCTCTTTCTATTCTGGTATGTACCCTCAGCCTGATGTAAAGATGCTAGGATGTCAAGCAGTTGTTGATACTTGACACAGATAATATCTTCATCATCATCTGTATCTGCATCTAGCTCTGTCTGTGCTAGAAAAACTGTCCCATCATCTGTAATGTACAGGTGCAGATCGTCATGCTCTCCTGTTTCATCCATTGATACAACCTTAACGTGGTCAAACTCAAACTCTATAGTAAACACTACAGTTTCTCCTTTCCTTCCAGTTGATTAATACGCATCTCAGCATAACGGATTACTTTCTGAAGATCAAGTATCTCACTGGCATCCTTTGTCTTACCTGAGTATGACTTAAACCCTGCACGACTAGCATACTTGATGATGTTGCCACGCCAGAAGTCAAAGCCATTCAGCATGATGTATGTGATAGGCTCAATCTTCCAACGTGCATAGTGTTCAGGCTCCTGCACGATGTCCTCTGATGTGTGCTCTGCCATTACATTCTCCTTAAAGTCTTCATGTTCTTTCACTAGTCTCTTCCACTCACTGCTAATCATTCTTCCTCCAGACAGAAGCTACACCATGTGCCTCTACTTGCATTACCACAACTGACACACTTGCGCCACTTGTTCTTTTCATCACGTTCTTGAGATGCCTTACGTTCTTCATCAGTCATGGGTCTTATCATTGTCTGTCTCCCAGTATAGGCCTGTCTTAATCAGTGACACGAAGCCTACATTAAAGATAGCAGCGAATGTCTTTGGGTCACACTCTACCTGCAACGTGGCACTGCCATCCTCATGCTCTGTTATGTCAGTTATCTTGACGGGTTCACTTACATACTTAGTCATTACCGTACCCTTCAAGTGCTTCCCATGATACAGGGAATATTCTTAACATTATTTTATCTACACCAAGGGCTACCTGTCTACTCTCGTATTGGGTATCCGGTGTAATCCTTAGCCTACACATATCAGCAAAGGCGTCAAGGCTACCTGACCAATACCACTCTGTCATAGTAGACTGTGGTAGTACCATACGTGCTTGCTCTGGTGCTACGCCTTGGTTCAGTAATGTTTGATAGTATCTAAGTGACCACATGTTAGCCTTTGAAGATGAAGTCATTATACTTTGACTTGTTGATACAACACCATCAGAACCTTGCTTCTTATCTGCACTACGTCCACGCCACGCATCTGGTGTATAGAACTCAGGTTCATCATCGACATACCTACGGCTGATCTCATTCCATCTCAAGAACTTATGCTTCACTAGCTGCCGTGCTACAAAGATCGGAGCCTTGATGTGGAAGGATGCGAAGCAGTGACCGAATGGGCTGATATGTTTCTCTCTTGCAAGATACCGGATCAGCTTATCATCTTTCTTCTTGAGGCGTGGTGGCCCCCATGGATCATCTTCCATCTCACTTGTCTTACCAAATGATACCCTTGCTGCGTTAGCTACTGTCAGGTCACTGCCCATGTGGTCAATGTAAGTTACTTCAATCATATCTTGCTCTCCTTGTCTTGCCTCTGTATCAGGGGGCATCCGTAATACTTATTATACCAAACAATTCCGATACGTCTACCCCCTTTCACATCAATACTCTGCCTTGTTGCCATTTAGCAACAGTGCTAGTCTGGCATTGGCATCCTGTATCCGCATACCTAAGTGACTTAGTTCCTCAGATACCCACGATGGACGGACACCCCGCCCATGCTGCTCGATCAGATAATCGTATTGATTGGTGAGACTTTTGATTAGGCTCTCTGTTGTCTCTATCTCTCCGCATACACTCATACCTTTTCCTTTCCTGTGTCAGTCAAACCCATCAATTCCATTACGCCATCTCCTCAAGTATTTCATCTAAAAATACTCCCACCATAGTTGTCTCAGTCTCTAGTGTATTCTTGTTGCACATCTCGTCAAACACAGAAGCGGGACACTCATTAAACAAGTGTTCATAAATGTCTTCATCTTCTACATGGTCAGGCACTTCATACTCTGGATACCAAGTATCTGTGCGTGTAATCTTTAGTCGTATTGTTCTAGACATCAGTTTACCCTCATTGGCTTAGTAACTCCTTTACTTTAACTAACACCTTGGCACGATCAAGGTAGTACTTCATCAGGTCAACGTCATCATACTCAACCTCACTCAAATGTGTTTGTTCCATGTCATCCTTAAGTAATTCCTTGAGCATCAACAGTTCACTCGTGTATAGTTCTAGCTTATCCATTTGTCTCTTCCTTTTCGTAAAACCATGCCTCAGGATCGTCAGGCAATACGCATGGCTTCCAGTGGTTAGGGTTACCATCCTCGTTTATGGCTGGACGGAAGTCAAACATACGTTTTAGTGTGTGTGCCTTATCTCGCAGGTCACTGAGTTGTGACATTCGGACATCCATCATCTCCACCGTGTCATCAATCATGCTGTCCATACAGGTGTAAATCTCCAGCAGTTTGAGTACTTCATCACGGGTCAGTTCTGTTTTGATTTTCTTAGGCATTACACCATCTCCTCTACTAGATCATCCTTCCAGTGCTTTGATTTGATTCTCGATGTCAGCCTTGGCTTGTTGCAGCTGCATGATCTTACGCAGGCGCTTACCGATACGCTTAGGTTGGATCATTTTCTCACGCAACAGGACTTGTCGGCGGTACTCTACCCTCTCCGCTGATTCATTCAGTTGGTCAGCAATGGCTTGGCTTGTCATCTCTGCATCTTTCTCAATCAAGAGATCATCAATCATGCTGTAGTTGTAAGTATGAATCTTTGCCTTTGTGAAGTGACCAGTGTACTTGTCGTAGAATGCTTGGTTGATTGTCTTCATGATTGGGCGGGTTGTTACATTGATAGTTGTCATAGCTTTAGTTCCTTGTTGCTACATTGCCTACACTGCGTAGGACTTAGGTTAAAAGGGACATTGCCCTGTGCCATCCCATGATGGACTTGGTGGTGGTGTAGGCTCAGGCTTGCATACCTTGATTGGTTTGACAACCCCTAGCCTAGAAATTTCTACCTCTATGTGAGGTGGCAGGTCAGACATTCTCTTTCTTGACTGGCGAACCCGTCCAACTCTTTATCGACATCCAATCGAATTTATAATTGTTTGACACATGGTCACATGCTGCCCAGTATTCTGCCGCTTCCCTAGATGATTCATCCCATACCCAAGTGCAAGGTATATCTGACAACCTAAATGTTTCGACAGTGCCACTCGCAAACATCATTTCAATGTCAGCTGACACCATTATGTTTGTTTGTCTTTCCATTGTCTTACTCCTTGTTGGTTTATCTAGTGACACCCTTACAGAGTGCCACCGATAAGTCAACCTACTTCTTAGACATTGTGGATGCGCTTCCATGTGACCCATGTTGCGGCCTGCATCTGATAGGCGGTGAGACCATGCTTCTTGCCTGCCCTACTGTAGGCCTGCTGCAATTCCTTACGCATCCGCTTACCGATACTTGGAACATCCTGCATGTTGCGTCTGTCCTTGAAGGCAATGCCCCATGCGTGGCCATCAATTACACAAACGTCATGCCCCATGATACATAGGTAGAAGTCTGTAATCTTTGGACCATTGAGGATAAAAGCCACATCCTCTGCATTATGTGGCATGGATTGCAAGATAGACCATGCCTTGTCTCGCATCTTGGTGTAAGTACAAGGGGAACAATCTTCTACATATCCTCCATCTGTAAACACTTTACACATGTTGGCGGCATCTACTAGGTTGCGTTCCCACTTGTTTGTTGGTGACAATGCTGCCACTACTCCTGCTACGATATGGACTGGCAGTTGATAACATGCCGCCATGTCCTCACACTCTTTCAATGCGTCACGATACCATGTCTTGCCGTGCTTTATCTCATGTGGTTGAGCTTGCTTAAACACTGCGTTGATGTTGCGTACAAATTGCATAGTCTTGCTCCTTGATTAAGTTATCTAGTGACACCCTTACAGAGTGCCACCGATAAGTCAACCCCTATTTATTGGCATGTTTTGTGCTAGGAGCACTCTTGTGCTAGTCGTAGTGGACTTTGACACTGTTATCTCATACGCAGGGTAAGGATATATTTGCATCAAGTCATCAACAATCTTTAGCATTGTCTCCTCATAGTCTGTCTCGACAGCATAGTAATGACTGTACTGCAAGCCCGTATCATTCCAGTTGCGGCCTTTGCCTTCTGCAATGTTAATTCTATATGTCATAGTCTCACTCCTTGGTTGATTGATAAAGAGACACCTATCGGGAGGAAAAGATGCCCCTGTATCAATCAAACACGACTAGCCCCAGCATTCGACGGGCTGATTCAAGTCACCGTTCTACCGCCCCGTATCTTGGACGCTGTCCTTAAGCTAGTCTATGTGTCGTCTTGTCTTGTTATTCAGTCTGCATATTCTGTCTTCGTAGTCAAGTCTTAATTTAGTCTGTATTCCGTGACCCTCTTGATTGCTAGGCCTTGCTCGGTAACTCATGTTGGATTCATTTGCCTTGGCGTTTGATCCGGTGTTCGTTTGCCGATGACCAATAAAGAGCACGGATCAAAACAGACTTCAAGTAAAAAATGCACGATTTACAAATTAATTTAAACCGGTGGATTTAGACTATATAATGGCAAGAAAAGAATATTGGTTGAGTTACCTAGTTATTGTAATTGTTTCAGTGGGTTAGTAGTTGTGGCTAGTGCTTTGGGTTTAACACCGCATCTAAATTGTTATAATATAACATAACATGTGGCACAATTACAACAGGTGTGGCCCATGCGCAACATGTTGCATAATGGCAACAGGCGGGAGGGGGGTCGGGGGTTGCCTCTTGTATGTACAACACACAAAAATATTTACTAACAGAAATTCTAGACCCTAGATAAACAAGTACAATAAGCACAGTCTAGAATTAATTTCAATAAAAAGTAAATTAGGTGTTGACAACCTGAATCAGTATGTGTATAATAATATTAAGATGTCCCCCCTGCTATATACCTTTACAGGGATAAACAAGATAGGAGTAGATTGTAGCTAGTACCAGTTACAGTCTATCTCCTTCCTTCTTTAATAGGTAATGACAATGGCTAAGAAACCTAGTAAGACTTGGTTCTATGAGACAACACTACCAGATACCCGTAACAGCTTAACTTTATATTCTTTAAAGAAGAGAGATCATATTGTAGCTGGTACAACTTACAAGTCCCTTCATAAAATCTATATTGAAATGGAAGACCCTACAGAGTACGAGTTTGCAATGGCTGTGTTTGGGGACTATTCCGTTTGGGAAAATCTGTGTAACCTATCATGGTTCAAGAAACATCACGTACAGATGCAGAAAGAGTTAGTACTCAAGCTAAAGGCTCGTACAGTTAAGAACATGATTAATGATCTTAATGAGGGTAAGGCTAGTTACAATGCTCAGAAGTATTTAGCTGATGCAGGTTACTTAGATGGTAATGGACGTAAGCGTGGTCGCCCGTCTAAGGATGAGTTAGATGGTGCTTTGAAGCAAGCTGCTATGGATAAAGCTGATACAGAAGATGATGCAGCAAGGATTGGGTTGATTAACTAACATGGCTAAGACACCTCCAATACAAGATATACAGTCAGGGTTTAGTTCTACTATTACACTAAACTCTAACTTTAATGCATTGAAGGATGCTTTTGACAATACTTTGTCTTTGGATGGTAGTACACCTAATGCTATGCAAGCAGAGCTTGACTTATCTAATAACAATATAATTAATGTAAATACTTTAGAAGCTGATGCCCTGCTTTTGAATGGTGTACCTATTACTCCTTCTAATGCAGCTGGTGCAGCCTTTCAAAACATTACCGTGTTTGGTTCTAACTTAATTGATGATGAAAATGCGGGTGAGGCTAGAACTACACTGGGACTAGCTACAGTAGCAGCTACAGGTAGTTATACAGATTTAATTAATACTCCAACCTTAGGTACAGCCGCTGCAACAAACAGTACAGCATATGCTACAGCTGCTCAAGGTTCTTTAGCTGATACTTCTGTACAGGTAACAGATACATTACCCACTACTGATTGGCAAGCTGGTACATCTACTTCTGAAGCTATTGTTTCACCAGCTAAGGTTAAAGCAGCTATCGATGAGTTAGCACCTTTAGAAACAACTACTGGTTCTGCACCTTACTTTGGTGCTAGGGCATGGGTTAGTTTTAATGGATACAATGGCACCATAAACGCATCAGGCAATGTAACTTCTGTAACTAGAAACGGTACAGGTGATTACACTATTAACTTTACTACAGCTATGCCAGATGCCAACTACACAGTACACGCAATGCCGACACGCAACAGGACAGATAGACCTAACTGGGTTCTCTC
>Ga0181422_1000522_pt1 | contig 12507 bp, 12 predicted proteins | sample 45SPOviralmetaG_FD_130147 | JGI IMG/M metagenome (GOLD analysis project Ga0181422, IMG submission 130147) | Marine viral communities from the oligotrophic San Pedro Time Series (SPOT) site, San Pedro Channel, CA, USA - 45 SPOT_SRF_2013-07-18 | ecosystem: Environmental > Aquatic > Marine > Strait...
AGAAAGAATATACATTTTCGTGCCGTTATTATTGAATCGAATTGCTTCGTTATTACCAGAAATGCCGGTTGCTGCAGTTACATTATCATAAGCAAAGTTGGTAAAATCATAACCTGAAGTTACCGCGGCACTATTAGTAAATGTACCATCACCTGTTGCACTAGGAGTTAATGTTGCACTAGAATAAGAAATGGGCTTTTCATCAAAGAACTCGTAATTAGTAGCATTAGTATTAACGTCCCACTGACCTTTACTAGTCAAGCCAGGTTGAGGAACTTCTTTAAATGCAGATACGATAGGAATAGATGCATTTACACTATCAGTTAAATCAAAATTTATTGATTGATTAGAATCAAAAGACTGGGTTAATACATTTGATCCTAGAGATAATTTAGATACGGGTATTTCTGCAACATCTAGCGTTTGAATATTAGTAGGAAGTGCTGCAGTGGGAACTGTTGTTGACCCACCTAATAGATTAGCTAAATTTCTTGCGTTTGTCATAATGCTCTACTCTTAGATTACCTTTAGTTCTATTTATACTTTCTTTTTACGTGTATTTAAAATATCGTTCATTACATTTGATGCTGTATGAGTAAAACATCTTGGTGCAATACTATGAATAATTAATGCTGGAACTAAAAGCTGCAATTTAACGGCAGCCTTTAATGCGTGAGTCATATGCTGGAGACCAGTTTCACCTACTTCTTCCAGGTGAAGTTTACATTGTTTACTTAACATTATTTTTCCAATTCTTTTAATCTTGCTTCAATAGCATCAATCTTTTTAGTGATTTTCGGATATTTCTTACGCCAAGCATCTTCTGGTTGTTCTAACCAAGTAAGACCCCATCGTTCAATGAGATAATCTAAAAACAGATCAAGCTTTGCATAAGCCCAAAGCCCTGCTCTTGTATCCTTAAAATAAGCTAAAAAGGCAGCACCTAGTACTGCTCCTGCTATTGATGTATAGATCCAAAGTGTATCCGCAAATAATCTTTCTAACATATTATCCCTACTCTATTGTGACTGCTTCGTCTAATTTCTTTTCTGCTTGTTGATAATATGTTTCATATGCAGCAATAATCTGCTGTTGCTGCTGTACCATTGCTCTAATGTCACTAAAATTTAATGCTAGATTCTGATAACCCTTTCCAGTAAGAGCAAATAACCCTACTGGCTGACCAGAGTCTTTAATCTTTTGTATTTCTTCTTCAACATTTTCTTCATTAATAACAATCCATTCTATATCTCTAATATTTACTTTATCGACTTTAGGTAAAACTAATTTAGGTTTATCAATCGGTTTCGTCGATATCGCTATTTCCTGTATCGGTTGGTTCTGTGAGCAAGCCCCTAGACTTATAATCATCATAAAGCCAAGGGCACTCACGGTTAAAGTCTTTAGCATCTACTGCTCCTTTTTCCTCGTCTGTTAATTCTGCACCACTTAATAATTCAAAACATCTTCCAGCGTTTGTAGTTCCTCTATTTACTTTAAACTCTATATCATCCGGATCTCTTACTGCCATCACGCCAAGATCAATATTAGCAAGTTTACTTGATAGCATATTATTCTGCTCTCTTATTCGAGCAAACTCTGTATTAACTCTATTTAATTCTTCATTGGCTTTCTTAAAATCAGCCTGTAGAGATGCCATAGCTTCCTCTTGTTGAGCAGTAGCATCTTTAAGTTGTTGATTTTGAGATGAGAGTATGATAATTTTATTTTGCATATCAGTATAGGTTTTATATGCAATAAAGCCACCACCACCTATGGTACCAATAACAAATATTAAAAGATATAATCTAAGCATCGTCTTTCATAAAACCACGGAATCTTTTGAGAACAACCGGAGGTTTATCCTTTCTACGTCTCTTATCTGTCACGTTAACAGCTTTAAACATTGCTGTTGGTGGCATTGCTACACTTGCTGTTGTAGTATCTTCACTTTTTGATTTATCTTTAATACGTTGAATCTGTGCATCTGTAGGAGCACCCTTTTCGCCTTTTTTACGCATCTTTTCTCCGCGTGCTCTCTTAGCTCTAATATTTGCCCATAACCCTGCATTTTCTTTCATAGATTCGAATTGAAAAGTTGATGAATAATCCGCCACTTTCTTACCTCTCTTATCGTATTGTCCAGCATCCATTGCTTTTTGTTTAGCATATGCTTTAGGGCTATATGTTTCACCCCATTCCCAATCTTTAGAACGAGTGTCCCATTCCATTACTTTCCACTCACCTTTATGACGGATATTTTCATCATATTGTTTTTCTATTTTAAAACGGCGACCTGTAGGAAACTTAATTTCTATTTCACCATCAGGACCTGCTCTTTTCCAACTAGGTGGTTTCATCGGATAAGTTCCTCTATAGTAAGATATATCTTTTGTTTAGTACGAATATGTTCTGCTTCATAAATGTGTAAACCGAATATTTCACCAACAGGATAAGATTCTGGTAATACTCTTATCTGATCTTTTGCTTTTACGAGTTCTTCAACTGTGCTATTTACAACTTTATTATATTTTAGTCTATACGTGCCTGGAGACAGCATATAATCTTCTAATAAAAACCATTGACTATCTTCATTTAAAAAATCAAATGGATTGTGACCAGTTTCTTTTATAATTTTTTTAATAGAAGTATCAGATAAATCTAATTTTTCTTTTATGAGATATAATGCGGCAGCATAAGAAGCCACTGATGATTTACCACCAGGAGCTTTTGCAATTAATTTTTTTACATTGAAAACTAATCTATGGAAAGGTGTATATGCACCTTTCTTTTCTCTATCATCTAACTTGACTGATTTAATTCTTTTACCGTCTTCATCTATAATACCAAGTTCAAATGCCTTAGTTTTTTCAAACGGTGTCACAAGAAGCGTGAGAAACCGAAACGTATAAATTAAGTCGCCGGCTCTTTGAAGCATACCCATAATTAAATATCCTTAAATTTTCGTGATGCTTTAGGTTGAATTGCAAATCTGGCACCCTTAACACCAAAATTATTTCTATCACCTTTATATATGGCCATAAATACTGGTGCATAATCTCCAGTCATAATATCACCGTTTATGGATGTATGATTAGACTCTAGTTCATAATAGTTTTTAGATTTTACTAACTTCACCGGACCTTGTAAAAGAATGGTTACGTTTTGTCTGCCTAAAACACCAGACTTGTATTTGTTACCATATACTGACATACCCATAAGATTTTTATCTTTTACTGGTCTTGCAACAGTAGTTGCTCTTGGCATAACTCCACCAAATTCTTTTTTTACATCATTAATAAACTTTTGGGTTTCTTTATGTTTAGCTATTTCTGGTTCAGCTCTGGCACTCATTCCGCCCCATTGCTGGAAATCTTTTGCTTTAGATCCATCTTTATGTGATATCCAAACAACCTCAATACCCTTATTATTTAAAAGATGAAAATCTGATTTAGGTGTTCCTGGTGTTGTAGCTGCTCCAGCAACGGCATAATACTTATTGCCAATTTTAATTTTAAGTTCCATTAAATCGGTTTTACTTAATTCATCTTGTATTTGTTTTTGCAATGAAGCTAATTGTGCATCTTCCTTTGCTGTTCCACCAACTCCAGAACCAGGCTCTGGTTTTACATATAAAAAGATTCCGCCAACAAACTCTACTACAGGTTTTCCAGCATCATTACCTTTTGTAACCAAAGCCCCGCCTAGTCTTGATGCTATTTTATCAGCAACTTTCATTCTGTCTTTTGCTGGAACAAGAATTTTAAATCTTTTAGATGATATATTTTTTAGATTTCTATAACCCATTCTAATTATAGATTGCCTATAATCTTCTGCGGTTTCTTCTTTAAGAAATGTTGAAAAACTTAACATTATATTTTCCTTAATGCCTCTACTACTTTTTCATCCATACTAATGCCCGTATACTGATCATTCTTAATATGACGTAGAAAAACTAAAAAAGGTTTAATCACGCTCCAATGTCTATCATCTAATTTATATTCTAATAGTTTTAAAGATGCTTTAATATCAAACGCATTAAAAATAACAATAAGATGATTTAGTATCAATCTTTCAGATAATTTACCACCATCTAAATATCTATTCACTAATCTTTTAACATATTTAAACCTATTTAGGTCTTCATAAAATTCTTCAACATCAATACACTTTGGGTTATAGTAATTCTTTATTGCATATAACATAAATGTTTCTTCATTCAATTCATTAAAAAGTTTCATAGAATATTGTTATTTACTTTCCATCATTCTTAGGCATTGCTTTATCGCCTGGTGCATCATTTGTTTTTCCGCCACCAGCTTTTACTCCTGCCGTAAATGCTGCAAAAGTTTTTGGTAAAACTCTATTCACATCTGCATACTCTGGAGTTTCTGGATTATGCATACCTACAAAATCTTTTTCTCCCTTACGAGTTGCAAGCTGTTTATCATATGTATCACGAGTTGCATCATCTGACTTATGATTACCTGTAGGTGCTGATGTTTTAGTTTTAGCATCTTCTGCTTCTTGTAACTTTTTAGTTTGTAAAACATCTACCCAATTTTTACGATTAACGCTTTCATAAGCTGCAGCTGTTCTTTTTGTCACTGGTTCCATCCTTGTTACTGTTTTACCATCAACGCTTACGTTTACAGGTTTTTTATCTGCACTACGAACAGTTTTCTTACCGCCAGGTGCTGGTGGTAATGTACTCTCTTTTTTATCCCAGGGTGCTTTTGGTAAAGTTGGTTTTTTCTTAGGTGGTTTAATACTTGCAATTGCTCGTTTAATATCTTTTTGACTTAGATATTTTTTCTTTTCTGATACAGATTCTTTTTTCATATGAGCAGCTTTATATAGATCAACTGCTTGAGCAATCTTTGGATTTTTCATCATGCGCTTTGATTCAGCAGCATCTGGATTATCACATATCATGCGAACTGTAGGCTCATCTACATTATTCTTCTTAACAAATTTCTTATATACATCAAACTTTTTAGGAATTACTGTTCCACCAAATTTATTTTTCATTGGTGTCATGCTACGAGAAATTTCATCTACTTGTTCTACTTCTTCATTTGTATTTTCTACATAACCTTTATCGCCAGGTTTTTTGCCGTGATTCATAACCTTTTTACCGAGTGGTGTTAAGTTACCCTTTTTATCATACATTTGATTAACAAGTTTCTTTTCTTCCGCAGACAATTCATTAAGTTCAGTTTCTTCTTCAACTGATTCTTTTCTGCTTTTCTTATCATCACTACCACATGAAGCTTCTACTTTACTCATATGATATCCTTTATTATCACAGTGAGCACATCCCTTACCTTCACATTTTGGGCATGGAACTTTTTTAGAACCTGCTTCTTTTTCATCATTACCATCTACTTCAGTAGAAGCTTCTGGTTCATCTTCTTTGGCTTCTTTTTGAGTATCAGAATTAATTGCTTTAGCAGCATCTTTTTTCATAGTAACTGGATATTTCTTTCCACCGAAATCAAAATGTGATTTACCAGATTTATGAGCAGCTGCAGCTGCGCCATGAAATGCAGTTCTTTCGTTTGCCGGCACATCTTCAGGAATAATAAAATCATATCCTTCTAGTACATTTAAATAGGCGCTGGCCATTGTTTTAAAATTAAGTTCCATCTGTGTTTTCTCCTTACATCCAGATCTGAGTGGCTATAGCGCCAGCTGCCGCCACAATCGCGACCCAAAATAATTTGTTTATAATTCTAACAGTATGGGCATTTTCATCTACTTTCTTTTCAATGGCATCCAGTTTTTCAGAAAACTTATTCATTCTTGACCAAGAATCATCTCGGTACTTATTATAATTTTCCATTTTTTCTTCTACACGAGCAAGAGTAACAAGAGCTTCTGCCATCTTGTCCATCTTGTTCTCTATACGCTCTAAACGTGTTGCGGTATTATCTGCCATTGATCATTTTGCCCATACAATTTAGTAAAGTAATTAGTTATATTTATAATGTTTTAACCTTCTAATGATGCTGTTGGTGGCGTGAAGCTTGCGGTTGTTTGAGGGTTTCCATACACATTATTAGTTGTAACTCTAAAGTCAGAAATATACCCACCCCACACCAGATTACCATTGAATGGATTATTACCTAATACAAATTTAACGTTGCTATCGCTAGTATCAGGTACGAAGGACGTTAAATTTACGTGAGTTCCGCTGGCGGGTAATATTTTTGTACCATCTAAATATACAGCAGCAACGCTACTCCCGTTGCACATAAAGCAAACGTGATGCCAAGTGTTTTGACTTATAGTAGCAGTACTTTCTTGATTAAACTCAGCACTTCCAAAACTGTTAATTACTGTTAGCCTTATTCTATTGTCGTGTTCTTGACGTAAATAAATATTATTTCTAGAGGTATTGCCAAAAGCCCAAATATCTTGTCGTGCTAAAGTTAAAGATCGCATCCAAAATTCAACAGTACATTCACCATTAAATAAATCGGGAAATCCAATACCATTGTCATCTTTTGAAAGTGCTTCGACACGATAGTTTTCCGAAGTAGAGCCAAGATTAATAACAGATTTACCTGCCCACCCCGATCCAATATAAGGTGGAGTAGAACTACCGGTTAAAACAGAAGTTCCAGTAGTATTACCAATCAGCTTTATATTAGAACCTTGAGATTTATCTATGATTGAGGCGTCTGTGCCTTTGATATGTAGTGCTGTGCCAGAGGAAGATAGAGGTGCAGTAGGAACGGTTACAGATGTTCCTTCTGAATATTTTGCAGAAAGTGAAACTTGTAAATCAGAAACAAAACCATATAGCCCGTAGTTTAGCCCTAGAGAATCTAGTTCCACATCAGTTCCTACTTCAAAATTAGTTTGTTCAAAAGTTCCAGAAGTTGTATTTAACTTTCTTTCACCATTTACATAAAGTGCTAAGTTATTGCTTGTTCGCATAAGCACAAAGTGACACCATTTGTTTAACGCTTCTAAGTTAGAAGTAGTGTGTCCACTCCCCGCACCATTCTGAAAAAATTTAATATTGCCTGCGTTTACCTCAAGTGCAAAACGCCCTGAACCAGAGTTAGTGCGTTGACCGCAAATTACTTGACTGCTATCAGTGCTAGTAGAATAAACCCACCCTTCAATCGTAAAATTACCAGTGGCGGGTATAATTGCAGAAGTTACTAACCCATCCCCTGTACCGTCGAAATGCACAGACCCGCCGTGATCTGCTGCATCGTATTCTTCGTAATCGTAGGGTGAGAATGGCTTTGTAGAAACATTACCACTTACTGTGATACTTTCATTATTACTGGCGGTAGATGAATGGGTATCACCTATATAACCAGTGCCGCTATAAAAGAAAGTTGTATTGCTATCTGCCTCTAACCGTTCTGCTGGTGCAGTGAATGCAGTAGTATAGGCTTGATTAGAACTGACTCTTATATCAGTAATATATCCTTGAAAACTAACTGCGTCTCTAGTCTGTCCAATAAAATGTTTATTATAATTTCCAGAACCATAACCACTCCAGTTATAAGTAGTTGACTGGGTATGTGTATGTTCGAGTACACCGTTAACGTAGAACTTCCAAACTTGACCGTTCTTTACAGCAGCTAAGTGATACCAGTTATGAGGAGTTAAAGCACTTTTTATAGTAACTGTTTGAAACCCATTTCCAGCCGCATCGGAAAAACTTCTAAACTCCAAGTCATTACTACTGTTTTCAATATCAAATCGGGTAGCAGTGACAGCCTGAACATTAGGAGTAAAAAATGCGCCTAGACCATCTCCCTCATCTGTCGAAGGGGTTCTTGTGGAATAAAACCAGAACTCGATAGTTACTGTACCTGTATCCGACCAGTTACCTGATTGGTTTTCTACTTTTAAGTTATCCCCCGCAGAACCAGTAAAGTAAGTAGAATAACCTCCGCTGCGATACGGGCTAAAAGTACCAGCATAAGCATCACCATTTACGGTAATAGTATGATTATTTGAAGAAGCGTCTGTAATATTGTTATTATCTGACGTATCAGTTGCTGTCGCTAATAAAGTTGTATATCGGTTATTTTCGACAATAGAAGAAAAAGTAAGAGTAAAACTAGATACTTGCGGTAAGATATTAATACCATCTGTTGCTCTAAAAGTTATACTACCAGTACCACCATCCGGAGCTTGAACTGAAGTTTTTGGAGTAATAGTAAAGACTGATGAATCTTGTGAAATAGTAGCAATGGAATCCATTTGACCACTTGTAATATAATTATATGATATAGGTAAACCTTCTGGGTCTGATGCAGCAAGAGTAATAACTGTCGCATCTTGAGGGCTGTCTGCATCTAACTCATAAGCTACTGCAGGCTGTCCACCAGAATCCCATGTAGGAGTGGTATTAATTAAGGCAATATTATACCAGCCGGACCCGTTCCATATGTAGAGTCTATTAGTTTCCTCAACAAAGGCTTGGGCACCAATTGTATTTCCAACAGAACTTAATTGATCAACAGTAGCAACTTGATCTGTTCCAACACCAAGATCCTCTGTTATATTTAAAATTCTTATTTGCGACAAACTTGACATATAATACCTATTTTTCTGTTAATATCCATCCACGATTTAAACTATAATATACAAAACCAACACCAGCTTCATTAACATCTATTACAAAATCTGAATCGCTATTTCTAATTTTATTACTTGATGCAACTGTTATATTATTAGTAGAAGATAAGCCGTCAGCATCTACAATTCTAACCTCATCACCCACAGAAGGAGATGATGGAAGATTTATAATTTTAGAAGATGAGGTATTTACTAATAGTTTAGAATTTGCAGTTGCATTATACGGTGTTGTATTTACAACATCCCAATTTATTAATCTTGCTTGAACATAAGCTGAATCAATAGAACTTAGATCCGCTGATGCTTGTCTTGCTTGAACATAAGCTGAATCAATAGAGCTTGCGTCAATAACATTAATATTAAATTGTTTAGTATAGTCAAATATAATAACTTCAAAACCAGCAGAAGCTGGATCTACAAGAGTTATAGATGTACCGCTACTTGCGGTATAATCGGTACCAGAAGTAAGAAGAATACCATTTAAAAATACTTGTACTGTACTAGGAGTATATGAAAGAGTAGATCCGTCTGCATCTACACCACCAAATAAAGTCTGATTAGCAGCCGCAACAAATCTATATTTATCTACAGTAGCAGTTGCTCCATACTGAGGAATTCTTGCTGTAACATAAGCAGAATCAATGGAACTTAATTGTGTTGTAAAATATTTATCAAAATTATTAATTACGAGTTCAAAGTTAGAATCTGCGGCGGTTGCAAGAGTAAGTGTATTTCCACCTGATGTTGTAAAATCTTCACCTTGATATAAGTTAACACCATTTAAAAATACTATAAGATTATTTGAATCAAACAATAAACTATTACCATCATCATCATTACCAGTAAAGATTGTCTGAGGTGCGGTTGTAGTAAATTTAAATTTATTAATATTAGTAGTTGCGGAATGATTTGGTATTCTAGCCGCGACATAAGCCGAATCAACAATACCATCTAAATCAAGAATAAACTTATTTGAAAAATTTTCAATTAATATTTCATTACCTGCATTAATTGAATCAAGAAGTGTTATTGAATTACCAGATGATGTTGTGTAATCTTGTGATTTAGTGAGAAGAATGCCATTTAAGTGTACTTGTACAGCGCCATCAGAAAAAGCCAAGGTACTTCCATTTGCATCATTTCCAGTATATACTGATTGACCTTCTGTTGATACATATCTAAATGTATCAATTGATCTATTACCGGCATATATCTCACCAATTCTTCCAGAAATGTAAGCAGAGTCAACAATATCAGTGGATACATATATCTCACTAATTCTACCCGTAATATAAGCAGAATCAACAATATCTAACATATCTTGCGAATCTATACCAGGAGAACGATATAGATTTGAGAATGTATTAATTGCTATTTGATCACCAACTGAAGCAGAATCAATAAGAGTAAGAGTATTTGAAGATGCAGTTGTAGTATAATCTGTTCCATTTATAATAAGAACACCATTAACTGATACTATAACATTAGAATTATCTTGATCAATAACAAGTGAAGAACCATTATCATCTGTGCCAGTAAACACTGTTTGACCAGAGTCAGCAGTATAGAAATAATTTAATACAGAACCTCTAGCTGGATATGATACACCAACTCTATTTGTGATATAATCTGAATCAAAGTAGGTTGATATATTTTCACTACTTGCTGGATCAAATGCTACAATAGAAATTTCATCTGCAGAATCTGCATTAAATGTAAGAGTAAGTGTATTATTACCTGATAAAATATAATCATCGCCACTTAAAAGAAGAACACCATTTAAATAAGCAGCTAAATTATTTGAAGTAAAATTTAAAGTATTAGAATTATTATCTGCACCAGTAAATACTGTTTGACCAGAATCTGCAATGTAAGCATATGTATTAACACCACCAGACATTGATATTCCGCCGACTGCTCTACTTATTACATAATTTGAATCAACAGTATTTGTAATAAGAGATATAGTTTGAGCTGAGTCTACTGTGCCTGAACCACCACCACCAGAATTTGTAGAAGGAGCAAATGTAAATACACCCGTAGAATTATTGTATGATAAAGTACCACCACCTGAAGCAGATGCTGTAGTAACAGATAGGTCTGTTAGTGATATTCCAGACCCACCTCCAGATTGTCTAGCTTGAACATATGCCGAGTCGACGTCTGCTAATATGATAGAAGAAACTGTAGCAGAGTCTGTTCCACCACTACCGCCTGATATTGAAATGTTACCAGAACCTAAAAGAGGTGTATTGTTTATTGTTTTAATATTAGTTCCAGAAACCAGTGTAGCTTGAGCATCTGTAATACCGTAACCAGAAATAGTTGTTGGAGTACCAGATAAAGATCCGAATGCTCCGTCAAATGCATCCGTAATACCGTAACCAGAAATAGTTGTTGGTGTGCCTGTAATTGTTGACCAAGCTTGGTTATGTGCTGATGGAGTAAATATAGAAGGTACTCCTGTTAAAGAACCATAAGCACCATCAAATGCATCCGTAATACCATATCCAGCAATTGTGGTTGGTGTACCAGATATATTACTCCAGATATTTGAAGTAGCTGCAATTGAACCCGCGCCCATACCAGAATGATTAGCACAATAATAAAATAATGCTGGTGTTCCAAAAGTAACAACTATCTGTACATAAGCACCAGCAAAACCTGGTGTGCCTGAAGTGGTGACCCCTGATGTATATTGAGAACCACTATTATGTGTTCCATCTGATGTTGTGGAAAATCTCAGGGGATGAGAACTATTAGACGAGTTTGACTGATCAAACTTATAAGTTCTACCTGGCTGCAGATGTAAAGTAGCCTGTGACTGCCCATCTAAGACAAATTTTCCTCCGGCAACTGTAACTGTAACATCTGTAACTGTATCAAGTTTAGTATTAATTAGTGTAGTATTAGCACCGATTGAAGCAGATACTGTTCCAGCAAAATTAGAATCGTCACCAAGAGCAGCAGCTAATTCGTCTAAAGTGTCAAGCTGTGATGGCGCTGCATTAACTAATGCATCTATTTTTAACTGTGCCCTAGCATCCGCTCTTGAATCGGTATAATAAAGATTAGTACCTTCTGATACATGATCTGTTGTTGCTGGTATAGTAAAACCACCGGTTGCCGAATCATAATTTGCTGCCCCAGTTGAAAGACTGAGAGATGATCTTGTTCTAGTTTCTGTAAAATATCTGGCAGTGTTATGTTCGGCAAGATCAGCTGTAGTCATAGCCGACATATCAAGCTTAACTTTAGCTCCGCCTAGATTTTCAAAACTAGGTATACCACCCGAATCTTTAAGTGTAACATTACCAAGAATAAGTGTGCTACCAGAAAGATATAGATCCTTCCACTTATTACTCGCTGATCCTAGATCGCGATGTTCATCTGAATCTGGTATTAAATTTCCATTGCCTGATGCAAGCTTAGAAAATAAACTGGCCTTACTCATTTAATATTCCTTAATTGTCTACCTTAGCGCCGGCTCTCCATTGGTAGCAACTCCAATATCTTGCTTTCCATTTAGGACCAGGATTATCACAGCCGTGTCTGGCTCTAAATGATTTTCTTCGTGCGGGATCGTCTCTTTTAATTTCCATGTTGGGATCGCCAAATCCTACTTTTACTATATTACCTTTTTCATTTTTTACATAAACATAAAATTTCTTTTTACCATCATTTGAACGAGAAGGGTCATTAAGTTTAACCTTGCGCCCTTGATATTCAGCTTCAGTAATTTCTAAATCTTCATAAAGATTGCATTCTTCACAAATATTATCAATCTCTTGTTCTCTGTATGTTTTAAACTGTTTCATTATAGAGCCCTAACTTTTATATTTGCGTTTACTAATGACTTAATATTTATAGTTGAACTATTTGGAAATTCTGCAA
>Ga0181422_1000526_pt1 | contig 12488 bp, 10 predicted proteins | sample 45SPOviralmetaG_FD_130147 | JGI IMG/M metagenome (GOLD analysis project Ga0181422, IMG submission 130147) | Marine viral communities from the oligotrophic San Pedro Time Series (SPOT) site, San Pedro Channel, CA, USA - 45 SPOT_SRF_2013-07-18 | ecosystem: Environmental > Aquatic > Marine > Strait...
ATACATTAATTATAAACTGGGTGCACCAGTTCTTGAAGTGAATGTAGCTGATGAACAACTGGATGTCGCCATCAATGATGCCTTCCAGTTTTTCAATGAGCGTAATCATTTTAATGGTGTGGAAAGAGGATATCTTATCTTTAATAAAGATGAGGCTCTTATGGATGGATTTGAGGGGTTTGCTCCTGTAGAAATCATTGATGGTAAGGAATATAAAAAACAGAATAACTTCATCACAATGCCTGACGATGTCGTGGGTGTTATTCAAATTATGAGAACCCAAGGTTCGATGGCTGGACAAGGTATTGTTCCTGGTGGTATGATTTACCCAATCCTTTTGGGTTCACTGAATGGTGGTTCTTGTGGAAGTGTCAATGCGACACTTACAACTTTTTATGCCATTCAAGAATACCTGGCATTAATTGATTGGATGTTCAATCCACCCAAGTCTTTTAGTTTCAATCAAAGGACACATAGATTGTTTGTTGATGGTGATTTGGGACGAGGTAATATCTTTGTTGTTGAGGTTATGATTAAACCAAGTCCAGATTTGTTCCCAGACTTATGGAACGACATGTGGTTGAAGGAGTATGCCACTGAGTTAGTAAGACTTCAGTGGGGACAAAACCTCAGTAAGTATTCACAGGTTCAGTTGCCAGGTGGTATCGTTATCAACGGACAACAAATCCTTCAGGACGCACAAACCAACCTAGCTAAGATTAGAGAAAGGTTTGCCATGGACTTTGCTGACCCCCCTTTGGATCTTGTAGGCTAATTCGTGTTATAATGTTATTATGAAACATAAACATCATAAAATACCCAGATACAGAGGTGGGGGTGATGAACCTGAAAACCTAGTTGAAGTGACTATCACCCAGCACATTATGTGGCACTTTGCAAACTATAAATTGTGGGGTGATGTTCGTGACAAGCGTGCTTATAAAATGTTATCTGGACATCCTGGAGAAGAGGAATGGATCCAATCTATTTCACAGGCAAGGAGAGCACAGGCACACATCACAAGAGAACAGACAAGGGCTCGACACGCTGCTGGAGACTTCTATACTAAAGAAGGGAAGCAGAAAGTATTGGCGGGGTGTAAGAGAGCAAATGACGCCAGATGTATATCTGTAAAACAGATAAGCACAGGAGTGATATACCCAGGTATAAAACCTGCTGCCAGAGCAACCCATACTAGTGCCAATACAATTCGTAGAGACATTCGTGAGGGGGTTGGCAATTGGGTGAAAGTGTGATAAGATAGGATTGTAGTTCTAGATTATTATGAAAAGACTTGCTGCTGTGATGTCAGCTCTTATGTTGGCGTCACCTGTGATGGCGGATCCTGAAGTCCGAGAATGGAAGACCCTGGATAGCATGGGATGTATGATGGTACGAGACTGTACCAATGGAGTTGATGCAATTGTAAGTGTCAATGCTTTGGCACTTGAGTTTCCTTATAGTAACTATAATGAAATCAAAGTGGAAGCAAACAACATCATTGATGAACTTCAACTGATGGGTGTCAGTGTTTACCTGGCTGATGACCAATACTTCCCTCGTGGACACGCCGGTGTGTATTACACTGTTGGCAATAACTTCTTTATGAATAAGAGTTATGCTGATGACCCTGTGATGTTCCTTCAGACTCTGAGACACGAAGCCTACCATGCAGCACAAGATGCAATGGCAGGAACCATCAACAATAACAACATCGCAATTATCTATCCAGAAGAAGTAGTACCTGCAGCTTATGTCTTGATGGCTGAGATTGCATATCCTCCTTCTGCTCGTCCTTGGGAACAAGAAGCGAAGTGGGCAGGTGCCACACCTAATATGACACTTGAGGTTCTTCGAGTCATCAACCGTACAGGTGGTGAACCCTGGAAAGAGATCGAACCAACTCCAATGACACGAGAGTGGTTAGAGAATAATGGCTTCATAAATAACTAAAAAGGTCTAATGCCATATACATCCCCATTCTTCTCTACGACTACAGGTTACTCTGGTGAGCAGAGTTTGGTGGATGATCTTGTTAGAGAACAGATTAAGTTATATGGCATGGATGTTATTTACATGCCAAGAAAGAATGTGAACTTGGATAAACTCTTACACGAGAGTTCCAAGTCCGCATTTGAATTTGGTATGCCTATTCCTATGTACCTGAAAACCTTCTCTGGTTATCAGAATGGAATGGAGCTCCTCAGTAAGTTTGGAGTTAGAAGTTCTGATGAGATTACGATGGTGATGTCTCGTTCAGAATTCCTCACTTATTATGCTCCTTTTATTAAATCATATTATAATGCAATCGATGGTAAAAATCCTGATGAAGAACTCAATCGATTAGAAGGTGAGACAGCAGCAAGACCTAAAGAAGGAGATCTTATTTACTTCCCATTTGATGATGGCATCTTCGAGATCAAGTATGTAATGTTCGACCAACCCTTCTTTCAGTTGGGTCAGGGTTATGTCTTTGAGATCCAGTGTGAGAAGTTTGAGTACAGTGGTGAGACATTTGATACTGGCATTGATGATATTGATGACTCAATGAAGAAGCCGGATTATTACAGAACAGAATTTACTTTAGAAGAAGGTAACGACATCAGTTTCGTAAATTATGAGACAGTGAAGATTTATGATGTCTCTCAACCAGTTGCAGGAGAAGATACATTAGACTTTAGACTTTATAAAGATCCTGGATATCTCCATGATGTACCCTTTGTCACTGCAAGGGTTATGGAATTTAATAAACCAGATAAAAAATTATTGTTAGCTGATATGTCAGATCTTGATCCAGATCAGATGGATAGGACAACAGGTGATGTGACAATAAACAAATTTGATAGTGTGATTATCATTGGTGATAGAAGTGAGGCTGCTTGGTATTCTAATAAAGCGGATGAGCATGATATGGCATTCAATGATTCTAAGACTTTACAACAAGAATTCCACGATATTAAAATCTTAGATCTAGGTGATGAAAACCCCTTTGGTTTCTTCTAGGACTAAATAATAGAAATAGAATGTGAATTGTGTTAGGAAAGTATAGTTATCATCAGATTTTTAGGAAGAGTATCATTGCGTTTGGTACTCTGTTTAATAATATTATTGTAAAAAGAAAGGATTCATCAAGAAAGGATGGGTTAGAATCTTATAAGGTGCCAATTCAATATGGACCTTATCAGAAGTACTTGGCAATGATTGCCGCTGAGCCTACTCCTGAGAGGCAGTCGATGCAAATCAGTCTTCCAAGACTGTCCTTTGAAATCAAAGGTTTGCATTACGATGGTTCCAGGAAGTTGGTTCCTACTCAGATGGTGAGAACGATTCCTTCATCTGGAAAGGATGCAGAAGGTAAGCCAATTCAGTATGCACAGTACCTTCCAGTTCCATACAATCTTGATGTTGAGATGTCAATCATCTCTAAGAACCAGGATGATGGACTCCAGATTCTAGAACAGATCCTTCCTTACTTCCACCCTTCACTTAATGTATCCATTGAGGTTATCGATGAAACCAAAGAGGAACGCGACATTGCAATTGTCCTTAACGGCGTGGGTTATAATGATGATTATGAGGGTGATTATTCACAAAGAAGAACACTCATCTGGACACTCAACTTTACTGTAAAGACTTATCTCTTCGGTCCAGTCGATGCTCAGAGAGACATCCGCAAGGTTACTTTGGATTATCGTTCGGACATCGTAAGGCGTCCAGCAGAGTTACGTTACAGCAGCGAGGTACAAAGTACAGCAGAACCTCCAGTGCCTCGTGATGAGATTAAGCCTGAAGAGACAGACACATATAAAGTTGTAGAATCTTACGAAGATATCTACTCCACTGATAATGATTTCTTTCAACTGTAACAATCATGAAAAACCATGAAACGTTAAACGATACATTCGACATCACTCCAACAGAAGTGGTATCTAAACCAATCAAGAGAAACAAAGAAACTGTCGCTCTGACAAATGTCAGTGAGATGAAGGACAAGGATGTAGCTTATGTGAGAGGTAAGTTGTATGAGATGACTGAGAAGTTATCTGAGGCAGCTAATGAAAGTTTAGAGTCTGCTCTAGAGTCTGGCCATCCTCGTGCCTGGGAGGTTGCTGGTAACACAATGAAACTGGCTGCTGACACAGCAGAGAAGCTTATCCACCTTCAAGGTTCTAACCGTAGGTTAGATGAGGAGAGAGTCAATGTGAATGCCACACAGAATAACACCACTGTCACAAACAATGTCATGTTCTCTGGTTCAACACAAGAGATGATGGCAATGTTGAAGGAAGCACAGAAAGAGAACAACAAGTAATGTACGAATACAAAGTAAGTAAGATCGCAAGGGTTGTTGATGGAGACACCCTGGATGTCATCATTGACTTAGGGTTTGGACTCTTTAAGAAAGAAAGAGTAAGAGTTGCTGGAATTGATACGCCTGAGTGTCGTACCAGAGACTTGGTTGAGAAGAAGTATGGACTGGAAGCAAAAGAGTTTATGAAACAACTCCTGAAGCAGTCTAAGAACCTTATCATCAGGACAGAGAAAGATGGTAAGTACGGAAGATGTTTAGGTTGGATTTATACAGAGGGTAATCACATGTCTCTCAACGAACAGATGATTGAGATGGGTTATGCATTTCCATATGATGGTGGCACCAAACTGACAGGTGATGACAGGTGGACTGCTTTAGATGCCAAGAGAATAAATAATAATAAAGACTAACAGGTTATGAAATCTTATAATAATTTTTTAATTGAATATGATGGTGCTGGTGCACAAGCCAGAAGAAGAAACCAGATGAAAAAAGGTATGTTGAAACCAACATCATCTGGTATTGAAAGAGAAAGACAGAAAGCTGACGCAGCTGGTAAATCTGTTGCATCAAAAGCTGTTGCAGATAAGAAATTAAGAGATGCTAAAGCCAACACTCCTGGTAAAAAATCTGCTGTATTAAATAAACCTTCTGATTTTACTCCTAATAATAATCCCAAACCTCAGAGAGTTCAAGGTAATATCGTCGGTAAGGGTGGACAGATGGAGTTGCCTTTAGGTGTAAAATCTAAACCAAAGACTCCAGCTAAACCAGAAAAATTTAAAGCTGGTAATCAGATTCCTTTAGAATTCAAGGCTGCTGATAAAGGAAAAGAAATGATGGGCAAAAAGAAACAATCTGTTGAGAAACCAATTAATTCCACCAAAACGACTGGAGATGAATCTTCAAAACCAAAAGATGGCAGAATTGATAAAGTTCGCAAGCAAGCTATTCGTGGTACAAAAAAGACTTTGGGTAGAACATTCCAAAATCTTATGAAGAAATCTGAACCAATCGAAGGGGAAAACAATTCAGTTAAGGCCTCATCTCTCCACTCAGGACAGATTTCCTGACACTAAATAACTAAAATAACTCATAAACTGATGAGCGATACCTCTAAAATGAGGGAGCAACTAGAAGGCATCAAGGATGCTTATGCCTCTGACTCCTCAAAAATTCGTAATGAGACCCTCGCTGAAGGGTTCGAGAAACTAAAATCACGTATCAAGGGTGTCGATGTACCTTTACCTAAGACAGAGATAAAGGAACAGAAGACAGCAGAGAGAAAGTTTACTCCTCTTCAGATTGCAGAGAAAGCGACTCAAACATACAAAGAGAAGATTCGTCCAGAGGTAGAAACATCTGAAGTAAGGACATCTGAAAAACCTGTAACGCATGCAGTAAGAACCAACGCCAAAGCGATGGCAAAGGCTCTCACTAACATGAGAACATCTGGTAATGCTGGCAAACCTACACAATCAACTCCCAATGGCAATGGCGATCTCGGCCAGTATACTTCTCCCGCTAACAATAATGACGGTGATCTTGGTAACAATACAGGGTTTGGTCAGTATGCAGCGCTGACAACCAACATGACGTTGGAAGAATATCAAGATTATTTTGCTAAGAAGTTTGTCAAGGAGGAAGAAGAAGAGACATACGAACCATTAGAAGAACAGGAAGTAATTGAGTCCACTGATGTGGTAAAGGAACTGGAAGAGAGACTTCTGGAACTTGATGACACAGCATGGAAGTCAATTGATGTTGTAATGCGTGATTTGGCAAAGGAAGAGAACATTACTCCAAAGGAACTTCATAAAGCATTCAGGTCAGAACATGGACAGATTCCTGATGATTGGTTGAAGGAGAACAGAATCACTGAAGCCTGTGGTTTTATGCCATTGGACGAAGCAGCAAAAATTATCAAGAATGGTTGTGTTTATGATGTGACCTGTATGTGGAGAGGAGGAACTCATAGACTGAAGTTCTTCTGGCCACAAGATGGTACACCTTCGAAGGAAGAGATGCAGAATGCAGTTGAGTTATTCTATCCTAAAGCTAGATTGATTGCTCACTATCCCTGCATTGATGAACCTGACAACTTTATGGTTGTCGTTCCACCTGTCACAGAAAATTATAACTTTATCCCAGAGGATAATTGGTTTGAATTGAATGAGGATTATGCTGATTTCATTCAGTACATCTATGAGGAAGAGGGTGAACCAATCACATCACCAATCGAAGTTGATGGTGGATTATCATTCGTCGTCGAAAGTCATGACACTGGTGAGGAAATTGAGATCTTCATCAATGAAGAAGGACTTCATGCTTGGTTCGGTAGTTCTAAGTCAAAAGATGGTAAGCCTGGTTGGGTTCAATCTGATGGTTCCCCCTGTGCCAATGAGAAAGGTGAGACTAAGACACCCAAGTGTTATTCATCTGCTAAGAAAGCAAGTATGAGTAAGAAGGAATTGAAGTCAGCAGATGCTAGGAAGTCCAGACAGGATCCTGGTCAACAACAAAAGAGTGGTGCAGCAAAGCCCACTTATGTTTCTACCGACAAGAAAGAAGAAGTTGATTATGATCTTGACGAAGCTTGTTGGAAGGGTTATAAGAAGAAAGGAATGAAAAAGATGTTTGGTAAAATGTATCCAAACTGTGTGAAAGAAGGTGATGAGATGAAGGGTCTTACCCAGAAGGGTGGACATAAGAGATCCACTGAAAGTGGAGCAGGTCTTACACAGAAAGGTGTAGATGCCGTGAATAGAAAGACAGGTGGCAACCTAAAGACAGCAGTCACCACACCACCTTCTAAATTGAAGGCTGGTTCTAAGGCAGCAGGCAGACGTAAAAGCTTCTGTGCCAGGTCCAGAGGATGGAATGGTGAGAGAGGTAAGGCGGCTCGTCGCCGTTGGAACTGCTAATAAATACTGAAAAGAAGTAAATTATGCTTTCGACAGAATACAGGCTTCGGCTTGAGTTTATCTGCCAGAGAATTGCGACTAATCAAGAAGTCCAATTGGACGAAATGATCTGGGCTAATAAGTTAGCCAAGGCAAATCGTTCTGCTGGTGAGATGCTTAGAAGAGCGAGACGTCAATCAAGGAATGACATTCAGGAAGGAGGGATTGACGATTTTTTAAACCAGATGGATCTGGGTGACCCTGATCCGACCAATCATAGTAATGGGTTTGGTAGTGCTGATGAGATCAGTGACTGGTTCCACCATGAAAAGACTGACGACTGGAGACAGCATGACTAATGTGAATGACCCTGTATGGGGTGTTATTATAATGTTAGCTATTGGACTTGCAGGAACCTGTTGGGTTATCTACGCAATACTTGGAGATGAGGACTGATGGCTGATACGGCGTACAAAGCAAATCCTCTTCTCAAACAACGTGGAGTCCAGATTGACTTCACAAAGGAACAAGTTCAGGAAGTCATCAAGTGTTCACAAGACCCTGAGTACTTTTTAGAACATTACATCAAAGTCATCTCATTGGATGATGGTATTGTTCCCTTTATTCCTTATCCATTCCAGAGAGAGCTGGTAGACAGTTTTCATAACAATCGATTTACAATTTGTAAGTTACCTCGTCAGTCTGGTAAGTCAGTGACTGTGACGGCGTATCTTATTCACCAGGCACTCTTTAGAGACAACATCAACGTCGCCATCCTGGCAAACAAACGAGAGACATCGTTTGAGTTGATGGCTAAGCTACAGACATCTTATGAAAACCTTCCTAAGTGGTTACAACAGGGTGTCCTCGCTTGGAACAAAGGATCTATTGAACTTGAGAATGGTTCTAGAATTACTGCGTCTTCCACTTCATCATCGGCTGTCCGTGGTTTTTCATACAACATTGTTATGTTGGACGAGTTCGCATTCGTTCCTACCAACGTTGCGGAAGACTTTTTCAGTTCTGTATATCCTACTATCTCCTCTGGTAAAAGTACCAAAGTAATTATCGTCTCCACGCCCAATGGGATGAACCACTTCTATAAGTTGTGGAATGATGCAGAGAAGAATAGAAACAGTTATAACGCCATTGAGGCACATTGGAGTGAGGTGCCTGGACGTGATGAAGTATGGAAGCAGGAGACAATTGCCAACACCTCAGAGCAACAGTTCCAACAAGAATTTGAGTGTGACTTCATTGGTTCTGCTGGTACTCTCATTGCTGGTAGTAAACTCAAATCTTTATCTTATAATGATCCTCTGACTTCATCAGGTGGATTGGACATCTACGAGATGCCAATTCCAGGACACGAATACATTATGACAGTTGATGTCTCTCGTGGACTGAGACTGGATTACTCTGCCTTCTTATTGTTTGACATTACATCTTATCCACATAAACTTGTAGGTAAGTATAGAAACAATGAGATCAAACCAATGTTGTATCCTGAAGTGATCGTCCAGGTTGCAAAGCAGTACAATAAGTCTTGGATTTTATGTGAGGTGAATGACATTGGAGATCAGGTTGCCTCCATCATCTTCTACGACATGGAATATGAGAACCTGTTGATGACATCAATGAGAGGACGTGCTGGACAGGTTCTAGGACATGGGTTCTCTGGTGGTAAGACCCAACTTGGTCTGAAGATGGCGAAGGCTCCTAAGAAACTTGGTTGTAGTAACATGAAACAGATGGTGGAATCTGATAAAATTATTTTCAACGACTTCCACCTCATCAACGAGCTCACCACGTTTGTTGAGAAGAGGGAATCTTTTTCTGCTGAAGATGGATGCCATGATGACTTGGTGATGTGTTTAGTTATTTACGCTTGGGCTGTGGCTCAGGATTACTTCAGAGAGATGACAGATCAGTCTGTCAGAGAAGAACTTTATGAGAAGGATAAGGATAGTTTAGAGGAAGACATGGCACCTTTCGGTTTCATTATGGATGGTTCTGATGATGACAGAATCGTTGATAAGAAGAATGGATTAGTCTGGAATGGTGTTTCGACTGATGAATATGGGACTCCGAACTCAAACTGGGAGTGGGCACAACCTTACGGTGGAGATCCCTCTTGGTGGTGAGGTTCTCAGGGATTTTTTGATGTAATATTCATCGTTTTTATTTTTACGTAACTGAAATTATATCTAAATAAAAATGAATATCTTCATATTCGGGAGCTAAACATGGTTATCAAAACCTCCTCCCCAGGTGTGATCGTCAATGAAGTCGATCTAACAAGGGGAACTAGTGATGGAATCACTAGTAACGTTGCTTGTTTGGCTGGTCCTTTCCAAAAGGGTCCAGTTGACAAGATTACTCTCGTAGAAACAGAAGTTGATTTCCAAGCAACGTTTGGGGACCCGACAGATGAAAACTACGAGTACTGGTTCAGTGTAGATAATTTTCTAGAATACGGTGGCACTTGCTACGTTGTCCGTTGTGACGACAGTGTTGGTGGTTCCGGTCTGATGCGTAATGCAGCTGACGGATCTAAAATCGATGCCAGTGGCAACGAGATTAAGTATTACGTCAAGAACGTTGATGACTTCGAAGAGAATTACTTTAACGAGGATGCCGCCATGGGTGGCCTTCCCGCTAAGTTTATCGCACAGAACCCTGGCACATGGGGCAACAACATTTCTGTTGCTGTTATCGACCATGGTGCCGATTATCAATTGAGTCTTAAATCAGATAAGGCAAATAACGCCTCAACTGGTGCGGTTGTTCAAGGTCCAATTTATTTTGACAAGACATCCAATCTTGGAGATGATGTTGCTGTTTATGTAAAGGTTGCTGCTGCAGCTGAAACAATCACTCAGGTTCCACAATTTTCAAATGTCAGAACTGCACACGCAGGTAATAAAGACATTGCAGGTGGTGGAGTTTATGGTGCAGTAACACTGACAAACAGTGGCGCTAATTACGGACTCAGATCAGGATCTTCCACAAGAAATGGTTCGAACGGAAGTGGAACTGGTGTGAGTATTACAACAACCATTACAAATGGTGTTGTTACCTCAGTTGACGGAATCGCCGACGGTGGTACTGATTATGTTGTTGGTGATGTCATTCAAATTGACGGCAGCCTTACACTAGAAGCGACAGTTGAAGTTAAGACTGTTGACATTCCAGGTGCACCGGTTGTATCTCTCGCACTGACTGATGCCGGTACACTTTATTCGGCTGATGCAACTGATGTTGCCTTGGTAGGTGGAAGTGGAAGTGGAGCAACTGTTGACTACACATTTGCTGTTGGTGACGTTGTTGAAACAGTCACACTAAATCAGCCTGGTACTGGTTATAAGGATGGAGAAATCCTTAACATTTCTGGTGGTAACGCTGATGCAACAGTCACAGTTTCCACAGGACTCACTGGAGTCATTACTTCAGTTCAATTAAAGACTGGTGGTGAAAACTACGAAGTCAGTGGAGATGGTAATGTCTTCGGTATCCCAACAGATGGTGGTAACGGAACAGGAATGACAGTTGGTTACAGTGTAACCGGTGGAGTTGTTTCTGGTTTATACATTGCATCACCTGGAAATGGATACCAGATTAGTGACATTGTCACGATTGTTGGTGGCGATGGAAACGCGGCATTCACAGTTGACACATCGTCTACTGGAATCTATGGTGGTGTGAGCATCACTAATGGTGACAGGATCCTCCTTTATGGACAAACTAATAACGCCGAAAATGGTGTTTATGATGTTAGTGCCACTGGAAGTTGGACGCGTTCTTCTGATGCATCACTTAGTACAGATTTCGTAACAAGTAAGTCTGTAATCGTTGACGAAGGTGACAGTTCTGGTAATGCTTTCCAATATAATGGATCTTCGAATCCAACACTTGGAAGTGACCCAATCGTCTTTGACGCATATGTCCCTTACACTTCAATCGCATCTGGTGATAAAGTCATCGGATACGACAATCTCGACTCCGCAACAGGAGCTGAAGGATTTGTTCAATCAGTGAGCAATGGTGTTTATGAAATCGTGGTTACTGCTGGCGATTTCGCCGTTGGTAATTACATTTCTAAGAACGCTGGAATTCAGAAAACTGGATTGATTAGTGAAATCGATTCTGTTGGACGTCACATTCTATATTCTTTCGGTGAAAAGGATTTGAGTGGGGCAATCATTGACGAGACAGTTGTCAATACACTGTTCATTCCCAATGCTTTGACATTCGATCAGGGTGTTGATAGAGGTTGGCCTAATAAAATTGGCGACAAGCAAAAGTTACCTATCGATGGTGACAGAGCTAAGTCAACTTTGGGTGATACTTACATCTGGAACAAGAACATCAGTGCTTGGATCAATGACTTCAAGCCTTCTGAGAATGACTTGGTAACTGATGGAACACACGTGTTCACAGTTGACATTGGTGAAGACTGGTATAATAAACAGATTGCTTTTGCTGGGATTCCTTGGTTTAGATTCGCTTCTAGACCTGCAACAAGCCCACGTTCTGTTGATCAAAATGCAAGAAATGATGAAATTCACGTCATTGCATATGATAGAACTGGTGATCTAACGGGTTCTAAGGGTAATGTCCTTGAGAGTTTCTTTAACCTTTCCAAGCTGAGAGGAGCCAAGACACCTGAAGGTGATAACAACTATTACATTGACGTTGTTAACTCTAGATCTTCTAACATCTTTGCTAACAGAGATGTCGATACGACAGAGCTCACACAAATCAACGATGATTTGGGATTTGATGCACCTGGTGCACAGGTTGGTGATGGAGTCGTTTCATCGTTCATTGACGCAATGAGCTATGATCTTGGAGATGGTGTAAACCAGATGCAAGCAACACTTGGTGAACTCCAAGTTGGATATCAGAAGTACCTGGATGAGAACGTCGAAGACCTCGACTACATCCTGCAAGGGCCTTCCTTATCCGATCCTGACGAAGCAGTTTCTAAAGCTAACTTCGTTATTTCAATGGCAGAAGAACTGAAGACGTGTATCGCCTTTGTTTCTCCTCCACGTTATGCAGCTATCGATCCACTGAAAGCTGACGTCATTACTGAAAGAGTAACGGACTTCTTCGATGAACTCTCCGCTTCTTCTTACGCGATGTTCGACAGTGGTTACAAGTATAGCTACGACAGATTCAACGACAAGCAACGTTACGTTCCTTTGAACGCTGACATCGCTGGTTTGATTACTGAGTCTGGACAAATCGCAGAACCTTGGTACTCACCA
>Ga0181422_1000528_pt1 | contig 12466 bp, 10 predicted proteins | sample 45SPOviralmetaG_FD_130147 | JGI IMG/M metagenome (GOLD analysis project Ga0181422, IMG submission 130147) | Marine viral communities from the oligotrophic San Pedro Time Series (SPOT) site, San Pedro Channel, CA, USA - 45 SPOT_SRF_2013-07-18 | ecosystem: Environmental > Aquatic > Marine > Strait...
CAAGAGGCCTTTGAATCTGGAGATAAAGAACAGCTTGACGCTGCCATCCATGAAGATTGCAAGTTCTATCCGCACGTGGGTGGTGCTGTCATGACCAAGAGCGATGTCATGGCCTTCGCAAGCATGGGCGCCGTCCGAAGTGAAGCCCAACGAATCTTGTTTGAGAACGATGAAGTCGGTGTCACCCACTCCATTGCTCACTTTGCCAACGGTTCCACATCAGAAGCGGTCTTGGCTTTCTATCGTTTCAAAGACGGTAAAATCATTCACGTTGAAACCGGTGCCACACCGCTCAGCGATGATTACAAATTGATCGGACAATGAGTCCCTCAGAGGCCCTTCTATAGAAGTGGTCCGATTTGGACGCCCAAGAGTAAGACGGCGGTGGCGCAGACTGTGATCAGGATGTTATCGTCGATGGGCCCGAATTCGTATCGCTCCACGAAGGTTGCAACGGTCGCAGCAATGAGCCCCCACGCAGGCAGACTAGGGTCGCCCGCACCGGCCGCAAACCATCCCAGTGGAGCACTGACGATGAACATGAAGACATTGCCGATTGGGCTTTTGGATCGCTTCCGAACCACGGCATTGCGAACCACACCGGTGATGCCGTCACCAAAAGCCATGAAGAGCGATGGAACGATAGCTAACCAAGGGTCTCCAACCAGCAACCAAATCAGGGTGATTGACATCCACCACATTAGGCCAAATTTGACATCGTTTTGATTTTGGTCTGTCTGAAACCAATGCATGACAATGCCGGCCCGATGAGAGGCGAACAGCAGAGCGGTTAGGAGGATCCCTGAAACCATCGGGTACCATACCTCGGTGAAGAGGAAAGGGACACTAAGCGAACCGATTCCTCCAGCGAGCATGTGAACGATTTTCCGGTTATAATACACCGCTCGAATGTGTTCCATGCCTCGATTCACCATCATGGAGTAGGGGATTTTTGTGGCGAATAAAACCACCATCACATAAATTCCCATTCCAAAGGCCGCTGCCAGTTGGTTGACCATGCACGCTGTTCCTTCTCTTGCTTGTCTATCTTTTTGCTCCTCATGCATCAATCGGGCGAATCTTCAAACACCCCCGGTCCCTGCGAATCATCAGTGAGTTACATGTCAGAGGTTCGCAACGTCATCATCATCGGTTCAGGGCCAGCTGGCTACACTGCAGGACTTTACGCCGGACGAGCGATGCTTGAACCACTGATGTTTGCTGGTTATATGTCCGGTGGTCAGTTGATGCTTACTAGCGACATAGAGAACTTCCCTGGCTATCCAGAGGGAATCGGAGGTCCAGAGATGATGACGCAACTTCGTGAGCAAGCTGAACGGTTTGGTCTGGAAGTTCAAGACCGCAATGTGGAAGAAGTTGACCTCAGTGAGAGGCCGTTCAAAGTCGTGGTCGAAGGCGAGACCTTCCTAACGCAATCCATCATCGTCTGCACGGGTGCAGAATCGGTTTGGTTGGATGCCCCTGGTGAAGCCGAACAAAAAGGACGTGGCATCTCCACGTGTGCCACTTGCGACGGGGCGTTCTTCCGTGATGAGCATGTGCTCGTCATCGGTGGTGGTGATTCGGCCTGCGAGGAAGCGACTTTCCTCACCCGATTCGCCAGTAAAGTCACGCTCATTCACCGCCGTGATGTGTTCAAAGCATCCACCATCATGTACGAGCGAGCGGCCAACAATCCAAAAATTGAGATTCGAACCTTTCGTCAAATCAAGGAATGGTTGTCCAATGAAAAAGGACTCAGTGGGGCTGTTTTAGAAAATACCCAAGACGGGAGCACGGAAACCATCGAGGCAACGGGCGCCTTCATCGCTATCGGTCATACGCCCATCACCGATTTCCTTGGTGGACAAGTCGACACCGACGAAAACGGATACATCGTTCACAAAGAACACACCATGACGTCGGTTCCTGGCGTTTTTGCTGCCGGCGACGTGGTTGACACCCGATACAAGCAAGCCATTACCGCAGCGGGTTTGGGTTGCTCGGCCGCCATTGATGTCGAGAAATGGTTGGAAGAGAACGTCCATTGAAGCCGTTTCCTTGATGTGGGAGGGCTCGCTGGCTGAGCCATGGTTGATGTCGCCCGCCATGCTCGGCACATTAGCTTGCCCAACGTTGGATTGGAAGGTCAGGCGCGATTGAGCAAATCCAGTGTGTTGATCGTTGGGGCAGGCGGTCTGGGTTCTCCAGCATCCTTGTATTTGGCCGCTGCGGGCGTGGGTCGCCTTGGGCTTATCGACAACGATGCGGTTGAAATCAGCAACCTCCAACGGCAAATTCTTCACTCTACAGAGGATGTCGGGCGATCCAAGGTCGATTCGGCAAAAGAAACGCTTGGCGCTCTCGACCCCAATGTGAAGGTCGAGGTCTTCCACGAGCGTCTTCACCCTGCGAATGTCATGGAACGCTTCCAAGGCTGGGACCTTATCATCGACGGAACCGATAATCTTCCAACACGCTACCTTATCGACGATGCCTGTTCGCTCCTCGGCTTACCATGGATGTACGGTTCAGTGTTTCGTTTTGAAGGCCAAGTTTCACTGTTTAATCATGATGGGGGTCCATGTTATCGCGATTTATTTCCTGAACCCCCGCCGGCAGAAGCCGTGCCGACCTGTTCCGAAGCAGGGGTCTTTGGTGTACTTCCGGGAATGGTAGGGATGCTTCAGGCCACTGAGGCCATCAAACTTTTGCTGGGCATGCCAACTTCGCTCAGCGGTGCCTTGTTGCTCTATGACGCACAAAGCATGAACTTTGACACGTTGCGGTTTGAAGCCGACCCGAGTCGGCCAAAGGTGGTGGATTTGAGCCAATCCGCCTCGATGCTTTCCGAGGACGCTTGGTGCATGAATGCACGAGGCCAATCCGAATCTCCGCAAGAACAAAAATCCGTATCCACCCAGCTGGGAGACATGTTCAACCACCTCTCCATGGCCGATTTCCAACTACGACGTGGTGAAGGTTGGACTCCGTACATTCTGGATGTACGCTCAGACGCCGAGTATGCCGAAGCCCACGTATCGGTTTGTGATCTTCAGGCGCCACATAACGCCCATCGTAGGGCGCTCGAAACAATTCCACAAAATACCGACGTGGTGATTTTCTGCAAGAGCGGAATGCGTTCTCAACTCGCAGCGATTGAACTCATCAAATCGGGTTATGCAGCCCAACGCCTCTACAATCTTGATGGTGGAATCATGGCATGGAAGGCAGCGGCGCCCGACGAGATTGTCCGCTGAAACATTGGAAGTTGAGGCATACCGCAAAAACACAAGCCCCGCCTCCTTTAGGGGGGAGAGGTTCAAATCCGCCGTGTCTCTGCTCTTTCTGAGGGAGGGATAAGAATAGCGAGCATCATCATCGCCGACGAAAATCAAGGTCGTCGCAACCTCCTCGCCAACACCTTTGAGCGCGAGGGCTACGATGTCACTCGTCTAGGAACCCTCGCTCAAGCCCAAGCCACGGCGGGGGTGGTTCTTCCAGACGTTTTGCTCATCGAAGGAGATTGGAACCAAGGCAGCGCCTTGGATGTCTGCCAATCTCTTTCTGGCCAACCCAAATTTCGTACCGCCACACGAGTGGTTGTCTTGTCGCGTACCACTGCGCCTGATTTTCTCTCCTCAGCCGCCATGGCTGGTGTGGCTGAAGTGATCGGTAAACCCGTGGACATGAACCAACTTATTGGTCAGGTTGGGCGACATGCGGCCAAACAATTCGTGCCTCCACCCGCTGAGATTTCAGCCCCTCAGGGAGGGGGGGTCTTTGGTGGAGGTCAACGCTTTGATGTTGGCATGACCATGAACGACAGCCAGTGGGCTCTCCCGATGCTCCGGAGGTTGGTTGAAGCAGGCAACATCAACGATGAATTTGTGGCTTCCATTCGCGAAGAAATGGTCGGTGTTCAATCCGATGATGAAGAAGCCGAACTTTCCGCTGATTCGATGACAACGATGGTGCGATTGGCCTTGAACCGTCTTGTTGGTTCTCAAGACCCAGCGGTGACATCCTCGCTCGCAACCCCGGAATCTGCGGCAGTCGACGATGCATCATCCAATGCCCCCTCGTTCCCAAATGTCAACAAAGGGGCAACGCTGGGGCAAGGGGCCGCTCCTACTTTGGGTCAAGGAAGCATGAATTCTTCGATGGAGGATATCCTTGAGAAACAGGCCAATGACATCGCTCGACAAGTTGAATCCGAAATGGATGACATTCTCTCCGAGGTTCCCGATTACGTTGCCCTCTTGGAAGAAAACGAACAGGTTGGAATCGACCCTGAAACCTTGGCCCTCACGCGCCTCACGGCCCAAGTGCTGCAGGAATTGATGGAAGCTCTCAAGCGGCCAGGGGCACTTTCTGATTTGACCCTCTTGACGCAAGTTGAAGATGCCAGTTCAATGGCGGCTGACATGCTGGAAGCCCTTCCCATAAAGGAGGAGGAAGAGTGAACACGGTTCACCATGAGCGTCAAGTCAATCGTGCTTTCTTCGCCCTACTCGCTGCCTTTTTCGTTAACTTTCTTGGCTATGCGTTCATCGTACCCATTCTCCCTTCTTGGCAAACTCAATTCAACCTCAGTGCGACCCAAGCCACGATGTTGGTTTCGCTGTGGGCGGTCCCGCTTTTTCTGCTTGGGCCGTTTACCGGCCGCATCACGGACCGGTTCGGAGCTGGACCAACCGTGTTGGTGAGTTTGGTGCTTCTTGCGGCCTCAAGTGGATTGTACATCCTCGCTACAAATGAATGGGTTGGCCACCCTTTCCTGTTGCTTGCAGGAGCAAGGATGCTCCACGGTGCTTCCGGGGCCACCATCATGACCGCAGGCCTTGCGTCGGCTTCGAGGCTTTGGCCCGTTCGATTTGGTGAGCAAGCCGGAAAATTGCTTGGCATGGCGGCCATCGGGGGGTTGCTGGGTCCCGTTCTCGGAGGAGTTTTGTTCAGCTGGGGTGAGGCTTCCGCCTTCGTCGTGCTCGGTGGCCTGACCTTGCTGGTCTGTCCGTTGATGGCGGTCTCTACTTCGGTCATTGGTGGGCCGAGCGAACAAACCACCGCCTCCGTATCGTTGAAGGTGTTTTTCAACGACCGTATTCTGTTCCGTGTTGGCGTTCTTTTGGCCATTACTACGCTAGCAACGGGCGCTCTGGAGGCCGGTGTCCCACTTTTCCTTGACGACGCCTTGGGTCTTAGCGCCGCCCAAATAGGGGGTGTCTTGTTGGTCATGGTGTTGATGCAAGGTCTTGGTTCGGTGATTTGGGGCCGTTGGGTTGACCGAAACGGTCCGACTCGCTACATGCTCATTGGTTGGCTCTTCGTTTCTCTTGCTTTACTTGGGGTTGGGTTGGTTGGACAAGTGCTTACCGGAACAGCGGCGGTTTTGGCCATGATCGTCCTCTTGGGAACGTTCCAATTTTTCATCGCTGCTGCTCAAATACCGATGCTACCCATGATTGACACCGCCACTAACCGAGCCCTTGGGGAAGGCAACCCTGGATTGGCGTTCGGTGTTTTTGGGGCCGCCTGGGCGGCAGGAACGATCCTCGGACCCCTGTTCGTAGGGCCCATGTTTGATGCCTTTGGCTCATGGGCGCTTGCGTTGGGTTGTCTTTGTGTGCCCACTCTGGTGGCGTTAATCATGACTTACGGCAATCAAGACGTTTTGCACGAATGTTATGCTGAAGAAATCAAAAAACGCAAAGAACAACTTGACACGCTCGTTGAGTGAAGGCAAGGTGTGGAAGAAGAGCATTGAAACCTCCCATCCCGTGGGAGGGCTGGGGACTGACCGTGTCGCAAGGAGACCTTCCTGAAATCTTCGGCCTTGATTGGCTCCCCAAGTCTCCTTTGGAATTTTATCAACCGCTTCCAAAAGGGGCTGCTCGTTCCGAGGTATTGGCGTTCGTAGCCCAACGTCATGATGCCCACCTTTTCCTGGTCGCCAATGTTTGGGACCACATGATTGGCTCAGAGCCAGAGACCTTCGAAGGTCCCTCATGGAACGCCTTTTCGGCTCGGTTCATCGATGCTCTTGAACGCGGTCTCAAGAAGCAAATGGAGAGCACACTCGGTGAGGAATTGGACCGAGAAGTAATTCCTCGGCGAAGCATGGGTTTGATGCTTGAACGACGCCGCGCCCATTTCCTGGTCGATATGCGGTTGATGATGCGCCGCCTCGCTCACTACATGGCGGTCACCGTCGGTCATCGAATGGAATGGCAACGGTTGATGACGCGAACACGTTGCTTGGACGCCTCCCTCAAAGAGATCTTCACCGACGGCGTGGAAACGCCCGACGGCAGTCGGTTCGGAGGCAAAGGTTTCCGCTCCACTTGGCAAGAAGGCGTCGTAGCCGTCGCCACGGCCCTCAATCGTCAGCCAGATGCACCGCGGGACGCACGACCTGGCCAAGGCTATGATGGCGATGTTGTCGCTCCGATGATTCGAGACATTGGCCTTGGATTAGCCATGGGCGACACGCCGCTTGATGTGATGGCGGCCAACCTCGGAAAGGTTGGCTCAAATCAGAACGGAGGCTGGGACGATGCAGGTGGCCGGGACCTCCACGTGGGGGCTTGGCATGTTGGGGTCCTTCCCCCCACTGCGCCACTTCCCATCGCCAGTGCTACCATGACCGGGCTTGCCTTTGCCGCTTGGCGTCAATCCCTCGAGCGGTTCCATGTCGCGTGCATTGGTGAAGGTGCTTCTTCATCCGGTGAGTTTTGGGAAGCGATGAACCTTGCAGGCGCTCGCAAACTTCCCATCACCTACATCCTTCAAAACAATCAAATCGCTCTCGACACGCCTCCTGCTAAACAATCAGGTGTTGAAGTTTGGGCTGACAAAGCGAACGCCATGGGTTTTCCAGCGTGGACCATTGACGGCTCTGACCCTGCGGCTTGGCACGCTTCCACCGCCGTAGCTCGAGAATTTGCTTTGGAAGGTGGCGGTCCGACCCTCATTCATGTCGAGACCATGCGCGGTTGTGGACATGCGCACCACCACGATGATTTGTACCTTGGAAATCCAAGCGGAACTCCTGCAGGTTATGTCGACCGAGACTTGCTTGAGTACTGGGAGGCCAAGGACCCATTGCCAACCCATCGGGCTCTTTTGGTTGAGATGGGTGTGAGCGAAGCCGATCTTGAATCGATGGAGGCAGAAGAAGCCTCTGCGGTGGAAGATGCCCGAACCACGCTTAACGAAATGGACTGGCCCGAACCCGAAACCGTCACAAAGGGTGTGACCAGCCTCCACAATGCCGACACCCACGATGATCACTTACAGCGCTATTCCGGTCGGTCTAGGCCGGAATTGAACGAGGCTCCTCTCAAGGCAGGCGAAACCGCCTGGTCGTACGCCGAGAAAGGTGGCTGGACCTACGCCCGTGCCATTCAGCAAGCCATGGCCGACGTGGCCACGATGCATGGCGATGACTGTGTTTTCATCGGAGAGGACATGGAAGTTGCCGGCGCTTTTGGAATGAACATGGCGTTGAAGAATGCTGGGCACACGGACAAACTCGTCGACATGCCTCTTTGCGAGGCAGTGATTGTTCACGCAGGCGTTGGCGCTGCCTTATCAGGCATGAAACCGATGGTGGAAATCCAGTTTGGCGGGTTTGCTGCACTCGGGTTCAACGCCCTGGTCAACAACGCTGCTATGCTTCGTTGGCGATGGGGGGCTGATTGCCCAATGACCGTCCGCATACCGTTGGGCGCACGCACTCGGTCTGGGCCCTTCCATGCGAACATGATCGAATCCTGGTTTGCCAACGACCCGGGGCTGATCGTGATGGCTCCCGGTACGCCTCAAGACGCCTATGATTTGCTCATGGAAGGGGCACAACTCCCCGACCCAGTCCTCATGTTGGAACACATTGGTCTCTATGGGTTGAGGGGTGGATTAACCGGATGGGGCATGAACATCAACCAAAAAGTGGATACTCAGACGGTGAACAAACACATCGCTGAAGGGGAGCGGTACAAAATTGGTCGTGCAGAAGTCATCCGTGGAGGAACCGATCTAACCCTCATTACGTGGGGCGCCATGGTTCATATCGCTTTGCAAGCGGCCGACAAATTGACCGTTGAAGGCATTGAAGTCGAGGTGGTTGACCTTCGCACCTTGATTCCGTTTGACGCTCAAACCTGTGTGGCATCCGTGCAACGAACAGGTCGCTTGGTGGTCCTTCAAGAAGGGCAATGGTCAGGAGGCCTCGGACATACCATCCAATCGCGAATCATGGAAGATTGCTTCTACGAACTCGAATCTGCTCCGACGGTCATAGGGGCGCTTGATACACCTGTTCCCTTCTCGCCTCCTCTTGAAAACCACACGATTCCTTCTTTGGAACACGTGTTGGACATGCTTCGCTTATCGATGAAGGCTTGAATCGGTTGAGAAGAACCACCGCTTGAGGTCAACCGCTAACCAAGCGCCGAGCGTTGTTGATACGAGGTAAAATGGAAGGCTGGCCCACAATTGGTTGAGGGCATTGGGGCCAAAGGTCCGTGCAGGGTTCATGCTCGCACCGGTAAGCGGTCCGGCGAAAAAGGCCAGTATACCTACCGTGGCTCCCACCCATACTGCAACGGTCAATCGGGAGGGTGCTCGCTGCACAACCCACAAGATGCTGACCATGAGGCCGGCGGTGATTGCCACTTCTATCGAAAAGCCTTCAACAAGGGAAATCGACGAGGCCAGCCCGGTTGGTGCGGCTCCACCAACCAACCAGGCACCAAACAAACCCCCGAGGAATTGAGCGCCGAGGTAAACGGGAAGAAGGCTTGAATCAAGTTGTCCATCTCGCCAAAACGCAAGGCTCACTGCGGGGTTGATGTGAGCCCCACTCCACGGTCCAAAGACGAGGATGGCGAGCATAACGACGGCACCAAAGGTGAGCGAAACAACGGCATGGCTTGCCCCCATCGCAACGCTACCACAGCCCACGCTAACCATGAGCGCAGTGCCGAGGAATTCTCCGGCCGCTTCTTTCCGCACAATTCGGCGAGTGCAAAGCGGTTCAAAGCCTTCGTGAAGAGCGTGAACCGTTCATACCCAAGGGAACCGTCAAGAAGTGGAGGCTCCTCCTTGACGCATGGGTGAGGAGGCGGCAACTCCTGAAAGCGGCATTCCGCAACTTTTGATGAGCAATACCCTCGTGCTCAACGGGGCTCTCTTTTTGGGGATTCTTGCCCTTCACACGCTGGTTAAGGACTCAACCATCAACAACAATTGGATTTCCGTTGCGCTCCTTGCCTTGGCCCTTGCGCTTCTCATCAAATCCGCCGACGTTTTCATCGAAGGCGCCAAAGGATTGGCTTATCGGGCAGGCTTGCCAGAAGTTGTCATCGGCTTGACCATTGTCTCCATCGGGACATCACTCCCAGAAATTCTTGTCACCTCGACGGCGGCTGCAGACATCACCCCGACGACGCAAGAGATTGGGGATCTGGCCATCGGAGGCATCTACGGTTCCATTTTGGTTCAAATTACCCTCATTCTTGGTGTCGTCGTGGCCTTCCGAGGTGTGAAAGTACGCCCCTCCTGGCTGAAGCGAGACGGGTTGATCATGTTCTCATCGATTGGACTGTTGACACTTTTCTTGTTCACTGGCGAAGGGCTCAGTCGTCCGGAGGGCGGTATCTTGGCCTCACTCTATGTCATTTACATCTACTGGCTCTTATCACATCGGGACGAGATTTTGGAAGAAGAGCTGAGCGGTGAAGAAAAAGTGGAACGGAAGTTGGACCGCACCACGGCCGCCTACGGTTTTATGGTCACATCAGGCCTTCTCCTCGCCTTGTTTGCAGCCCACCATTTGGTCAATATCGCCAGTGATATGGCTTACCAATTCAACGTCCCTCACGCCGTGATAGGAACAACCGTCTCGGGTTTGGGGACATCTCTTCCAGAGCTCACCATCGCTTTCTTGGCGGCCAAACGAAGCCAAGGGGTGGCCATCGGTACACTCATCGGTTCAAACATCACCGACCCTCTCCTCTCCATTGGCATCGCTGCCATGGTGCATCCTTTGGCCCTCACCGATGCGAGTTTCGCCTTGACGGCTTACATCATCATACCGGCTACCTTCGTGGGTACGGGGGTTGCTTTGATCATGATGCGTTCCCAATACGAATTCAAACGTTGGGAGGGAATCGTCCTCATCTTGATTTACATGATTTTCCTTGCGGCATTGGCGGCCGAACGAACAGGCATCATCGCCCTTTGACGGTCCCGTCTCACCGGGCTCCATCTAATCGCTCTTAAGGGAGCGATGCTTGGCCGTAACATGGTGGACTTCCAGCTCGATGAGATGCAAGCCATGTTGAAGGAACTCGCTCACGAGTTCGCCCAAGACGAAATCCGGCCTCACGCTGAACACTGGGATGAAACAGCGCATTACCCAAAAGAGGCCATCAAGGCCGCTCACGAGATGGGTTTGCTCAATCTACACATTCCAGAAGCCTATGGAGGAGCCGGTTTGGGTTCGTTTGAGGAGGTTCTCGTCAACGAAGAATTGGCGTGGGGCGATCCTGGATTCGCCACAGCAGCCTATGCCACGGCCCTCGCCAGTGCCCCCATTATCACGGGGGCCACCGAAGAGCAGAAGGAGCATTGGCTGCGAAAAATTGCTGAAGAGGGAGCTTTGGCCTCCTATGCGGTCACCGAACCTGGCGCAGGCTCCGATGTGGCTGCTTGCACGACCACGGCGATTCGAGACGGTGATGAATATGTCATCAATGGTTCCAAAATGTGGATTACCGGAGCAGGCCATGCAGACTTTTTCTTTGTCCTTGCGAAAACCGACCCTGAAGCTGGCTACCGCGGCATGTCAGGCTTTGTCGTCGAAAAGGATGCCAAGGGCTTCTCATTGGGAAAGAAAGAGACCAACATGGGTCAGCGTTGTTCCGACACACGATCAATTTCTTTCGACGATGTCCGCGTTCCCGCAGACCACCTCATCGGAGGCTCGGAATCGGGTGGATGGATGAACGCCATGAAGGCGTTTGACATGAGCCGACCAAACATTGCCGCCCACGCAACCGGGCTGGCCAGAGCCGCTTACGAGCATGCATTGCAGTATTCCAGTGAACGCCAAACCTTTGGAAAACCACTTCATCAACATCAGGCCATCCAATTCATGTTGGCTGACATGAAGACCAATCTTGAGGCTGCCCGCATGCTGACGTGGAAATCTGCTGCCGAATTTGATGCCGGCGTGCGCAACACTGAATCGGCAGCCCATGCCAAGCGCTTTTCAGCAGACATGGCCATGCAGGTCACCACCGATGCCGTTCAGGTTTACGGCGGCTATGGCTACTCCGAAGAATACCCCGTGGCGCGTTTGATGCGGGGCGCCAAGGTCATGCAAATTTACGAGGGCTCATCTCAAGTCCAACGGATGATCATCGGTCGTGAAATCACCAAGGGCCTTTGATCAACGCCAACCTTTCCGAAGGTTATCTTCGAGTTGCCAAACCTTGTCTTCATCGTGATGCCAATTCTTTGAAGGACCAGAGTTGGTTTCACGTTCTTGGCGGTCAATCCAAGCATCGTACTGCTGGTCTTCAATGCAAGCGGCTTGATGCTCGAATTCCTCCGATTCAAAGAGTTGGCTCAACGCCCACATCTCATCATCAAGATACTCCTCTATCCCGTCATCCTCATACTCGTCTTCCATGTAGACTTCCTCTTCCATGATGACGCCTTCTTCGCTGAATTGATAGACGCCCTCGAGTGCTTGCCTCGGTGAGACAATGAATTGAGCCAGCAAAGGGATTCGCATGCCCGTTGTCTTGTCGTTTTGCAACGCCAAGGCCAACGCTGCGATTTGGTCTCCGATGGGCAAATGCATTGAATTTCGACGGGGGTGCATGCACAACGATACTGCAAACGAAGATCGCTTCAAGAGGTCGCTTTTCCAAGCAGCCCCATCGATGTTCATCTTCCAATTGACTTCCTTTACCTCTCGATATTCTCCATCAATGTTGATGTATTCTTCGCCGTAATGTACCCGAGCGTCCACGCAATACCAGCGGCGTGAGGCACCTTGAATGAGGACTCGAGGGAGTGATTGTTGGTTCACTTGCAGTTCCATACGGGGGGAGCCTTTGACGATGTTTTCCAAGAATTCCATCGACCTTGCATAGGCATCTCGATTGGCCTTCAGCCAATGTCCCGGAGGTTTCCATGCAATCATAACCACTCCGTTGATTGAGCCTATATCAAGGTCCGATGGGGATAAACCCCAAGCGTTGGGCCTGCATGTGAGGACCATGGACAGCACTTCCACTCCTGCTGTTGTGCTTGCCGCTGGCTACAGTCGCCGCTTGGGTCGACCCAAAGCACTGGTCGACATCAATGGAAAAGAACTCGTTCGATGGATTCACGAACGGCTTGATTCGGTGGGGTGCAGACCCGTGGTGGTGGTGGTGAATGCTGAGATCGA